>Ga0209456_10000285_pt1 | contig 28032 bp, 25 predicted proteins | sample COG_11_FD_184755 | JGI IMG/M metagenome (GOLD analysis project Ga0209456, IMG submission 184755) | Pelagic marine sediment microbial communities from the LTER site Helgoland, North Sea, for post-phytoplankton bloom and carbon turnover... | ecosystem: Environmental > Aquatic > Marine > Neritic...
GTCAGGCAGCGCGCCGAGGACGCACACCGCGAAAAGTGGGGCGGTAAACCACAGGACTAATTCATGCAATTCGATCTCGAATCGGTGAGGTCGCGGTTTCCTGCGCTCTCGATCTCGGACAACGGTGTCCGACGCATTTACTTCGATAATCCTGCTGGAACGCAGGTACCCGCCAGTGTGGCCGACGCCATGTCGGAGTGCCTGCTAAACGCCAATGCCAACCTCGGAGGCCACTTTGCATCCTCTGCCGCCGCCGATCAAATAGTTGATTCAGCGCGTGTCGCGATGGCGGACTTCCTGAATGCGCCGTCCCCGGATGAGATCATATTTGGTCAAAACATGACGACGATAACGTTGCATATGTCGCGGTCCATCGGTCACTTGTTCAGTCCGGGTGATGAAATCGTGCTGTCCAGAATGGACCACGATGCCAATGTGTGGCCGTGGGTCCTGCTGGCTCGTGATCTGGAGCTGAACGTAAAGTGGTTGCCATTCGACAGCGAGACCTTTGAATTCGATCTCGACGTCCTCGATACTTTACTGAGTGACAAGACGCGCTTGCTGTGCGTCGGTGGTGCAAGCAACCTGACCGGTACGATCAACGATATTGCCGCGATATGCGCTAAAGCAAGCGACGCCGGGGCGATGACCTATATCGATGCCGTGCAATCGGCGCCTCACGTTGCGACCGATGTTCAACAGATCGGTTGTGATTTCCTCGTTTGCTCGGCGTACAAGTTCTTCGGGCCGCACCAGGGCATTCTGTGGGGTCGCAGAGAATTGCTCGAGCGACTTCCGCCATACAAGGTTCGGCCGGCACCGGAACAGATTCCCGGTCGTTTCGAAACCGGGACGCAGAGCCATGAGGGTTTCGCCGGCGTAGCTGCCATGATTGACTATTTCGCCTGGGTTGGCGAAACGATGGCACAGGAGTATTTGAATCGCTGGTCGCAGTTTTCGGGAAGGCGCCAGCTGCTTCATGCGGCGATGGATTGCCTGTTTGACTACGAGAAGTCACTGGCCGAACACCTGGTCGCCGGGCTGATGCAGCTTGAAGGTGTTACCGTGCAGGGAATCACCGCGGCGGGCGCAATGGACCGTCGTGTACCGACCGTTGCCTTTACACACGATTCCATCGAATCAGACAGGATTGCCCAATCTCTGGGGGAGCAGAATGTATTTGCGTGGAGCGGCCATAACTACGCGATCGAAGTCGCCAGGACGTTGGGAATTTACGAGACAGGGGGCGCGGTGCGTATCGGACCAGTGCATTACAACAGTCATGCCGAGATCGATGAACTACTGACCGTTCTCGCCGCTATCGTCTCTTGAGCCCCGTCGGCGGTACTTGCCCCGAACCGCCTGAAAAACAAAGAAAGCCGCATTTCTGCGGCTTTCCGTGAGATCTTGTATCTGAAAAGGAGGGTTAGCGAAGTGTGCAGTGGTGCTCCATTTTTCGCATCAGACCCAATGGTTTCCCGGATACCTGTGTTATCTCACTCGACATGGATCACCTCCTTCTATTTGTTAGCCCGCACTGAGTATGTCTCGTAAGCCGATAAATTCCAAGGAAAAAATTAGTATCGAAAACACCTTCATTTTGCAGTATTTTGTGGGTTATTATTGTCAGCCGACCTCGGCCTAGTGATGAACCAGATTCCCAATGCCGTGTATACTCGGACGCTTGCCTGCGCGGCTTGAACCGCAGCCAAACAACAACATCAAAGAGAGAGAACCCAAATGGCAATCGCAGATCTCAAGAACGTATTGAAAATCTTCGGCGGCGCCGAATTCAGTGCAGACCAGGAAAATGAACTGTTCAAGGAAGTGTTGCTGATGACGCTTGCGAGAGCGGCCGATGCGGACATCAACATTCAGAACGTTGAAGTCGATCGGATTCGCGAGATCCTCAAGGCTCGCACGGGCGACGACTTCAGCTCGGCAGACGTGCGGGTCGCGGCGCGCTCCGAACTTTACGCGGAAGCCTCGTTGGTGAAGTATCTCGGCAGCGTGTACAAGAAATTGTCGGATGCACACCGCGCGGACACGATCCAGGCGTTGGCCGATGTGTTCCGCAGTGACAGCAATGTGAGCGTCTTGGAGGTGGACTTCTTTGACAACGTCGCCGAGGCGCTGCGCATCAAGCCGTCGCAGGTCGCGGGCCTCATCGCCGGTGATGTGGACTGAGAATTCGTCTGATTGATGAATCACGAAAAGCGGGCGTCAGCCCGCTTTTTGCTTAACGCAGATCAGCCAGGCGACGGCTTTGCCGACCGGATCGTTGCGAGGTTTCTGAATCATTGATGAACAGGATGGCCGCTATTTGAACGCAAGCTGAACATGGTCGCACGGGCCTCGTCACAAGCCTACAGGTTCAGCATCGATTCAGTGTCCGAAGCTTCTAATGAAGCTGTCAGCAAACAAAGGACACGGACATGAATTACCTCAAGAGACGGACATTATTTGTTTTCGGATTGCCACTGGCTCTGGTTTTTCTCGCGGCAACGAGTCACGCAGCGGCGGCCGCAGAAGACGGTACCCGATTGAGTGTTACATCGCAGGGTCTCGTCAGCCAGGGCGGCGCAACTGGCGCGGCGGAACCTTCCCGTGATGAGTACGAGGCGCTCAAGCTGTCAGGCGATCGCAACAAGTCGACTCGAGCGACTGGTCAGCAAAAGACATCAGGCAACAATGCGCCACTACCCAATACGGATTTCTGGTTTTACACGGCAGACGTCGAACTCTTCGCGGACAGGGATCGCGATGGTTACTACGCCGGTATCGATCTGCTCTTCGACGCAGATACCTACTACGATTTCGCCGATGTTTACGCCGTGATCTATCTGAGCTACGAATACGGCGAGTGGAACGAGTACGCAGAGACCGATGTCTTTACGATATTTGGTGCGTCGAGTTCCGATGAATACGTCGTTGAAACCGATCTCGTGCAGGGATATCCGACCGGCAACTATGACATCCTGATCGAGTTGTACGATGCGTATGACGGTGCTTTTGTCGCGAGCTTCGGGCCGGAGGATACGTCCGAGTTATCGATCCTGCCGCTCGAGGACGCAGCGCGAGATGCCCCTGCAACAACCACGCAGGTTGTCGTGAATTCCGGCGGTGGCGGCTCGTTGAGCTGGTTTCTTCTGCTCGGACTTGCAGCTGTCGGCGCAATCGCGCGAAGGCACTAGGTAGCGGCAGAGGTTTGACCGGAGTCATGCGTACGGCTCGCCGTGCGCATGACCTTCCGGCCCCAGGCGGCGAGGCTGTCGAAGTAGATGTACAGCGCCGGAACCACGAGCAGAGATACGACGGTCGAAAATGCGAGCCCACCGATGATGGCTCTGGCCATCGGGTAGTAGGGAGGGCCATCACCGCCAACCTGTGTCGTGCCCATTGCAAGAGGTGTGAGGCTGACGATCGTCGTCGCCACAGTCATCAGGATTGGACGAAGCCGGTCACGTCCGGCGATCACGATGGCTCTGTCTCGGGGCATTCCTTCCTGCCGCAAGTTATTGACGTGATCGACCAATACGATGCCGTTGTTAACGACGACCCCGATCAGAATCATGATGCCGATCATGGCCATGAATGAAAACGTCGTGCCGGTTACGGCGAAGAACAGGAATACGCCAAAAATCGAGAAGGCGATGGAGCCGAGAATGATCGAAAACGGCAACAGCAGCGACTCGAACAGTGCAGCCATTACCAGGAATATACAGGCGATTCCAAGCAGGATATTCGTGACCATCATGTCCGCGGTTTCATCCTGACGCTCGAAGCCGCGTCCTTCTTTCCAGCTATAGCCCGGCGGAAGGTCGATCTGCTCCATCAGGCTGTTTACGCGAGGTCTTATGTCGTCTGCCGAAACGTCTTCTTCCAGGTTGGCTGACAGAATGACGGCGGTCTGGCGATCCGTGCGGCGAATCGTGTCGGGTGAGCTGCTGATATGGAAGGACGCTACATTGCCCAATGCAATTCGCTGACCATCCGGCGTGTACAAGGGCAGGTCGGCCAGCTGCTCGACGCTTTGCTTGTCGTCGGCACGAAACGCGAGGCGGACCTCGACCTCACCGGTGTCAGCACGGAATTCGCGCAGGTATTCGCCGCGCATTGCGATGCTGACCGATTGCGCGATGTCCGCTGTCGATAATCCGACTGCCGCGGCGCGGGTTCTGTCGATACTGACGCGTATTTCCTTGTCGCCCGATTCCGAGTCACTGCGCACGTCCTTGAGCCCTTCGACGGAAGACAATGCGCGAACGACGTTGAGACTCAGTTCGTTAAGAACCTCGGTTGAATCACCGCTGATCTGCAGGGTGAACCCTTCACCGCCGCCCTGTTGATCAAACTGGAAACTCGGCTTTCCGATCGCGATGGTCGGCAGATCCTTTTCGATCAACTCGATGATCTCCTTGGTCGACCGCGTTGCATCGTCCTCTTCGGTTAAGAGAATCGTCGATTCCGCCCGCTCCTGATCGTAGTAGCTGTAAATCGAGCGAATGTTGAATTCGTCCTGGCGCGAGTAGAGATATTCCTCAATCTGATCGACGGTAGCTTCTACGCGTTCAAGGGAATGCTGTCCTTCAACATGATAGGGCATATACAGTCGGCGCCCCACGTCTTGAGGAAACATGTCGAACTTGACCAGCTGGAGAGCCATCGGCAGCACGCCGATAACGCAGACCAGGAAAATGCCGAGTGCCGTCCACCAGCGGTGCTCGAGAATCCACTCGAGGCTACGCACATATCGTTGTGTAATACGGGTGATCAATGCGCCGGACTTGGGTCGTGGCGGCACCGCTATACGGGCAGCAAGCATTGGAACAAGCGTTTGCGCAATCAGCAGCGACGCGAGCAATGCGACGATGATGGTTACGGCCACATGCGTAAGGAAAATCGTCATGTCCGTGTCGGCGCCGAAAATTATTGGCGCGAAAACGATGATCGTCGTTGCGGTACCCGCGATGACGGCCAACCCGACTTCGTTGACGCCCTCGAGCGTCGCTGTGTAAGGCCGACCGGAATTTTCACTGCGATGACGGAAAATACTCTCGGTGATCACAACGGCATTGTCGACAAGCATGCCGACGGCAAGCATCAGGCCCATCATCGAGAGGATATTCAGCGTCAGTCCCGCGAAGTAAAGCGCGCCCAATGTGATCAGCAAAGAGAACGGAACCGAGGCCGTGACGATCAGCGTCGTGCTTGCCTGGCGCAGGAAAAGGTAGAGGACGATGATGGCAAGTAAGCCGCCCAGCAATCCGGCGTTGAGCAGGTCCGACAGTGACTCCCGTACGCTGTCACCCTGATTGTCCAGGGAGAAGATGTTGATGCCGCTCATTTGCGGCAACTCGCCGATTTTCTCGACTTCGGCCATGACCCTGTCGGTGACATCGACCAGATTGGATCCCGTCGTCTTGTTGATAGCGACACCGATTGCGTAGTTGCGATCCAGATGACGTCCGTAATTTCGTTCCGGCGTGCGCAGTTCGACATCGGCAATATCACGCAGGCGCAGCCCGGACTGGTTTATTGTGAGTTCGCGAATCTCCTCAACAGACGTGAATTCACCGCTGGGTCGAACACTGAAGCGTTGACCGCCGGCCGTGATCTTGCCCGCACTGACCGCGAAGTTGCTGCTTATGAGGAGGTCGCGTACCGCCGCGATATCGACACTGTGCGCGGCAAGCAGATCCGGCTTCATGAGGATGCGAATCTCTCGCGGATCGACCCCGTGGAGGTCCACACGGGAAACACCGTCAATACGCTCGAGCCGTCTCTTGAGGAGGCGGTCCAGCAGGTCGTAGCTGTCGGAAAGATCGCGCTCGCTCGAAATGCGCAGCTGCAGCACAGGCTGGTCGCCGAGCGATCCGGTGAACACGAAAATGCGCCGTACATCGTCCGGCAGGAGGTGGCGAATGCCATCCACCTTGGCCCGGGCTTCGATGCCCTTGGTGCCCATGCTCTGATCCCAGCCAAACTGCAGGAATATTTGCGACTGTCCTTCACTCGAGGTCGAGAACATCTGTTCGACACCGGACAACGTCGCCAGGGCCTCCTCGACCGGTCGCGTAATCAGCCGTTCCACTTCCTCGGGGGTCGATCCGGCATAAGGAACCTGGATGAATATCCCGGGAAATTCGATGTCGGGAAATTTCTCCAGTGGCAGCAGCCTGGACGCGATCATTCCAATCAAAGCCAGCGCAACGAACACGACCACGGTCGTGACCGGACGGCGCAGTGCGACCTCGGTATGTTTCATTGCGCTGCCTGGGCTGCGCCCGCCTCGGCAACCGTGGGCCAGCGCTTCCGGTCCATCAATGAGTAGACGACCGGTATTACGACCAGCGTCAACAGTGTCGATACGATCAGTCCGCCAATGACGGTAATAGCCATCGGTGTTCTGACCTCAGAGCCCTCTCCGAAGCCCATTGCCATAGGCAGCAGCCCGAGCGCCGTTGTCAGAGATGTCATCAAAATGGGCCGCAAGCGTGCAATCCCGGCTTCGAGGATGGCGTCGTATCGATCTTTTCCCTGTGCGCGAAGTTGATTGATGAGATCGACGAGAACAATGGCGTTGTTTACGACGATACCGGCGAGCATGATTACGCCAATGAATGCGACGATGTTGACGGTAGTGCCCGTGATGAAAAGCGCCAGCACGGCGCCGACGAGCGCCAGCGGGATCGTGAACAGGATAACAAGCGGGTGGATCAGCGACTCGAACTGCGAGGCCATGACGAGATAGACAAGGAAAACAGCCAGCACCAATGCAAATTGCATGGATTGGAAAGACTCCTGCATCTCCTCGCTCTGGCCCGATACCATGGCCGAAATTCCGTTCGGCAAAGGTGTGCTGCTGACGATGTCGCGGGCCTCCGCAGCAGCAGCACCCAGATCGCCGTACGCGATGTTAGCTGTGATAATGGCAACCCGCTCCTGCGCAACGCGGCGGATTTCTGCGGGCCCGTGCGATACAGAGACTTCGGCGACGGCGTCAAGTGTCACGGGCCTGTCGGAAGTCGGGTTCACGATCAGGTGGCGAATCTCTTCGATACTGGACTGACGTGTGTCGACACTGCGAACCAGCACGTCGATCTTCTTGTCCCGCCACGTATAACGGGTGGCGAGTTCTCCCCGCACGTTGGCAACCACTCGATTCGCGATGTCGCGAACCGCCAGGCCCAGTTTGGCGGCCCGCTCCTGATCGAAAATGATCTGAATTTCTGGATTGCCGCGCTCAACGGTGGTTTTGATGTCCGAAAAACGACTTGATGCAGACATCGCGTTGACAACTGCCTGGCTCACGCGCGCAAGTCCGTCGAGATCATAGCCGGATATCTCAATTTGCAGCGGGCTGGAAAACGACAGCAAGGAGGGACGGCTGAATTCGTACTGCACGCCGGGTAACCGCGACAGTTCGGTTCGCATTGCGTCCATTGTTTGATTCTCAGCCAGGCGGCCCGACCCTGCCTCCAGGGTGATATTCAGGGTGCCGGTGTTATCGCCGGCATCCACGGGGTTCGCGTCGAGTCGGTTACCGGTTCCCGCCACCGAATAGTTGAGGGCGACAGCGTCGATCCGGGCGGCGGTGCGCTGCGCCGCCTGAATTGCACGATCGGTCTCGGTCAGCGGCGACCCGGGCGGCAGCCGCAAATCGACGCTGAACTCGCCCTGGGAAAACTGTGGGATCAATTCCGTGCCGAGCCGTGGCAACAGCGACATCGTTGCGACAAAAATGAATGCGGCGGCCGACACTATGATCCAGCGGTGGCCCAGCGACCAACGCAGTAGCGCTGGATACACAGCGGCGATCGCCGCGTAGAGTCGTTGCAAGACCCAGGTCGGCAGCCACAGCAGGACCCAGAAGATCTTTCGTATTGCGAAGAACACAAAACCGAATAGTCGTACGACGAAGGCTGCGGAGCGCGTGAACCAACCCGGCGGCTTGCTGTCACCGCCATCGTCGTAGCGACTCCGGGCACCCACTGAGGCGAGCATGGGAATGAGCGTGAGTGCGACGATCAGCGAGAAGACCAGAGCGAAGGTCACGGTCAGCGCCTGGTCCCGGAACAGCTGTCCCGCGATGCCGCTAATGAAGACCATCGGGAAGAATACGGCAATCGTCGTCAGGGTCGCCGCTACGACTGCTCCGCCGACTTCGGATGTGCCGTTTTGTGCGGCCTCGACAATGCCCTGACCCTGTTCCTTTTTGCGGACGATATTCTCGAGCACTACGATCGAATTGTCGACGAGCATACCGACCGCCAGGGCGATACCACCCAACGACATGATATTGAGCGAGATGTCATTCGTATACATCAACAGAAATGTGCCGATGACTGATACCGGAATCGCGATTCCGACAATCGTCGTCGCGCGCGAGTCACGCAGGAACCCGTACAGCACGAAAATTGCAATGAGTCCGCCCAGGATCGCGGCGAGTCGAACGTCATTCACAGCCGAAGAAATGAATGTCGACTGGTCATAGATCATAACGAGTTCGGTATCTTCGGGCAGCGACTCCCGGATACGCTCGATCCTCTGTTCGATACGACGTGCGACCTGCACGGTGTTTGCGTCGCCTTCTTTGTAGACGGCGAGTTCCACAGATTCGCGGCCCTTCACGCGCGTGATGGCCTCACGCTCTTTGTAACCACGCTCGACGGTCGCGACGTCGCGCAAGTACACCGGGCGATCGGCAACATAAGCTACGATAGCGTCGCGGAACTCATCGACGCTCTGAAATTCATTCAGCGTTCTTACCAGGAAACGCTGGTTGCCTTCCTCGAGGCGCCCGCCTGACAGGTTGACGTTCTCGGCGCGGATACGACTGGCAATCTGGTCGATGCTCAACCCGAGTTGCGACAGCTTTTGTTGATCCACACGGATCTGAATCTCGTCTTCCAGCCCGCCGCTGACCTTGACCGCCGCGGTGCCTTCCTCGGCTTCCAGGTCCGTCTTGATGCGGTCTTCTGCCAGCCTGCGCAGAGACTTGAGACGCGCCTCGGGCGAGTCGCGTTCCGCGCCGGCGTCTTCTTTGAACAAAAGGCCCAACCGCACGATGGGTTCAGAGGAGGGGTCAAAGCGCAATAGCAGCGGGCGCTCCGCCTCAAGCGGCAGGAACAGGACGTCGAGTTTCTCGCGCACATCAACACCGGCGATATCCATGTCGGTTCCCCACAGGAACTCGACCGTGACATCAGATTGTCCGGAGCGTGAAACAGACCGAACCAGGCGCACGTTTCGAACCACACCAACGGCTTCTTCAATGGGCTTGGTAAGGAGGTTTTCGATCTCGACCGGCGCGGCACCGGTCAGCTCGGTTCTCACCGTCAGCGTTGGGTAGGAAATATCGGGAAGCAGATTCAGCTTGAGCCGCGACAATGACACCATGCCGAACAAGACGATGGCGACCATCAACATGACGATCGTGACGCGCCGCTCGGTTGCGATCTGGATCAAACGGCGCATCAGCCGCCACCTTCTGCAACAGCGCCTTCCCTTGCGGCGTCCTCATCCGGCGCATCGACCGTCGCGTCTGCCGGTTCATTGATGACACTGACACGGGCTCCGTCTTTCAGACCCAAATGTCCCGTCGTGATAATGCGGTCGCTGTCGACGATGCCACCGGTAATCTCGACCATGCCGTTTCCACTGAACCCGGTTTGTACGGGCTTCCTGACGGCAAGCTCTTCTTCGACCACGAACACACTGCTCGTGTTCATCTCCTCTACGATGGCGCTGCGCGGTACCTGCAGTGCATTCTCATGTTTGTCGTAGACAATGCTCATGCGACCAAACATGCCCGGCTTGACGCGCCGTTCAGGGTCTCTGATTTCAATCGTGACCTTGAATGTTCCGGTATCGGGGTCGACGACTAAACTCACACGCGTGACGTTGGCCAGGATCCGTTCGCCAGGGATCGCGTCAATATCGATCGCTACCGGCTGTCCGGCCGACAGTTCGCCATATTCACGCTCGGGCACGTGCAAATAGGCCACGAGCGGATCGTAGCTTGTTACCCGGTATATGGGATCGCCTACGTTGATCGTGTTGCCCAGCTTGATGTATCGCTCGGACACGACGCCGCTGATCGGTGCCCGAATCTGCGTGTAGTCGAGTTCAAGACTGGCCAGGTTATATGAAGCCTCGAGTGCCTCGAGATCGTACTGAAGCTTCTCAAAGTCGCCCTCGCTGATCAGGCCTCTTTCCTGCAGCTCCTTGTTACGCTGGAAATCGCTCTGTAACTTTCGCAGCCTGGCTTGTGATTCGCTGAGTTCCAGACGCAGCCGGGCGCCATCCAGCCGGGCCAGTATTTGTCCCTTCTCGACGTCGTCCCCTTCTTCGACCAGCACTTCGCGAACCTCACCATCGACTTTCGCGACGACGTCGGCGTCGGCGAAAGCTTCGATCGGCGCTGTCCCGGAGTAGACGGCGAAAATGTCGCCGCGAACAGGCAAGCTCGTTTCTACGGGAACAGGTGGTGTTTTTTCTTCCTCACTCTGCTCCTCCGCCCGCTCACCTTGTTCGCAGGCGCTCAGCAACAGCAGGAAAGCAAGCGCCGCCGAGCCCGTTCGGTGTAGCTTCATTGATTCCTCCCCTGGGGACCTCGCCGCAGAACTTGCCATCAGGCGTCGCCGCGGCGGGTGATCGGTCAGCCGCTGAAGCTGTCCGGAAGTGTGTTACTCGCGAGAACCCGGCTGCCGTCACGCAGACCAGCTTGTCCTACGACAACAATTTCCTCGTAGTCCGACAGGCCACTGAGAATTTCGATCCTGCCGTCGGCTTCAATACCTGTCTCCACGGTGCGTCTTACTACCTTGCTGCCGCTGACCACGTACACGGTTGTTTGCTCGTCTTCGTCCAGCAATGCCTCGGCGGGGATCACGAGCGCATCGGGGTGCTTCTCATACGCAATCGTGAAGTTTCCGAACATGCCGGGTGCGAGATCGCCTTTCTTGTTCGGAATCGTAGCGGTGGCCCGGAACGTGCCATTGCGTGCATCTATCGTCGGACTAATCCGAACTATCGACGCTGGAAAGTCGACGCCGGGCATCGAAGCGACTTGCAGCCTGGCGTTATGGCCGGCCTGGAACTTCGGCAGCTGCGATTGCGGAATTTGCAGGTAAGCAACCAGCTCCGTCGTATCCGTAATACGAAATGCAACGTCACCAGCGTTGATGTTCTGTCCCGGCTTGATCTCTCTCGCGGATACGACGCCGGCGATGGTCGCACGGATGTTCGAGTAGTCGTAATTCAGCTGCGCGAGTTTATAGCTAGCCTCAAGCGCCGCGAGATCGTATTCGAGACCCTCGAACATCGACGCGCTAATCAGGCCGCGCTCGTGAAGATCGATGTTTCTCTTATATTCTTTGCTGGCCTTGGCAAGATTGGCTTTGGCGGCGAGCATTTCGAGGCGAAGACGCTCGCCGTCGAGACGCGCCAGTATTTGCCCTGCTCTTACGGTGTCGCCTTCTTCAACCAGCATTTCTTCGAGTTGACCGGAGACGCGCGCGATTACCGGAGCGTCAGCGTCCGAAGTAATCGCCGCCGTCGCTTCGTAGGTTGCGTAAATATCCGAACGATAAGGGTGTGCAATCTCTACCGGTACAGGTGTTGCCGCTCGAATAGCGTCTTGATCTGTGTTGCTGGCCTCACCAACACCGCAGCCCGTGAGGGCCGCAAGGCTGGCAGTCGCGAGTGCCGAAGCTAGGAGAGTCGTCGTCTTCATTGTTTTCGAATCGTCTATATTAGTGTTGTAGTTAAGTATAACACTAGTTCGGTATAACGCAACCCCTGATTCACCAATTGTCGGATTTCGAAGCGACTATGAAATCAATGAGTTACGTCAAATCGGACCGAAACTTCTGTGATTACTCGACTATTAGATGCCTGAGAAGCGAATTTGGATTGCCGGGAAGGACGGATTATTCCGCCGGGTCAAATACAGCCCCGGCGTCAGCTCATGAAGCTCTGGGCGAGAAACGGGTTCAGCAGGCGATTCTCCGGGTCGAGTTGGCGCCTGATCCTGCGAAAGAACTCCAGCCGGGTCGCGTAGGCCTGAGCGGCATGTTCGGCGCGGAAGGCGCGGGACTGGCTGAAGAGCGGCGTGCCACCCCAGCTCTCCGCGAACATCGCCAGATCGATAACGAAATCGTCCCAGCCGCGTTGCTGGGTCGAGGTTGTCTGCAACGCGAATACGGGCTCTTCGAAGGACGGCGATAGCAACGCGGAGGAATCCTGGCCAACGCGAAAACCGACCGCCGGCATGTCGCAGCGATAACCGTTTTCCCGCAAGGTCTGTTGGCAAAATTCGACGTAGGCCTTGATGACAACGGAAAAGTCCGTCGCCGGAAAGCACCAGGTTGAATACAGCAATCTGCGTGGCGTCCGCCGGTGTCGCCGGCCTGTCGCAGATGCGTTGTTGCCGTGGTTGACAAGGCTCGTGTTGACAAGGCCGTGCGCCGCGGCGCTAATGCCATCGATGAGCTTGTAGCGAACCGAAGGTATCGGCATGACGCGATTCAGTGATCTGAATACCTGCGGCAGCACCGTGCTTTCGCCCCAGTCCTTGATTTTCCACGGAGTGACGTAGGTACTGCCCGGATCGGTTTCGTAGCGGCGCAGATCGACATACACACGATTCCGGTGCGGCAACACGTAGAATTTCAAGCCGACGTCTCTGTTCGAGAGGCGGTCTGCAACATCAGCGAATCGGTCAACGCAAAGGCTGCGATGACTGGCGGAGAACGTCGAGATCGGCCGAACACGCAGCGTCGCCTCGCAGATCACACCCAGCATGCCGTAGCTCAATCGCAGTGCGTGCAACAGATGTTGGCTCTGGTCGGAAACGTTCATGACTTTGCCGCCGACCGTAACGACCTTCACATTAATCAACTGGCTCGAAAGATAGGCTGCCCGGTTGCCTATACCGGGCCCCATGCAGGGTGAGGCCAGCGCGCCGCCCAGGGTCCGTTCCATCTGGTCGTGGTTGCCGATGAGCTCGAGTCCGTGTTCGGCGAGCGCGGCGACGAGCGTGCCCAGACGGACGCCGGCTTCCGCCGTAACCGTGTGGTTGTATGCGTCGATCCGAACGATCTTGTCGAGTCCAAGGGTTCGAATAACGGTGCCCGTCGGGCTTTGATTGCAATCGGTAGACGCGCTTCCGGCACCCCGGAATCGAATCGGCAGCGCGACGCTGGTTTGCTGCTCGAGTACGCGCATGAGCATCGCCAGGTTGGACGGCGTATGAACGGCGGGTCGGGCAGGGCGTCGTACGACTCTGCCGGTGTCACGAAATCCTTGTGATTGCATCGATGTCTCCAGCTGTTCTTCCTAAACTTTGCCAAAGACACCTTGTGGCCTCATCGCGATTGCGGTGAGGTATCGTGTTGGTAACCCCGCTGTCATAGGTTCGACCCTTAGACCGGTAGTTTTGCGACGCTGCCTTTCGACAGTTGTGCCTTTGTCAAACGAAAGCGCATCGTTGCACAGTAGAATGATCTGCGCAATGAATCGATGCCACTGAGAAATATTCTGTTAAGTTCGATTACGTATGGGAATGCTAACGACACTTGTCGGTACGCGATTACCGGCGAAATACCACAAGTTCTTCAAATTGCCAGAGCGGCTCGAGTCCTGGAAGCGTGCGGATACTGCGGGCACTTTGCTGGAGCGGGCCACGGAGCGCTGGCTTCGCAAGCATGGCTCAGAATCTGGTGTTTACCGGCTGGACTCTGGACGGGATGCGCTGGGCGTGAGGCTCGGACTTATCGATCGTGCAGAACGGACGATCGATATTCAAAGCTACCTGATTCGCGATGATGTCAGTGGCAACCTGCTCGGACTTCGCCTGGCCGCGGCGGCTGATCGCGGCGTTCGTGTCCGGCTGTTGATGGACGACGCGCTGACTCACGAAATCGATGCAGGGCTTTTGTCGCTCGATTATCACGACAAAATCGAGGTCCGTGTCTTCAATCCGTTTCCGCGACGCCGTTCGCGCCTGATCAGCTTCATCGCGAACTTCAATATCCTGAATCGCCGCATGCATAACAAGTCCTTTACCGTCGATAACCAGGTCACGATCGTAGGCGGAAGAAACCTGGCGGACGAGTATTTTCAATCGGGCGGAAAGGCCGAGTTTATCGATGAGGACCTGCTAGCTATCGGGACGGTCGTCGATGAAGTGTCCGATGGTTTTGACGAGTACTGGAATTCGCAGGAAGCGATCCCGATCAATGCTTTTAACATGATGGTGCCGCACAGCTCGCTGGAGGACTCCACGAAACAGGGACAGAAGTACCTGGAGCAACACAGCGAGAGTGACTTCCTCAAGAGCGTCGACGATAGACTGGCAAAACAGCTCGCTGAGGCAACCCTGGCACTCGTGCCCGCAAAGGCGTCTGTGGTTATGGATGAACCGGGCAAGATTCGGAGGTTACTGCCAAGACCGACGAGCGCTACCAGCGTTTTTCTGCAGCAGATGGTGGCAGTTGCGACGACTGAACTCATTGTAATTTCACCGTATTTCGTTCCGGAGAACCAGGGAGTCGAATTTTTCGGTGCGTTGGTCAAGAAGGGCGTGCGCGTCGTTATCATCAGCAACTCGCTGGCTACGACAAATCACTCGAGCGTTCATGCGGTTTACGCGCGTTACAGAAAACCGCTCCTGGAGCAGGGCGTCGAGTTGTATGAGCTGCGTCCGAACGTGGCTTCCCCGGACTCGACAACAAAACTGACGCTGCACTCGAAGGTTGCGACTATCGATCGGACCAGGATGTTCGTCGGTTCATTCAACCTCGATCCGAGATCGCTTTACCTGAATACCGAGATGGGAATGGTGGTCGACTCTGGCGAGTTGGCTGGTTCGATGGCTGTCAGCATCCTCGACTCGCTGCCGGATATTGCTTACAGACTGCAGCTATCGGAGAAACGGCGGTTGCAGTGGCTTCTGAAGGCTGCGAGTGGGGACGAGGTCATTACGACTGAACCGCAGACCACTTGGTGGCGCCGTTTCAAGACCAGGCTCATGAGTTTCCTTCCGATAGAAAGTCAGATGTAAGCAGCCAATATTTGTCAAATCGAACCTGAATGTCTGACAATGTCGGGTCGGAATCTGATGGAGCAGTCAATGCGGTGGCGAGGCGGACGGCGAAGTTCGAATATTGAAGACCGGCGTGGAGCAAGCGCGGCGCCGAAATTGCTCGGTGGTGGCATAGGCACTATCGTGCTGGTGCTGGTTGCGATGTACTTCGGTGTCGATCCGACACCCCTGCTCCAGGGGATGCAGGCCGGCCAGTCAGCGTCGACGAGCGGCACACGGCCGTCGGCCGAGGACCTGAAAGACGACCCGCTCGCGGACATGGTGTCTGTGGTCATTGCCGATACCGAGGACGTCTGGACCGCGATATTTGCCAGCCAGGGCAGGCAATACCGGGAACCGACTCTCGTCATGTTTAGCGGCGCGACGCGATCGGCTTGCGGCCTTGGGCAGGCAGCGATGGGGCCGTTCTATTGCCCGGCGGACCAGAAAGCGTACATCGACCTGAGTTTTTACGATCAAATGCGGACCCGATTCAGAGCGCCGGGCGATTTCGCACAAGCCTATGTGATCGCTCACGAGATCGGACATCATGTGCAGAACCTCCTGGGTATTTCAGGTCAGGTTCACTCGATGAAGCAGCGCCTGAGCCAGGCGGAAGGTAACGCGCTTTCCGTGCGCCTCGAGTTGCAGGCCGATTGCCTGGCCGGCGTCTGGGCCAACCACGCGGACAAGGCGCGCAATATTCTCGAAGCCGGTGACGTAGATGAAGCGCTGAATGCGGCCAGTGCGATCGGCGATGACACATTACAGCGACAGAGTCGCGGTACGGTAGTGCCGGAATCGTTTACGCACGGGACCGCGGCGCAGCGGCAGCGATGGTTCCGCACCGGGCTCACCAGTGGTGACCCGGATGCCTGCGATACCTTCAGTGTCGACCAGGTCTGAGCAAATTTCAGACATAAGAACAACCGCGGAACAGGCGCGAGCGGCGGCGGAGCGTATTCGTGGTCTCGTTCTGGAAACACCGCTCGTGTACTCGAGCGCATTCAGCGCCGCAACAGGCGCCAACGTCTACTTCAAACTCGAAAACCGGCAGACCACGGGATCGTTCAAACTTCGCGGTGCGACGAATCGACTGATGACGTTGACCGAAGAACGTCGCTCGAGGGGGTGCGTAGCGGCATCCAGCGGCAATCACGGCGCGGCAGTAGCCTGTGCGATGCAGAAGCTCGCTACGAGCGGTCTCATTTTCGTCCCGGAACAGACGTCAACGGCGAAAGTCGACGCGATCCGATCTTATGGTGGCGAGGTTGTCTTCTTCGGTACCGACGGTCTCGACACAGAGCAGCACGCGCGCGAGTTTGCGGATCGAAACGGCATGTACTACCTGTCACCGTATAACGACAGCCAGGTAATCGCCGGCCAGGGCACCTGCGCCGTAGAGATTATCGAGCAACTGCCGGATGTCGATGCCGTATTCATTGCTGTCGGTGGCGGGGGACTGATCGCCGGAGCGGGAAGCGTCCTCAAGGATTACAAGTCCAGCATCCGCGTTATTGGCTGCCAGCCCGAGGCTTCACCGGTCATGGCTCGCTCGATTGACGCTGGTCATATTGTCGAGATGCACAGTGAGCCAACGCTATCCGATGGCACGGCGGGCGGCATTGAAGCGGGTGCAATCACGTTTCCACTCAACCAGGCGGTCGTTGATGAGTTTGTGCTTGTCGACGAAGAACAGATTTCCTCCGCCATGCGCCTCTATATGAACAAAGAGGGAGATACAATAGAGGGTGCCGCGGGGGTTGCTGTTGCCGCCCTGAATGAACTCGGCGATTCGGTTCGTGGTCAAAATGTCGTGGTTATCATTTGCGGCGGCAATATCAGTGCGTCAAAACTCGAGCAGGTGCGATCTGGAGTAAACTCGATATCACCATGAAGATGTCCGTAAACGTATGGCGGCTTGTGGTCGTTGCGCTGCTCGGTGCGGAAGCATCGCTCGCGGATACAACCGTGTTCGTCAACGTCAATGTAGTGCCAATGTCCTCCGAAGACTTGCTGACAGCACAAAGCGTGCTGGTCGAGGATGGCGTGATTACAGCCGTCGACAATGTGGACACGGTCCGGATTCCGGAAGGCGCAAAAATAGTAGACGGCACTGACCGCTACCTGATGCCGGGACTCGGTGAGATGCACGCGCATGTGCCCGCAGCAGATTCAAGCAACCTCGATCGCGATTTCAGCCTGTTCGTGGCTAACGGCGTAACGACTGTTCGCGGCATGCTGGGCCGGCCGTCGCACATTGCCCTGCGGCAACAGTTGCTGGATGGCGAGATTTTCGGTCCACGGCTAATTACGTCGGGGCCATCTCTGAATGGCCGCTCCGTAAATGGTGCCCGTGACGCCCGACGCCAGGTCCGGGAGCAGGCCGAATCTGGCTACGACTTCATCAAGGTGCACCCGGGTCTCAGTGCTGACGAATTCACGGCGCTCGCAGAGACTGCGAATGAACTCGGAATTCCCTTTGCGGGGCATGTACCCGTCGCGGTTGGAGTGAGGGAGGCACTGCGGCTGAACATGGCAACGATCGATCATCTCGACGGCTACCTCGTGGCGCTATTGCCGCCTCACAGTTATGAGTCTGGTGGCTACGGTGGATTCTTCGACGTCATGCTTGCGGCGGAGCTGGATCCGCAACAGATAGACGCGATAGCGGCGGATACTGCCGCGTCCGGAACGTGGAACGTGCCGACACAGGTTCTGATAGAGCAACGCGTCTCGGCGACGCCCGTTTCCGAGCTTCAGAATCGCCCCGAAATGAAATACATGCCGGCGACAACCATAGAGCGCTGGGTGGCCAGCAAACAAGCGCTGCTCGACGAACGAGGCTTCGACAGGGAAGTGGCGGACCTGGCGATCGAATTGCGTCGCCGCTTGATCTTTGCATTGCACCAAGCCGGCGCGCGACTGCTGCTCGGATCCGATGCGCCGCAGGTCTTCAACGTGCCCGGATATTCGACGCACAATGAACTCGAAGTACTCGTCGCATCCGGGCTGACACCGTTCGAGGCATTGCAGACGGGCACGACGGCGGTTGCGGAGTTTCTTGGCATTAACACGGGCATGGTGCAGATCGGCAAGGATGCGGATCTCATACTCCTCGACGCGAATCCTCTCGACGACATTGAAAACAGCCACAGAATCCATGGCGTCATGCTGAGAGGCACGTGGCTGCCAGCCAACGTTTTGGAAAACCGGCTCGAGAAATACCGCCGCAGCGACTAGGGTTTCACGAACATCACGATCGATGATGGCAGCGGTGGGTCTGGGTTCTCCGACGTTCATGCAGGATTGAGGCACTTCCTGAGCGGCGCTGAATTTTCATAACTGGCTGTATTCATTAGATGTTTTACCTGTATTTCCCCATGGGCTGCGCTGCCGTTCCCGGCCATCCCGCCGTACTGCTAGAATTCCACTGAAAAGACGGTCGTTTGGGCCGGAAGGGCCCACAGGGAGGCAACATGAAACTCGTTAAGCATTTGCTCGAATCCAAGGGAACGGAGATCATTTCGATCACGGAAAAGGCGTCCGTGCTTGACGCCATCAAGATGATGGCTGAGCGCTCTATCGGGTCGCTGCTGGTGATGGAGGGCGGTGAGCTCAAGGGCATCGTTACGGAACGTGATTACGCCCGCAAGGTCATAGTAAAAGGACGATCGTCGAAGTCGACACAGGTCAGGGAGATCATGACGCCCGACGTGTGTACGGCCACGACACAGCAAACCGTCAATGACTGCATGACAGTCATGACGGAACGGCGGATTCGTCACTTGCCGGTCGTCGAAGACGGCGAGGTTCTCGGATTGATATCGATCGGCGACCTGGTGCAGGCGATAATTGCGGATCAGCAGGAAGAAATTCAGCAGCTGGAGCAATACATCAGCGGTTAGGTCCGATATCGGAGCGGATATGTCAGAAAGAGCGAGCCTCGATCGCCGTGTCATGCAGCTTTTTGACGGCTACGTGCATCGCCAGATCACTCGGCCCGACTTCGAAAAAGCGCTGCGTTCAGCTGACCGGGACTTCGTCAATTTCGAGTATGCCGACGTCAATCACGGTTTCCACAACGACACGACGCCTCGTTACGATAAACAAGCGGCGGAACAGGCGTGGCAACGGACCGTCGGTTTCTTTGCCAGACGGCTGGAGCTGGATACCTGATCAAAGAGGGACTGACCTTTAGGTTTTCGAAATAAGATGCGTGTCAGATACAAAAATTGCTGGCACATCCTGCCGATCGCGGCATTGCTGGCAGCGTCTCCGGCGGCCCCAACCGAGGAGTCGAAGACCATCCTGGGACCCAGGAATATTAACCTCTACGATGGCGCCAATGCGCTCATGGCTGGTGATGGCGAGGAAGGCGTTCGTCTCACCCTGCTCGGCCTGCAAATGGCGAATGGCAGCAGGGAGGAGAAGATCGGGCATTCGAATCTGTGTGCCGGATACCTGATGATCGACAAGCCTGACACCGCCCTGGTGCATTGCAACTGGGTTCTCGAACGCGATGATGGTCATTGGCGAACTTACAACAATCGTGCGCTGGTCTACTTGCGTCTCGAGCGCTTCGACGAATCCGAAGAAGATATACGTAAAGGGCAAGCGCTAAAGCCGGGTTCGACGAAGCTCAAGATCGTCAAAGGCATGTATATGGACGAAACCCAGCCGGTAACGCCCAAAGTCGAGATCGACGAACGCCGAAACCCGACCGAGGAGCCCAGCGATGAACCATCAGGCGATGTGGACGACTAGTGGATTGCCGATGAGGCTTGTCCTGACCGCACTGGCCTGCCTGGTTGCGCCGACGATCGTTGCAGACGACGCAGATGAGCCACAGCCGGTCGACACCGAACGGAAGCCATTGTTTACGTTGATGCCCGACTATCCGAAGATCGCTCGCCGAGATCGCATCGAGGGTGAAGTCCAGGTTTGCTTCGATATAACTCGGGGCGGCCGCACGCGACGCATTGCGGTTCGTAAAAGCACCAACCGTATATTTGAAAAACCGGCGATCCGTGCCGTTCGCGCGTCCACTTATGTACCGTTGCCCGACGATGCCGCCGTCTCCGGCATCAAGGCTTGTCGCACGTTTCGCTTTACGCTCGAACCTACCGTCGTGGAATCGGAAAGTTAGTTGTCCCTCCGCGACTCGAGAAGATTCAGTATTTTGTTGGCCGCTTCCTCGAGCGTTGTGCCGAAGCTCAAGATGCCTTCTTCATGCCCGGCCATGACCGCCAGTCCTGTTTCGCGGAAAGCCGTATCCCTGTAGAGCCTGCGAAACTCATCGGCCATCTGCGGCGTGCCATAAGCGACGTCGGCGCCCGTTGTCGGCAGCTTGTTCATAAGGCTCTGCCACAAGTCGTTACTGTGCCCGTGCACGATTGCGCCGATATTGAGATCAAGCCCATAGATTGCCGCATGGGTCATTGCTTCTGACGATGCCTGCACCGGGCCAACGGAACACACTATGTTGGCATGCGTGTTGTAAGAGGTGACGAGCGAATAATGCGTCTTATCGGTCTTCGCGACGTGGCCTGTCTGCGTGCCGCTGATAAGGAATTGGCCGGGCTCTCCGCAACGGACACTGATATTGCCGTATCCGATTCCGAGCTCTTCGTACTGGCCAATGAGGCCGGCTGCCAGCAGCGGTCGACGCCAGGTTTCCAGCTCTTCCGTGACCGCAGCGTAAGGGACGGGTGCTTTCGTCCAGTAGCTCTTGTACTTGACGTAGCCTTCGTCAATGGTCACGACGTCGCCATCTCCGGAAACAAGCCGAGCAAACCGGCCTCCGAGGCTTCACAGATGCCGCGTTCGGTAATGAGCCCGGTCACGAGTCGTGCGGGCGTTACGTCGAAAGCGAAGTTGCTTATCGGCGTGTTGGCCGCGGTCGTTCTTACATGTACGGGTTTGTCGCCGCACAGACCATAGATATCCCTCACCTCGGCCGGATCCCTTTGTTCGATGGGAATCTCTTTAATGCCATCGCGGCTGTCCCAGTCGATCGTTGTTGACGGCAGTGCCACATAGAATGGAATGCCATTGTCGTGCGCGGCGAGCGCCTTAAGGTACGTGCCGATCTTGTTCGCTACATCGCCGCAACGGGTCGTGCGGTCGGTGCCTGTGATGACGATATCGACCTCACGGTGTTGCATGAGGTGGCCGCCGGCATTATCGACAATCAGGGTGTGTGGAACCCGGTTCGCGGCGAGTTCCCAGGCGGTAAGCTGAGAGCCCTGGTTGCGCGGCCGCGTTTCATCCACCCACACATGGACATCGATGCCGCGCTGCCTGGCAAAATAGATCGGGGCCGTCGCGGTACCCCAGTTGATTGTCGCGAGTGAGCCGGCATTGCAATGTGTCAGGACGTTGACGGTGTCCCCGGATTTCTTTTCTGAAATTGCCTCGAGCAGCCTGAGGCCGTGGGTGCCAATCCCGCGGCTGATCTCTATGTCCTCGTCGCAGATGGCCTGTGCGTCGCTGCGCACCAGGTCGACAATGACATCTTCGGGGCCGGCTTGATCTATGAGCCTGATAATACGCTCGACCGCCCAGCGGAGATTAACCGCCGTCGGCCGCGACTTCAGCAACGCCGCCGCGGCCTCACGAACGGTGGCGCCGGGATCGGGGCCCGTCAGCGCAGCGAGATACAGGCTCCATGCGGCCGTGGCACCGATCAGGGGCGCGCCACGAACGTACATGTCGGCAATGGCCGTGAGGCCATCCTGCCAGGAATGAAGGTCATGCACGTGATACTCGTGCGGCAGCCGCCGCTGGTCGATGATCTGCACCACCGACTGATCATCGGGCTTCAGCCAGATCGTGCGAAAGTCTTCGCCGCTTTGTGCCACTTATTCGTCCTGTCGACCGGAGTCGGGCATTCTACGTTGGTTTGCCCCCGGAAAGCATTGTCTGCACCTCGGGTGTGAGTTAGAACGGTAGTTCGAAACGGGAGAGCGACAGATGGGACCACTCGCAGGGAAACGTATCGTCGAGATTGGCGGAATCGGTCCGGGGCCGTTCTGCGGAATGTTATTCGCGGACATGGGTGCCGACGTTATCGTTATCGACAGGAAACCCGGTGCCGGGGAGGAGTCGGAACCGACGCTGGACCCGGAATACGCCATCGTGAATCGCGGCAAAAGGTCGATCGGCCTCGATCTGAAACAGGCCGGCGCAAAGGACGTGGTACTGCGCCTGCTGGCGAATGCGGACGGGCTGATCGAAGGATTCCGCCCGGGCGTAATGGAGCGTCTGGGCTTGGGGCCAGATAGGTGTCTCGCGGCTAATACCAGGCTCATTTATGGCCGAATGACCGGGTGGGGCCAGGATGGGCCGCTGTCTCACGCGGCCGGTCACGATCTGAATTACATCGCTTTGTCCGGGGCCCTTTACTACGGCGGCCGTTCCGATTCACCTCCGACGGCGCCGGCGACGCTGGTCGGCGATATAGGCGGCGGCGCCATGATGCTCGCCGTCGGTATGCTGGCTGCGCTCGTCAATGCGCAGGCAACGGGAGCCGGACAGGTTGTCGATGCGGCGGTAACGGACGGATCCGCCCTCGCTACCTCATTGCTGTATGGCATGTTCCGAGCGGGTCGCTGGCGCGGCGAGCGACAGTCCAACCTCCTGGACGCGGGCAGCCACTGGTACGACTGCTACGAGTGTGCGGACGGGAAGTTCGTCTCCGTCGCTTCTCTCGAACCAAGATTTTACGCTGTGCTGCTCGAAAAACTCGAGCTCGAAAAGGACCCGGATTTTAGCGAACAGTACGATCGCAGGCGCTGGCCGGAACTCAAGCGGCGTCTCGCTGATATCTTCAAGACCCGGACGCGCCGGCAATGGTGTGATCTTCTCGAAGGCAGCGACGCCTGTTTTGCGCCCGTGCTCGATTTTGATGAGGCGCCGGAACATCCGCACAACAGGGAGCGAGGAACGTTCATGTCGATTGCCGGCATCGTGCAACCGGCGCCTGCGCCGCGATTCAGTGACACCGAGTCCGAGGTGTCGTCACCGCCACCGAGTCCCGGTCAACACACCGACGATGTGCTTGGCCTGGCCGGGTTTTCCGTGGAGGAACTCGCTGCACTAAGAGAGCAAGAAGTGATCTAGGCGTCAGCCCTCGAGTCCCGCGGACAGACGCGCGGATCGCAAGGTGTTGAACATGAGCATCGTAATGGTCATCGGCCCCACTCCGCCAGGTACCGGCGTGATTGCGCTGGCAACATTGCAGACCTCGTCATAGTCGACGTCGCCCGTTAATCGCGCTTTGGTTTCGCCATCGATTTTCGTCTCAACGCGGTTGATACCGACATCGATGACCACGGCTCCCGGTTTTACCCAGTCGGCCTTGACCATATTTGGCCGGCCGACGGCGGCGACGACGATATCCGCGTTTCTGACGACCTTCGGGAGATCCCTGGTACGGCTATGCGCGACCGTGATCGTCGCATGACGTTGCATCAGCAGGCTTGCCATCGGTTTGCCGACGATGTTGGACCGTCCGATTATTACGGCATTTTTTCCGGACAGGTCAGGCCCGAGTTCATCCTCGATCATGAGCATGCAGCCGGCCGGAGTGCAAGGCACAAACGCATCGGCGGTGTGGCCGGCAGTCAGTTTGCCGATATTGACGAAATGAAATCCGTCGACGTCTTTCGTCGGCACGATAGCCTGCGTAATGGTTTGCTCGTCGAGATGATCGGGTAAGGGTAGCTGCACAAGGATGCCGTGAATGGCATCGTCACTGTTGAGTTCGTCTATGAGCTTCAATACGTCCGGTTGAGACGTGTCGTCGGCCAGCGTGTGTTGAACGGAGTAGAAGCCGCAGGACTCGGCCCGTCGCTTCTTGTTACGAACATAGACCTGGCTCGCGGGGTCATCGCCAATAATGACGACGGCCAGGCCCGGCTTGATGCCGTGCTCGCTCAGCAGGCTGGCCGTTTGTTCCGTGATGGACTCGGCAAGCTGTTCGGCCTTTGCTTTTCCGTCGATTCGTTTTGCTGTCGTCATATTGATCTATTCCGTGGGTTCTTGTGGGCGCGCCGCATGGTAACGCCGGCGCGTCAGGCCGTAAAGAATGCTCGCTGGCGCCAGGGATGCAAATACGTGCTTTAGCGTATGGCCACTAAGTAACTGTCCGGCGGCGTAAACCTGGCCATCGTAGAATTCGAGTGCTTTCGCAATGATGTAAAAACCGATCATCCAGCCGACATAGGGACCGAGATCACTCCTGTCGCGGTACAACAGAATCAGCAGCGGAATCATCAGCATCGGTACAAACTGCACGACAGCGTAAGCGCGCAAATCGCCGCGACCGAGCGCTTCGGTGTGAGCCCAATAGAACACCGATCCGGCACCGACGATGAGTAACGGCAGCAACGCCATTCTGGCGCCGCGGACAGACACATATTCTCCGATTATGATGGCGACGAAGCTCATGAAGCCGATCGTCATCGGCAGGCGGTCCCAGATGAGCGTGTCATTGTTGGGCTCCAGGTGGTAGTAACCGGAGCCGAACGCGGTCAGAAAGATGCCGACGTAGAAGACCAGCCAGGCTGCTTGTTGGTGTGGCACGATTGCCGGGCCATGGCGCTTGACGACCAGCAATCCGCCCACACCGACGATCGCGAATGGCAGGTTCGAGACTACATTGAGGAAGTTGGGTATCGAGAGAAAGTCGCGTTGATCGACAAAGCGATGATAGGCCTGATCCTGCGCTATCGGGTCGACGAAGAAGGCGGCGACGATCATGGCAGCGCCAATCGACAGCAGGAGTCCGGAGCGCCAGGAAAGGCCGATGCTCATGGGTTCACGTTACTGCACCGACAGCAACACGGCAAGCGGAGCAATATTGCACCGCACGCGCTAAATTCGGGCTAGAATGCGATTCCGAATTCGTCAGCAGCGTCGTTCGTGACAGCACTACTCCGCCATCTTCGAGGCATCCTCGTCTTCTCAGCAATCACGATCAATACGATCTTCTGGTTCATTCCTATCTTATTCCTGGCCATCATTAAATTTATCGTGCCCTTGCCGTCTCTGCGACGAGGCATCACGCGTGTACTGATGTTGATCGGCGAGAACTGGATTACCGTCAATTCGGCAATATTGCTAACCGCCGGGTCTATCGACTGGCAGGCACGCGGCATCGAAAACCTGCGCAGAGACCAGTGGTACCTGATCATGGTGAATCACCAGACCTGGGTCGACATTCTGGTTCTGCAAAAGATATTCAACCGACGCATACCGTTTCTAAAGTTCTTCATCAAGCAGCAACTCATCTGGTTCCCGGTGCTGGGTATCGCTTGGTGGGCAATGGACATGCCGTTTATGAAGCGTTTTTCGCCGTCGTACCTGGCGAAAAATCCGCATATGAAGGGCAAGGATTTGAAGAGAACCCGAAAGGCCTGTGAGAAATTTCGCCACACTCCGACAACGGTCATTAACTTCTTGGAAGGGACGCGCTTCAGTGTGGAGAAACGCGAACGAAAGAATTCGCCATACCGGCACCTCCTGGTACCGCGAGCAGGGGGGTTCGCCGTCGCGATGTCATCTATGGGCAATCTTTTTGGCGCTATTCTCGATGTGACGATGGTTTATCCGAACGGGGCGGCGAAGTTTTGGGACATGTGCTGTGGCGGTCATGTGCCCGTTAGTGTCGATGTAAAGGAACGGCCCGTCGAGCAATGGCTGCTGTCACGAGACTATGAACGGGACAGAGAATTTCGCCGCCGCGTCCACCGCTGGCTGGGCGAAATTTGGCAAGAGAAGGACGAACTGATACAACAGAGGCTTGAACAATCGAGAGTCCAATGACTGCCAGCCGCCAATACGATACTGTTGCTTTTGATGTCCGCGACAACGCCACGATGCTGTTCTTTGCCAAGACTTCGGATGACGGTGACATAAAGGACTACCTGCTACTGATGCGGACGGTCGATGAAGATTTTGACGAGTCGATTTATATCGAGATCAACGAACAGCAGTTCGGCGGCCACGACCTGATACGCGAAGCGACGATGACGGGTAACGTTCTCACATTGCGCTTGCATGAACCGGCGGAGACGCTGGACGGCGCCAGCGAAATTGTCTTGACGTATGCAGAAACAACCGAGAACCTCGAGAGTATCGAGGCCGGCGCATTTCGAGTCTTCGGCGACACGTTGGTTGGCGGAAACGCCTGAGCAGCCGAATCTTGTGTAGCGCGGTTTTCAGCCTCTACATTTTACGTTGCTCCGACAATACTCTGTACACGGGGATCGCGACCGACGTTGGCAAACGTATTGCCGAACATGAGTCGAGCCCGCGGGGTTCGAAATACCTCAGGGGAAAAGGACCGCTGCGACTGGAGTTTGCCGAGGAAGTTGGTGACCGAGCGGTTGCCTCCAGGCTCGAATACCGCGTCAAGCGGCTTGACAGGGCGCACAAGGACGCACTCATCAGTGGTCGCTTATCGCTGCGCGGCTTGTTGGAGGAATCGAAGCCTGGTCAGGCCTCGGGAACGGGTTGTGCGTAAAGTGCGATGGGTCGTCCAAACTCGGGCATGAACAACTGCGCGTCGTTATCCCATTGCTTGCGAAATCCTTCGAACCACTCTGCCGTCGTCGTGAGATCACCAAGAAATTTCGGTCCAGGTACGACTTCGCCGAACGGCTTGGTGTAATCATCGAAGTGAACAGGGTACACGCTGCTCGCGCCCGTAGCGGTGACAAAGCCCTGCCAGTATCGCTCGGCGTAGCTCCTGCCCAGGCTCTCGAGGCCGGCGACACCTAGTATGACGACATCGGCCGGAACCTTGCTAAGTGAGGCGTTCGCAAGTCCGGCACTGGCTTGAACGACGGTCGTGCCTTGCGGATGGGTGATTACGATTGTGTAACTGCCACCCTCGCGCCATGCGCTGACGGGTTGTGGCAGGGTTAGCGGCGCATCGATGGTCCCCGCAAAGGGAACCGAACCACGCCAGCCAATCGGTGCATGTCTGGATGGCAAAAGTGTCACGGTGAAATGGCCAAATTCGTAAGGCTGATTCTCGATGACAGTGGTTATCTGGTCTTCGGGAACACCAGCGCCACGTGCAATCTCGGTGGCTGACGCGGATCCGAGCACCGAGGCGCTGGTGCGGTTAGCGATCGCGCCGATGTCCATCGCGTGATCGAAATGGGAATGTACCGGAATGATTGCAGCAAGCCTGCGCATACGGTATTCATTCAGCGCGTAGTTGATTATGGCCGCGTCGTTTTTGACAGGGCGGCCCAACACGACGTCAGCGAGCGAGGGTCTTGAGAAGAAACCGTCGATAAGAATCTGCGTTTCACTGTCATCGAAAAGCAGTGTCGTTACGCCAAGCCAGGTGACGGTTACCGAGTCCGCGACAGCAGAAGAAGCTATGGTCGGTGCGGGCCAGCCAATATCCTCCAGGTGCGGGCGGTCACTCCAGAGCCAGGCTAATGTCGCGATGCTGACGACCAAGAATCCGATGGCGATGAGTGCTGCTTGCTTCGCCCGCTTTTTCCACATCATTACTGCCCCGCGGCGATTCTCGCAAGCTGTCCGGTGAGCGGCGCAAGATAATTGCCCAGCGCATATCCCAGCAATGCCATAAGGATCGACGCCGGCACCAGGTTGGGACGATGATGAGCCGCGACGATAGGCGCGGACGCAGCGGCGCCGATGTTCGCCGCTGAAGCAATGGCGACACTATGAACATCGACACGAAAAATCCACGCGCCAGCCAGGCAGAACAGACCATGTATGGAGATCCAGATAAACGCGCCGAGTACAAACGCCGGAGCCTCGGCCAGACCGGCGACGGAGGCGCGGGCACCCATGCCTGCCACGAACACGTAAACCAGTGCGGTACCGATCGCGGTCGAATTCGGCAGCTTCGATATGGCCGTCGTGGACAGTACCAGTGCAATGGTCGTTAC
>Ga0209456_10000288_pt1 | contig 27924 bp, 27 predicted proteins | sample COG_11_FD_184755 | JGI IMG/M metagenome (GOLD analysis project Ga0209456, IMG submission 184755) | Pelagic marine sediment microbial communities from the LTER site Helgoland, North Sea, for post-phytoplankton bloom and carbon turnover... | ecosystem: Environmental > Aquatic > Marine > Neritic...
TACTGGCCCTGCCCGCGGCGGCCGTGCTCTCGGTGCTAGTGCGTTTCGCTTTTCATCGATATCTCAAGGAACACCCTGACGCCCTCGTGGTACTCGAGGACGAATGAGCCAGCTCGTCCTGCCATTGCGCCTTGCCGATCACGCCGTGTTTGCCAGCTTTTACGAGCGTGGCAATGAGCCGCTGGTCGCAACGCTTATGGAACTCGCTCGCGGGGCCGCGGGCGGTGAAGGACATGGATGCTGGCTGTGGGGCGACGTTGCCACTGGCAAGACGCACCTGCTTCAGGCCGTTTGTGATCGAGCCGGCGATCACGCCGTGTTCGTCCCGCTGTCCATGTTCGCCGTGGCAGGTCCCACCGTCCTGGAGGGCCTCGCAAGCCGTGAACTGGTGTGCGTCGACGACATCGAGAATGTCGTTGGTGATCCTGAATGGGAGACGGCGTTATTCGATCTGTGCAACCAGCTCGTCGATGCCGGTGGCCAGCTGATAGTTGCCGCGAGCACCACGCCTCGCGAGTGCCGGATAAAGCTTCCCGATCTTGCGAGTCGGCTATCGAGACTGCCGGTGTTTCATGTTCATGCACTCGATGATGAGCAACGTGTAGGGGCGCTTCAGCTGCGCGCCAGGCATCGTGGTCTCGAACTTCCGGCTGAAACGGCGCGGTACCTCTTGAAACGCAGTCGTCGTGACATGGCGAGCTTGTACGAGCTGCTGGACAAACTGGATCTGGAGGCGCTGCGGGCAAAGCGACGCCTGACGATTCCGTTCGTGCGTGACGTTCTGCAATTATCAGAGAACGACTAGACAGAACTCAGTCTGCGAGTCGCCGGGCAATCTCCGCCACGCGTTTTCCCAGCGCGCGCGCCAGGTCCTTTTCTTCTTCCGACAGAGAATCGGATTTTCGATTCCAGCTGACGTGTGTAGCGCCGTAGGGCGTTCCACCCGTGGTCGTAGTGGTCAATGCCTCTTCGGTATAGGGAAGACCCACGATCAGCATGCCGTGGTGCAACAGCGGTAGTGCCATGCTCAGCAAGGTCGATTCCTGCCCACCGTGCAACGAAGAGGTTGACGCGAACACGCCGGCCGGCTTGCCGACAGCGGCGCCCTTGAACCATTCGCCCACCGTGCCGTCCAGAAAGTGCTTCAGGGACGCCGACATATTGCCGAAATTTGTCGGGCTGCCCATGATCAGGCCGGCGCACTCGGCCAGGTCGGCAGGTGTTGCGTACGGCGGGCCGGACCCAGGTACATCGCTCTCAACGGCTTCGCTGACCGCCGACACCCTGGGCACGGTGCGGAGACGCGCGGCCATGCCGGTAACCGCGTCGACGCCATGACACACTTCGCGAGCGAGCGCTTCCGTGGTTCCTTTCCGCGAGTAATACAGAACCAGGATCTCAGCCATTAGCGAAGAAGATCCTGAACATTCTCGGGTGGCCGGCCTATCACGGCCTTGCCACTCGCTTCATCAACGACGATCGGCCGTTGCAGTACGCGGGGGTGGGCCTCGATCCAGGCAGCGACGGCGGCGTCCTCGCCGAGATCGGGCAAGTCTGTCGCCTCCTTGAACTCGCTCTCACCCCGTCGCAGCAAGCCGGCGGCCGGCGTCTGCAGTTTGCCCGCGATATCCAGGATCTCGGCCGCTGTCGGCGTACTCTGCAGATACAGGATAATCGTCGGCTCGATGCCAGTATCGCGGATAATGTCCAGAGTTTTCCGCGACTTGGAACAGCGCGGGTTGTGATAGATCGTTATCGCCATGACTGCCTCTTGCTGCCATCCGTTATGCCAGGCACGAACTCTAGCAGGCTGGATCGGGCGCGTCAGCGCGACTGTCGCCGCTTGACGACAAGTGTCGCCTGTTGGTAGCGTTGTACGGATCGTTGCAACGAGAATAAATCGTGCAAACTCCCGGACTTAAATCGCTTATGCAGGCACTCCTGATCGCCGCTGTCGCGCTCACCGCCGCCTGTGAAACCGCGCCGCCCGTGCAGGAAATGAGCGATGCGCGCCAGGCGATCGCCGTTGCGAAGGAAGCAGGCGCGGCCGAAAGGGCCGCGTTTCATCTCAAAGCGGCCGAAGACTACCTGGAGAGTGCTGAGCAAAAGCTCAATGATCATCAATACTCTCAGGCGCGATATGACGCCAAGCAGGCGAAGATGAAGGCCCTTGATGCGCTAAAAGCCAGCGAGGCCGATCCGGAACGAGATTAAGGACGATTCCCGATAACAACGCCTACTTTTTCTCGCGATGCTTCGCAGGAAGCCAGATTGTTCCGGGTGAGTGGTCGTGTTCAGGGTGTGTGGTTTCGCGACAGCACACGGCGCGAGGCCGAGCAACTCGGCATCACGGGCCACGCCATCAACTTGCGCAGCGGTGATGTAGAGGTCCTCGCCTGCGGTTCGAAAAAAGCGCTGGATACCCTGTTTGACTGGTTACACCAGGGGCCTCCGCTGGCGCAGGTCTCGCGTGTCGAGCAACGTCCGGCCGAATTCCAGGATCTGCCTGGCTTCACGATTGGCTAGTCGCGTCAGGCCTGAAACCACTTTTTGCTCAGCTTATCGATAACCTTGTTCGGATACTTGCGCTTACCCAGGCTGCCGTTGTATCGGCCGAGCGCACGACGCAAATCGCCGTTCTCCTTATCAAGATAGAAGCGCAGAATGGTGCAGCCATAGCGAAGATTGGTGTCCGTGTGCAGCAGGTTGTCATTGGGCCGGCCAATTTCGTTGAGCCAGAAAGGCATGATCTGCATGAGTCCCAGCGCCCCGGCGACGGAAACGGCGTAGCGGTCGAAGTTACTCTCGACTTCAATCACGGCGAGTATCAGCTCGGGCGGCAGCTCTACTCGGGCCGCCTCCAGGTGGACCAGCGTCAGAATCTCGATGCGCTCCTCCGGGTCCTCGACCTGATTAGCCAGGCGCCGAGACATATCGGTCAGCCAGACCTCGGCGTGAAAACGATCCTTAAAACTCGCCGACTCACTGGCGGCCGCGCGGAGGGCATCGCGCAATTCCGGGTCGGGCGCCTGCTCGGCCATGGTGACGTTGCCTGCGAACAAGGCAACGAGTAATACGAGGGTTCTGGCGCGGCGTGCGAACATCATGGGCGGATTATAATATATTGTGCATAGTAAATTATAATCAATAGCTTACAACAGATTCCTCGAGTACTTTCAGAGCCTTTTCACGTTTCAAATTGCGCGACTCGACGTCTTTGCGATGGCGGTATTCGAGTTCACCGGCTGCCAGGTTGCGTTCGCTGATCACGAGCCGGTGCGGTATGCCTATCAACTCGGCATCCGCGAACTTGACGCCGGGCCGCGCGTCGCGATCATCGAAAAGCACATCGAAGCCTTTTTCCGTGAGTTCGGCGTAAAGCGCTTCGGCGGCCTCGCGCACCGCGTCGGAGCGATGCATGTTGATCGGTACCAGCACGACGTCGAACGGCGCCAGCGGACCGGGCCAGATAATCCCGTCTTCGTCGTGATTCTGTTCAATTGCTGCCCCGACAATACGAGTAATACCAATGCCGTAGCAGCCCATGGCCATGGGCTGGTTCTTGCCCTCCGGATCCTGCACTGTCGCGTCCATCGCCAGGCTGTATTTATCACCGAGCTGGAAGATATGCCCGACTTCGATCCCCCTCGCGATGCTCAACGTGCCGGTGCCGCCCGGCGTCTGGTCGCCGACGACCACATTGCGAATATCGACTGTCTCCGCACTGTCGACGTCCCGATCAAAGTTGGCGCCTTTGAAGTGCATGTCCTTTTCGTTGGCGCCGCAAACGAAATCGCTCAGGGCAGCCGTCGCATGATCGTAGACCACCGGAATATCGAGTCCGATCGGACCCGCAAATCCTGGTGCACACCCTGTAACATCCCGGACGACCTCCGGACTGGCCATCGTTAGCGGCGACGCAACACCTGTGATCTTCTGCGCCTTGACCGAGTTCAGCTCATGATCGCCACGCAAGGCGAGCGCGATCGGTCCGTCCGTACCTTCGACGATCAGCGTCTTCAGCGTCTGCGACGGTGTGACCTGCAGAAATTTGCACAGCGCCTCAATCGTTCTGATGCCGGGTGTCGCGACCTTTTCGAGTGCTTGCGTTGCTGCCGGGCGAGTGCCTGCCGGCGCTACGGTTGCCGCGGTCTCGATATTGGAAGCATAGTCGTCGGCGTCGCTGTACGCGATTGCGTCCTCTCCGGAATCGGCCAGCACGTGGAATTCCTGCGAGCGGCTGCCACCAATCTCGCCGCTGTCGGCGTCGACGATCCTGAACTTCAGGCCGAGGCGCTCGAAGATTGCCGTATAAGCCGCATGCATCTTTTCATAGGACGCCTGCAGCCCCGCCTGGTCGATATCGAAAGAGTAAGCGTCCTTCATGATGAACTCTCGAGATCGCATCACGCCGAATCGCGGTCGAATCTCGTCTCGAAACTTGGTCTGAATCTGATAAAAGTTAACGGGCAGCTGCTTGTAACTGCGGAGTTCCCGCCGCGCTATATCCGTGATGACTTCCTCGTGTGTCGGGCCAAAACAGAAGTCCCGCTCGTGGCGGTCCTGCATGCGAAGCAGCAGTGGGCCGTACTGATCCCAGCGTCCTGATTCTTGCCAAAGCTCGGCAGGCTGCACGGCGGGCATTAACAGCTCGAGGGCACCGGCACGGTCCATTTCCTCTCGCACAACCGCTTCGACTTTGCGCAAAATACGCAAACCAATTGGCATCCAGGTAAACAGGCCGGAGGCGAGGCGCCGGATGAGGCCGGCGCGCAACATGAGCTTGTGACTGACAATTTCCGCCTCAGCAGGGACTTCCTTGAGTGTGGTCAGCCCGAATTGGGAAAAACGCATTGATCGCAAAGCCTCGAGTCTGTGAGCCGCGCATTCTAACCGTTTCTGCCCGTTCATGTGATGGCGGTGTCGTGGGCCTGTTGACTCAGCCGCGAAAGCAGAGGATGGTCCGTGATCATTCGTGTGCTGGGGTATTCTGCCGTGCAGGGTAGACGCAATCCATTCGTTGCCAAAGAGGGCGTTCTACCCATGGCGCTCGTGGCGGTAGCTGGCGTTCTCATTATCCGCTATTACGACCCGTGGTACGTGTTGGTGCCTGGAATCGTATTGGTCTTGATGTACCTCTTGTTTCGTGATCCGCTGCGGGAAGTACCCTCCGTGGCCCTTGGCGTGGTGAGTCCGGCCGATGGCGAGGTCGTGGCGGTAGAGACGACTGACAAGTGCGTCGTGCAGGGCGAAGCTCACGTGATACGCATTCGCATCAGCAGCCTCGGGACCTACACGGCGCGCAGTCCGATCGAAGGCAAGGTCATGGACTTACACTCCAGTACGGAAGGTGTCGGGCCCGACTGTCCGGCCAATGCCCTCTGGGTGCAGACGGATGAAGGCGACAGCGTCGTGCTGCAATTTCACGGGTACCGATTAGGTCTGGCTCCGCGATCGTTCATACGTTTTGGCGAGCGCATCGGCCAGGGGCATCGTTGCGCCTACCTGCGCCTTGCCCAGTATGCCGATGTGTATATGCCGATCGATGGCAAGGTGCTCGTCGAACCCGGTCAGCAGGTCGTTGCGGGAACCGACCTGATCGGCACCGTTCCGCACCCGTAATTCGGGTCCTGCCGTGTAAACTTAGGCGATGCCGTGGCAAACTATGGCCTGCATTCAGCCATAGTGTCCGACGCCGGTTTCGCCCATGATTCATCCTGAACATCAGCGACGCGCCTACTTGCAGGCGATGGGTATTGATGTCTGGCTGCCCAGGGATTCGGCAGACCCCGTAACAGTGGCAGAGCCCGAGGATCTTCCGGAAAGCGAGTCAGCCAGTGGCATGAACTGGAGTGAGCTGCGCGACTGCGTTAGCCACTGCACTCGCTGCGAGCTGTCGCAAAGTCGCACGAACACGGTCTTCGGCGTCGGTAACCCGAATGCAGACTGGCTGGTCGTTGGCGAGGCGCCCGGCGCAGAAGAAGATCGACGCGGAGAGCCATTCGTTGGTCGAGCCGGCAAGCTGCTCGACGAAATGCTGCGAGCGATTGGGCAGAGCCGTGACAGCGTTTTCATCGCCAATATCCTGAAGTGCCGACCGCCGAACAATCGTGACCCCAAAGCCGAAGAAGCTTCCGCCTGCCGCCAGTATCTCGAACGCCAGATCGAGTTGCTGCAGCCGAAGATCATTCTGACGGTCGGCAGAATCGCTGCACAAAACCTGCTTGCGAGCGACGAGCCTGTTGGGCGAATGCGTGGCCGCCCGCACGAGCTGGACGGAATACCGCTGGTCGTCACTTATCATCCGGCCTACCTGTTGCGGAGCCCCTCGCAAAAGGGCAAGTCATGGAGCGACCTGTGCCTGGCCAAGCGGCTTGCCGCGGAGTTCAGCGCTTGATCAGGCCGATCGCAGAGCCCCCGACGACGGTCCGCGACATGCAGCACGATGATCTCGCGATGGTGTCGGATATCGAACGGCGCAGCTACGAGTTTCCGTGGAGTCATGGCGTATTTCGAGACTGCTTGCTGGCCGGGTACCAGAGCATCGTGCTGATTCGGGAGAATCGGGTCGCGGGTTACGGCATTCTCTCCGTCGCCGCGGGTGAAGCACATATTCTCAATCTCTGCGTCGAGCCGGAGTTTCGCTCGCTGGGGTACGGCGAGCGTCTCCTGGACGAGATGCTTTTTCGGGCCAGAGCGGCGTCCGTTCGGGAAATCTTCCTCGAGGTTCGTCCGTCCAACGAGATGGCGCTGGCGCTGTATCGCAAGAAGGGCTTCTACCAGGTAGCCAATCGCCCGGCTTACTATCAGTCTCATCAAGGCCGGGAAGATGCGGCCGTTCTCGCCAAGAAGCTCGTGAGCGACTGAACTCGCGGTTTCGTGCAGGCCGCGATTGGGCTAGACTCCGCCGCCTTCACCTCCAGACCAGCATGCAGTACAGACGGCAATGTCCGACATCGAACAACAAGTCAGCAGGCGGCGCACGTTCGCGATCATTTCGCACCCGGACGCCGGCAAAACGACGCTTACCGAAAAGCTCTTGCTGTACGGTGGCGCGATTCAGCTCGCTGGTACCGTCAAGGGCCGCAAGGCGAGTCGTCACGCCACTTCGGACTGGATGGCGTTAGAGCAGCAGCGCGGCATCTCGGTGACGTCCTCGGTAATGCAGTTCCCGTACAAGGATTACATCGTCAATCTTCTGGACACGCCAGGTCACGAGGATTTCTCGGAAGATACCTACCGGACGCTGACGGCGGTCGACTCGGCCCTCATGGTTATCGACTGTGGCAAGGGCGTCGAGAAACGCACGATCAAGCTGATGGAGGTCTGTCGCCTGCGTGACACGCCGATCATGACTTTCATCAACAAACTGGATCGTGATGGGCGAGAGCCTATCGACCTGCTCGATGAAATCGAATCGGTGCTCGAGATTCATTGCGCGCCGATAACCTGGCCGATTGGCATGGGTCGTTCGTTGAAGGGTGTTTATCACCTGCTGCAGGACAAGATCTACGTCTACGATCGCGTCCGTCGTGACAAGGCGGCCGAGATTCGAATGATAGATGGTCTGCAATCGGATGAGGCGGCTGAAGTGCTCGGCGACAGTGTGGCAGACTTCCGTGAAGAAATTGAACTCGTCAAAGGCGCGTGTCCGGAATTTTCGCTGGATGAATACCTGGCTGCGCGGCAGACGCCTGTCTTTTTCGGTTCGGCGATCGCCAACTTTGGCGTCCGGGAATTGCTGGACGAGTTTGTTGCGCACGCTCCGGCCCCGCTCGCTCGCGAAAGCGAACAGCGTGACGTGAGCCCTCTCGAAGAGGCGCTCACCGGTTTCGTCTTCAAGATCCAGGCGAATATGGATCCTGGCCACCGTGATCGCATTGCTTTCATGAGGATTTGCTCGGGCGAATACCGCAAGGGCATTCGCGCTTTGCATGTGCGCTCGGGCAAGGAAGTGAAGATACCCGACGCCATAACGTTTATGGCGGCCGACCGGCAGCACGCAGAGACGGCCTATGCCGGCGACATTATCGGCATCCACAACCATGGCACGATCAACATAGGCGACAGTTTTTCTCAAGGCGAACAGATTCGTTTTACGGGCATTCCGAATTTCGCGCCGGAGATTTTTCGACGTGCCATTCTTAAAGACCCGTTGCGCCTCAAAGCGTTGCACAAGGGTCTGGCTCAACTTTGTGAAGAGGGCGCAACCCAATTGTTCAAGCCAATGCGAAACAACGACCTGATTCTTGGCGCCGTTGGTCCGTTGCAGTTTGATGTAGTGGCACATCGTCTGCGTGATGAATACAAGGTCGAATGTCAGTTTGAGGCAGTCAAAGTCGCTACCGCGCGCTGGGTCGAATGTGATGATGTCAAGATGCTGTCGGACTTTGAGAAGAAGGCGCACGATAATCTGGCGCTGGATCACGGCGATAGCCTGGTCTACATTGCTCCTACGAGGGTCAACCTGAGCCTGACTGAAGAGCGCTGGCCGGACATTGCATTTCGCAAGACGCGGGAGCACTAGCCGCTTTATTCCCTTTTCGAGGCACGCCATTGTCGAAGACTGCCATTCTCAACAGTAAAGTGATCGGCTGGGCGCTCTACGACTGGGCGAATTCGGCTTTTGCGCTCAGTGTTCTGGCGGTCTTGTTTCCCCTGGTTCTCGGCAATTACTGGAGCGTCGGTGACGACGGCGCCGCTGTTACGGCCCGCCTGGGGTGGATCACATTTGCGGCGAGTGCGCTCGTCTGTCTCACCGCGCCGTTGTTCGGCACCATCGCGGACGCGGGCGGGTATCGAAAGCGTTTTCTGTTTGTGCTTGCCGTGATCGGCGCGACGATGACTGCCGCGCTCGGGGTGGTCGGGCAGGGTGACTGGCCGCTCGCGCTCGGTGTCTATCTGGTCGCGTCTTTCGGTTATTACAGTTCAACGGTCTTTTACGATTCTCTGCTCATCGACGTCTGCGAACCGCGCTATTTCAGTTTCGTTTCTTCTCTGGGGTTTTCACTCGGTTACCTTGGTGGTGCGGTGCTGCTCGCACTGCATCTCTGGATGCTGTCCGCCCCCGCGACCTTCGGATTTACCAACACGTCAGAGGTGTTCAGTTTCGCATTTGTCTCGGTAGGTGCATGGTGGGTCATCTTCCTCATCCCGCTCTTGTATTTCGTCCCGGAACACCATAGTCCGAATGAAGTGACGAGTGGCGCGATTCGCGCGGCGTATGCGGAACTCAAGGCAGTGGCGCAGAAGGTCGGTCAGTATCGCAATGTGGTCGTTTTCCTCACCGGCTACTGGCTGTACATCGGCGGCGTATTCACGGTGATTTTCATGGCCGTAAATTATGGCCAGCGACTGGGCTTCGACGACAGGGATCTCGTAATGGCATTGCTCATTACCAACTTCGTCGGTTTTCCCGCGACCTTGCTGTACGGTTTGGTCGCGCATCGCTTCGGCCCGAAGTCAGGAATCTATTTCGCGCTGCTCGTTTATGTCGGCATGTCCGTGTGGGCTATATTCATGCACGAGGTAAAGCAGTTCTATGTCATGGCGATCATAATTGGGACGGTGCAGGGCGGCGTGCAGGGGCTGAGTCGCTCCTTGTACGCGTCGCTGATTCCACACGAACAGCCTGGCGAGTTCTTCGGCTTTTACAATATGGTCACGAAACTCGCCCATGTACTGGGCCCAGCGTTGGTCGCGGTAGCGGCGATGCTGTCCGACGATCCGAAGTGGGTCCTTCTTACGCTGATGCCGTTCTTCCTGGCCGGTGGCTTTCTGCTGACTATTGTACGAACGCAGCCAGGAGCTCCGGTTACCCGATAGCGTTCACCGCCTGCCTGAGCCGCGCAAGCGCCGGCTCGTCAGCGGCGCCATACCGTGCGTCATGATAAGCCGCGGTAACCGATTGGATGACGTGAGCCGGCAGCGCCCCAGCCTGTGTCGCACGGCGCGCAAAACGTTGCGCCGTTTCACCAATGCCGGGCTCGAGGCCGGCCTTTTTGGTAAAGCGCCGATAAAGTACGGCGGCGGGGTCTTTTGCCGGTGGCCTGTAACGCCATACAAGCAACATGCTGATCAACGCGATCAATCCCAGAATTAGCCCGATCATTGTCAGCATCATTTTCTGCCAGTCTGGTTCATGCATACCCAGCCACTGCATAAAGCGGTTTTGAGTGTCGGGACCATAACCCAATATCCATTCATTCCATCTGGCATTTACAGCGTCCAGTGCCAGCGACAACTTGTGGAGCAATTGCGAGGGTGCGGACAATCCCCAGGCTTCGCCCAGCCCCTCACGTGCGGTGTCACTCGCGCCGTAATCGATACGCTCAGGTGCAACGGCCGCGGTTGGATCGATGCGATACCAGCCATGCCCCTCGAGCCAAATCTCGTTCCACGCGTGGGCATCCGACTGACGTACGATCATGTGGCCGCCAATGGGGTTGATTTCACCTCCCTGGTAGCCAAGCACGATGCGAGCCGGTACGTTGGCGGCGCGCATCATCACGGCAAAGGCCGATGCGTAGTGCTCGCAGAATCCCCGTCGGGTATCGAACAGGAAGCGGTCGACCGAGTTGCTGCCGAGCGGTGGCGGCTCCAGCGTGTAGAAATATTCTTCCTGGTTGAACTTGCTGAGAACCGCTTCGATATAGGCTTTGTCAGAGCCTGCAGCGCTGCGCATCTGCTTTGCAAGAGCCTGTGTTCTAGGATTACTCCCGTCCGGTATCCGCTGATACCATGAACGCGCATAATCGGTCAGTCCAACATCGGTCGTATAGTCGAGATAAGAGACGGCTTTGTAAGCAATGCGTTGATCGATCGGCCTTGCGTGGGCGAGCTGTTGTTGCGGGCCCATGAATGTCTTTTCCAGTGACCAGGACCATGGCATGTCGAGCGCGAAGATCCACGGCTGGTGCGTGGGTTCGAGCGTGACCTGATATTCGATCGGATCACCTCGACCGGACACCTTCTCATGAATACGCGGACCTTCGTAGGGGTCGTTCATCGACCAGGTGCGGCCATTGAACACGGTCAATACAAGGCCCCGCCAATAACGGTCACGAGGGGCGGGAATGTCGTCGTAGAACTTGACGCGAAAAGCGACGGCATTCGACATTGACAACTTGCTGATATCACCAGGGCTCATGGAATCGCTGATGCCCGAAGTTGCGGTGCCACTGTCCATCGGCACCGCCCAGAATGGTACCGCGAGGCGTGGGAAGAATATCCACATCGCAACGGCGAGCGGTGCCGCGTAGAGTAGCAGTCGGCCACCGGTCAGGAAGCTTTGCCTGGCAGTCTCACTCTGAGAAGCGGACATCCGCAGCCATGCAGTCATGATCACGATGGTACTGGCGATCATGTAGGGCAAAGACCACAGATACTGTTCGCGGAGCAGTGACGACATCACGAGAAAAATAGAGATGAAGAGCAGCACGAACTGGTCGCGGCGTTTGCGGGTTTCCAGGAGTTTCAACGATGCCATCACGGCAAGCAACGCCGAGCCGGGTCCGACGCCGCTAATCGTCGAGTAGGTTGCCAGTACCCCCAGGAAGCAAGCAAGCGCCAGTAACCCACGAAGCCAGACGGAGGGCAGCGCGGCGCGGCGCTTCTCCGTTATGTAACGCCAGGCTGCACAGCCAAAAAACGCTGCACTTATCCAGATCGGTAAGTAGGGCACATGTGGCGCCACCGAAATGGCGAGTGCGCCGAGCGTCCAGGGCAGGCTGGTCAGCAGCGATCCGTCGGTTCCGCGTGGCGTCGCCATTACTCTTCCGCGGTCTCAAACACTGCGAGTGCCTCGAGGCAGGCTCTACGATGCGTCTCGCCGTGTGCGGGCACGAACTCCACGCCGGGCAATCGCAAACCATAGTCTTCGAGCGTACGGTCCGCATCGATAATCCAACGAGTCAATATAGACAATCGCTGTTCAACGTTTCCAACGGGAATATCGTCGTAATCAAACCATTGACTGCTTGTGTCCGCGCCGGCGAACTGCTTCGACAGCAGCTGGCCACTACGCGCATACGCTTTCCAGGCGACATGCCGCGGCGAATCACCCTCCTGATATTTCCGCAAGCCGGCGAAGTCCTCTTCCCCGCGCGCATCGTGTTGTCGATGACCGTGGGCGGCTATTGTCGGCGGTGGTTCCGGCGGACGTTCGGCTGGGCGTGGATAGACGAGGCCACTGATATTCATGTGCAGCCAGGCCCAGGAGCGGAACAGTTCGAACGGGAAAAGCGTGCGAATACCGAAACGGTCCAACGATATCCAACCTCGTTGCTCGGTCGGGGCGGGCAGAATGAATACCTTGCTTTCCCCGGGTTGCAGATCGTGGATGTCGCTTTGCAGACCCTCACGGTAGAGGCGGATACCACGGCGTGCGCTTTTTGAATGATTAGTGACGGCGATGCAGTAGCGCATTGTTTGGCCGGCGAACACGGGCTCCGTGCCGGCAAAAGTCAATTCGAGACCGACGAGATTACGTTGGCACTGATGCATCGATACGAAGCCAATACCGATCAGGATGAAGGTCAGGACGAAGGAAAGATTATTGTTGTAGTTCATCGAGCCCAGCAACATCGCGAATGTCATGATGCCGAAGACAATACCGACACCTGTCGGCAAGATGTAAACGCGGCGCGGGATCAATCGCGTCGTGGCTGGGTCAGAACCCTGGCGTTTGCGGGCCCAGCGCTGGACGCGTGTGGCGGCTCCCGCTTTGAGGGAGCTCCAAAGTCCGAGCGACTTAGGGAATGGCCACAGAATCGAGGACATGTTGACAAAGTTCGGCAGGGCTTCGGAATCGTGTGCCACCGGCAGGCTTGAGACGATGACCGGCTATCGCTGCAAATACGGCTTGAACGTCGTCCGGGTAGGCGCCCGAATGATCCTCGACAAATGCCAGAGCCCTGGCCGCGGCGACAAGGGCCTGGGCGCCGCGCGGCGATAAGCCGATTTCGATGTCGGCTGATTCTCGCGTGTAACGCACGAGCGCCTGTATATAATCGATAAGCGCATTGCTGACGTGCACGCGGCTCACCGAGTGCTGTAATGCGATCAACATTTCAGGGTTTGTCGCGGCCTCGGTATCCTTGAGCATCAAACGCCGGTCTTCGCCGGCGAGCAACTCGCGTTCGCTTTCCTCATTCGGATACCCCAGTTGAACCCTCATGAGGAAACGGTCGAGTTGCGACTCCGGAAGCGGGAATGTGCCGATCTGGTCGCCAGGGTTCTGCGTTGCGACGACAAAGAACGGGTCCGGCAATTCGCGTGTCGTGCCATCGACGGAGACCTGGTGTTCTTCCATGGCTTCCAGCAACGCGCTCTGAGCTTTGGGCGTGGCACGGTTGACCTCGTCAGCCAGGATCAATTGCGAGAACACAGGTCCCGCCTGAAACTCGAATTCGCCACGGTCCTGCCGAAACACCGATACGCCGACAATGTCTGCGGGCAGAAGATCGCTGGTAAATTGAATACGCTGGAAACTCAGGCCGAGCACCCGTGCGAGACCCTGCGCGAGCATGGTTTTGCCAAGGCCCGGAAGGTCTTCGATCAGCAGATGCCCACGAGCAAGCAAGCACGCCAGCGCCAGGGTGATCTGCTCGTCCTTGCCGAGAATGATACCGCCCAGCGCTTTACGAGCACGCTCGATGGCAGCGTGCTGTGCATCCTTGCTGCTGTGCAATGTCTCCAGAGTATTTCCCTGCTGCATCTACTGGTCCTCGAAGTCTTTTGACAAAGCCCTGATCATGTCATGGTCACTCAAGCCCCGGCGTTTTGCACTGGCTCGCGGATCAGAGTGTGATGCAGTACTCAGAAAACAGCCGGCGTCAGGCGAGTTCTTGCAGCTTCGCGAGCTGCTCGGTCAGCTGGGCGATGGTCTTTTCAAAATCTGCAGCCCGCTCCCGCTCCAGTGTGACAACCTCTGCGGGCGCATTGTTCACAAATTTTTCGTTGCCAAGCTTGCCCGTCGTGCGTGCAAGGTCGGTGCGCACCTTATCCATGCGCTTTTCGAGACGAGTACGTTCGGCGTCGATATCGATAAGGCCTTTCATTGGCACGAGCAGGCGCATGTCTCCGAGCAGGGCAGTTGCGGCGGCCGGTGGCTGCTCGTCGTGGGCCAAAACGGTTACTGACTCGACCCGGCCGACTACCTCGATCAATCTCGCATGGATATCAGCACACTGCCGATCCGTGTCGCCGGCGCCCTGCAACAATACAGGGAGTCTCTTGCCCGGTGAAATATCCATTTCACCGCGGATCTGCCGAATACCGAGGATAAACTGCTTGACCCACTCAATGTCATCGACCGCCTCGTTGTCGGGCGCAGTATCCGACGCGTCTGGATACGGGCGTAACATGATCGTATCGCCCTCTATTTGTGCACGCGTCGCAACCTGCTGCCAGATTTCTTCTGTGATGAATGGAATGAGCGGGTGCAACAGTCGCAAGATCGATTCGAGCACTTCGAGCAGGGTCCTGCGAGTGCCGCGTTGTAGTTCGGCAGACGAATCTTCCGATTGCAGCACGGGCTTCGACAATTCGAGGTACCAGTCGCAGAATTCGTGCCAGGTGAACTCGTACATGGCCTGCGCGGCGAGATCGAGCCGATAGGTCGAAAAATGACCATGCACGGCCGTTACAGTCTGATCCAGACGCGCCCTGATCCAGCGATCCGCGGCAGTGAGCTCGATATTGCCATCGTCGAGCGTCTCGGTGTTCATCAAGACGTAGCGCGCCGCATTCCAGAGTTTGTTACAGAAATTCTTGTAGCCCTCGATGCGCCCCAGGTCGAAACGGATATCGCGACCAGTCGTGGCCAGCGCAGCAAAGGTGAAGCGCAACGCGTCGGCACCGTACTGGTCAATACCGTGTGGGAACTGTTTGCGTGTCGCCTTCTCGATCTTGGGCGCGAGGTGATCCTGCATCATGCCGAGTGTCCGCTTTTCGATCAGCGAATCGAGATCGATTCCGTCAATGAGATCGAGCGGGTCGAGTACGTTGCCCTTCGACTTTGACATTTTCTGACCATCCTCGGCGCGAATCAGACCGTGGATGTACACTTCATGGAACGGTACGTCGCCCATGAACTTGATGCCCATCATGATCATGCGGGCAACCCAGAAGAAAATAATATCGAAACCCGTGACCAGCACGTTGCCGGGATAGAAATCGTCAAGCCTGCCGGTCTTTTCCGGCCAGCCTAACGTGCTGAACGGCCATAACGCTGACGAGAACCAGGTGTCGAGCACGTCCTCATCCTGCCGCAGAGACACATCTGTGCCGAGATTGTTCTTCTCGCGAACGTCGTCTTCCGAATAACCGACGTACACGCTACCGTGGTCGTCGTACCATGCGGGGATGCGGTGTCCCCACCAGAGTTGTCGGCTGATGCACCAGTCCTGGATGTTGTACATCCACTCGAAGTAGGTTTTCGACCAGTTCTCGGGCACGAACTTGATCTTGCCCGTTTCCACGGCTTCGATTGCAGGTTTCGCCAATGGCCCGATCTTCACGTACCACTGGTCCGTCAGGTAGGGTTCTACGACAGCATGTGAGCGATCGCCGCGTGGCGTCTTGACCACGTAATCTTCGATCTCCTCGAGCAGGCCAAGCTGGCTGAATTCGGCGATGATTTTCTCGCGTGCGTCGAAGCGGTCCATCGCCCTGTAAGCATCAGGCACCGTGTCGTTCAACGCCGCATCGTCAGTCAGAATGTTGTACAGCGGCAGATTGTGGCGTTGGCCGATATCGTAGTCATTGAAATCGTGCGCAGGCGTAATCTTGACGCAACCAGTGCCGAACTCCGGATCGACGTAGTCATCGGCAATGATCGGAATGCGCCGGCCAACAATCGGGAGTATGACCTCCTCACCGACGAGTGATTTGTAACGCTCGTCCTCGGGATGTACGGCAACGGCACTGTCACCCAGCATCGTCTCCGGTCGAGTCGTCGCGACCACGAGGTAGCCGTCGCCCGACGCCAACGGGTAGCGGAAATGCCAAAGGCTGCCATCTTCGTCAGCCGACAATACCTCGAGGTCCGACAAGGCCGTGTGCAGCACCGGGTCCCAGTTAACCAGTCGTTTGCCGCGATAGATCAAGCCTTCTTCATGCAACTTGACGAACACTTCTTTGACGGCGGCCGAAAGGCCATCGTCCATCGTGAATCGTTCGTTTTCCCAGTCAACCGAAGCGCCAAGCCGCCGGGTCTGTTGGCTGATCTGGCCACCGGACTCGTCTTTCCATTGCCAGACGCGCTCGACAAACTTTTCCCGACCCAGTTTGCGTCTCGATGTGCCTTCCGTATTGAGCAGACGCTCGACGACCATTTGAGTTGCGATTCCCGCATGATCCATGCCGGGCTGCCAAAGTGTCCGACATCCGCGCATACGATGGTAGCGGATCAACGCGTCCTGGATAGTGTCACCGAAACCATGCCCCATGTGCAGTGTTCCCGTCACGTTCGGCGGCGGGATCATGATGCAATAGCGCTCTCCGTCACCCTGCGGTGCGAAATAGCCGTTCTCTTCCCAGCGCTCGTACACGCGCTGTTCGATATCCTTGGGTTGGTAAGACTTGTCCATCAGAGTTTGTGTGTCTGGATCGAGTGACCCTTGTCCCGGTATTCAACAAATCGCTTGCGGCTCAGTAACCTGCAATTTTCGTCAGCGGTCACAAGCTCCGCGACGCGAGGGAACGCTTCGACGAAGGCGGGTATCTCGTCGCAGAGATTGATCAGCAGATCGCACGACTTGACGCCCTCTGACTCGCTGCCAATCATCACCGGCGGCGTATTGTTGTCGTCGTTTGCCCCACTCAATTCGTGCGGTACGAAGCTACCGTCGCGAAACGTCCACAAGAGTTCATTGAGGCGCTCGGCGTCCGTCCGGCTCCTGGCATGAATGTAGACGGTGTTCTCGAGCCGATAGGCTTTTTCCGCCAGTCTACAGGCCAACATGTGCCGCGAGCGTTCATCAGCACGCTCGAGAACATAGAAGTCAATTCTGGCCATTGCGGAGAATCGCTTGACAGGCCCTAGGGCAGGGCGCCGCAGCGCGCGAGAAGCATTTCCGATAGCAGAGGCACAGGACGCCCGGATGCGCCTTTCTTGGCGCCGCCTCTCCAGGCCGTGCCTGCGATATCCATGTGCGCCCAGTTCATTCCTTCGGTGAACTTGCCGAGGAAACAACCCGCGGTAACAGCGCCGCCGCCGGGGCCGCCAATGTTGGCCATGTCTGCGAAATTGCTCTTCAGCTGCTCTGCGTATTCATCGCCGAGCGGCATCGGCCAGGCAAGATCTGCGGCAGTCTCGCCCGCAGCGACCAACTCGTTGCGCAAGTCGTCGTTATTGCTCATGACTGCCGTACGATGCGCGCCAAGAGCTACCACGCAGGCGCCGGTAAGTGTCGCAACATCGATAATGGCCGCAGGCTTGAAACGCCGCGAATAGGTCAGCGCGTCGCAAAGAATGAGCCTTCCCTCGGCATCGGTGTTGAGTACTTCAATCGTCTGTCCTGACATGCTCTTGACGATGTCGCCAGGCTTGGTGGCCGTACCGCTCGGCAGATTCTCGACGGTGGGCACCACGACCGTCAGGTTGATGGGCAGTTTCAGCTCCGCCACGGTTGCCATTGCGCCGATCACGCTGGCTGCGCCACACATGTCGTATTTCATTTCATCCATGCCGGGGCCGGGCTTGAGAGAGATGCCGCCTGCATCGAAAGTGACACCTTTTCCAACCAGCACGACTGGCTTCTCGCTGGCAGCATTTTTGTACCGCATGACGATGAGCTTCGCCGGCTCCACGGTGCCAGCGGTTACCGACAGCAATGAGCCCATGCCCAGTCTCTTCATCTCCGCCTCGTTGAGCACTTTGGTCGTCAGTTTTCCGTTACCTGCCGCGAGTTTCTTCGCGGTTCGTGCGAGGTAGCCTGGCGTGCACACGTTCGCTGGCAGGTTGCCGAGGTCTCTGGCGAGCGAAGTGCCCGTAACGATCGCGTTACCATGTTCAGCGCCTCGCACTGTGCTGACCGCATCACCCCTTTTTGCGATCGCGAGTCCGATCTTCCGGAGAGGACTCGCGGCTGGTTTGCGGCCGCTTTTCATGCTGTCGAAGCGGTACAGCGTGTTGCCGATGGCCTCGACAGAGTGGCGTGCGAGGTAGTAGGGGCTTGTCCCAGCCACATCTTCCAGGGTCAGGCAGTTCAGGATTTGTTTGGCTTTCGTCTGAGAAATAGCACGTGCCGCAGCATCCACAGCCTTGCGAAACTGCTTCACACCAAACTCGCTGGACTTGCCGAGGCCAACGACCGCGACGCGATTGGCTTTGACGCCAGCTACGTTGGTAAACACGGCGCAGTGCCCAAGACGCGACGAGATATCGCCACTTTTGATCAGTCGGCCGATTTGCCCCTTACTGGTAGAATCGATGTCAGCCGCGGCCGCACCCAGTTTGCCCCGATGGTAGACCCCGACGATCGTGCAATCGACGGCGCGGCGCGAGGGTTTGCTCGTAGTGGTGAAATATTCCATAAATTATGTTTGCCTTGTTATTGGGATGAGACTGTCGCGGATAAAATAAAAGCGGTAGTCTAACGCTTTCGGCTTCAGGCAGCCACGCATTCCCGGACACCGATGACCCGTATTCTGGATCGGTACATATTTCGTGAGATTACCGTGACCTGGTTCGGAGTCACGAGCGTCTTGCTGCTAATCCTTCTGACAAACCAGTTTGCCAGGGTGCTTGGCGACGTCGCCAAGGGAAAGCTCCCCAAGGATACTGCTTTCGACGTCATCGGCCTGTCTGCAGCTCAATACCTGACCGTGCTTGTGCCGATCGGACTCTTTCTGTCGGTCATGCTGGCCCTGGGTCGCTTGTACAGGGACAGTGAGATGCCGGCGATGATGGCCTGTCGCATCGGCCCTTCGGGTATTTACCGGCCGTTGATATGGTTGCTGGTGCCGTTGGCACTTGGCGTGGCCTGGTTATCGATTGACGGCGCGCCGCGGGCGCTTGCTGCTATTGATCGCATCGGCGCCGAGGCGCGCCGTGAGGCTGACCTCGCCAGTATTGAGCCAGGACGATTTACCGTATTCGGCCCGGATCAGGCTGTCGTTTATGGAGAGCGCGTCCTGGCCGAAGGCGAAATGGAAAAGGTCTTCATGCAGCATCAGGTTGGCGATGGGCGTATCGAACTCGTTGTTGCGGAGCGAGGAGAGCAGATTGAGTCCGACGATGAAAATACCAGGCTGTTCGTTCTCTACAACGGGCGACGTTACGAGGGCATCCCGGGTACGTCCGAGTTTCGGGTCGTCGAATTCGCCGAACACGGCATCCCCTACCAGTTACCGAGTGTGAGTGCTGCAGATCCCAGGCCACGTGCCATGTCATTCTCCCAGCTGATGAAATCCGGGGAACTCGAGCACGTTGCCGAGATGCAATGGCGTATTGGCGTCCCGCTGTCGACGATTCTGCTGGCGATTCTCGCAGTGCCGCTGAGCAAAAGTCGCCCGCGGGCAGGCCGTTACGGCCGCCTGGCCGTCGGGCTGCTCGTCTTCATCATCTATCTCAATATGCTGAATGCTGCGAAAGCCTGGATTGAACAAGCGACCATCTCGCCGTTGCTCGGACTCTGGTGGGTGCACGCCTCTGTCCTGGTACTGACGGTGGGTCTTGTGGCTATTCAAAATAGCTGGCACAAGAGGATTTGGCGATGACGACCATCCTCAGCCAATACCTGATGCGCACGATCCTTCTTACCACTGCGCTGGTACTTGTGGTGCTGATGGCGCTGGTAGGCCTTTTCGAATTCATTGCGGAACTCGATGACACGCGGGGCGACTACCAGACACCGCAGGTCCTGTTATACGTGGCGCTTCGTCTACCCAATCTCGCCTTCGAAATGCTACCGGTTGCTGCGCTCATCGGTTCGCTTCTTGGCCTCGGTGCACTCGCAGGAAGCAGCGAAATCGTCGTCATGCGATCGGCGGGGCTGTCTGTAACCAGGCTATCCGGCATGGTAGCGGTGTCGGGTTTGGTGATGCTCGTAATTACCGGGCTCATCGGCGAGTTCATCGGCCCGCCACTCGATTTGTATGCACGTGATATGCGCATGAAGGCTCGCTTTCAGAACGACGATAGTCGCTTGGGTAACGCAACATGGGTGAAGGACGGACCCGTCTATCTGCATCTCGAGCGCATCAGTTCGGAATTCGAGTTTGGCAGTATTTATCTGTTCCGCTTCAACGATGATTACAAGCTGGAATCGATAGCGAAGGCGGAGAACTCCGGTATCGATGATGACGACAACTGGATTCTCGAAAACCTGCGTGAGACCAGGTTCCAGGATGACGGTGTGCAGGTCGTACAATCGTCGGTCGCTGTTGAATCTTTTGAGGTGAATGCCGAATTGCTGGGCAGTTCGCTGGCAAAGCCGCTGAGCCTGTCGGCGCGGGGACTGCTTGTTTATATCGATTACCTGAAGCGCAACAGTCTCGACGCTTCGCAGTACGAATCCGAATTGTGGTATCGCGCGTCACGAACAACGACCGTGGTGATAATGCCTATTCTGGCCCTGGCGTTCGTGTTCGGTTCGTTACGCTCGGGCAGTGCCGGTAGCCGTCTGATGATCGGTGTGATTGTGGGGCTTGCTTACTACCTGGCCAGCGAAACCCTGGCAAATTCCGGGCAGGTATTCAATCTGAATCCTGTGCTCGTGAACTGGCTGCCATCCATAGCGCTCTGCCTGGTTACCGTATTTGCTATCGGGCGAATCCGATAATACTGTTCAACGCGTATTCTGCGGTTTGTTTCGAGGGTAATACACCAGGCGTGTCTTGCTGACCCGGTCGTGCCACGTCAATTTCTCGGGGTCCCAAAGCTGCCAAAGGAAACCGAGACCCAATGGCAGCAGCGACACAAGCGCCGCGAAAAATCGCAGGCTGGCCGCCGCCACTGACGGAATACGACCATCGACGGTTTCGAGCTGCAGCCCCCAGGATTGCATGCCCAACGTCCGGCCAGAGCGGCTCCAGAATCCAACAAAGAACACAAATACAACGACGAATAGCACGACTCTGTACAGCAGGTTTTCGCTGGTCTCGACAGGCTCGCCGCCGCGCACCGCGATAAACGGCACGGTCGCCAAAAAAAACAGTGCCCCCACCAGTAACGAGTCATACAGGATTGCTGCGAGACGGCGGAGTAGTCCTGTGTTCTGCATGGTTAAAGGCCTGCGAAATAGTTCTGCATGCGCTCACGCGTTGTTCGGTCAGGTAATTGCCCAAAACCCGCGCCAAGATTATCGATCATGTGGCGGGATTTGCTCGTCGCCGGTATTGCGCAGGTTACGGCTGGGTGACTGATGATGAATTTTAGAAAGAACTGTCCCCAGCTCTCGGCAAATTCCGCCGCAAACTCGGGTAGCGATTCACCGGTCACGGCGCGAAACAGACGACCTGACTGGAACGGTCGGTTAATGAGCACGGCAATGCCCATGTCCTGCGCCAACGGCAGGATACGCTCTTCGGCATCGAGTTCGCCCAACGAATAATTTATCTGGATGAACTGCGGCTTGTACTTCTTCATTTCACGTTCCAGTGCGTCCAGTGCGCTGGCGGTGTAATGCGTAATACCACTGTATCGGATGCGTCCGTTTTCCTGCCATTCTCGAATGGTCTTCATGTGAACTTCGGTGTCTCGCAGGTTGTGCACTTGCATCAGGTCGATGACGTCTGTGTTCATGAGTTCGGCAGAGCGTTGCATCTGTGCAATTCCCCCTTCTCGACCGTTCGTCCAAACTTTCGTGGCGAGAAATAATTTACGACGATCGATACCGGCATTGACGACGTTTCCAATTACTTTCTCGGAACGGTTGTACATGGGAGACGTGTCGACGACGCTACCGCCGTTCGCAATCAACAAGCGCATGATCTCGCGCTTGCTCGCGATTTCTGTTTCGGTACTTTCAACGTCGAACACGCTGTAGGTTCCCAGGCCGATCACCGGTAGTCTCTCGCCGGTCGACGGAATTACAGCTGTTCGCATTTCCGCCGCCTCCTCGCCAAAGGAAATACAAGGTAATGCGCTGCAGCTGGCAGCAGCGAGTACTTCGCGTCTGTTCCATGTTTTCAATGTCACATCACCCCACTATGTCTGAGTTCTCGGGCCTGACGCCGATAATCGTTACCGAGCCAAAGCGCGACAATAGCCCATAGGACTGCGAATGGCAGCATTACGAATGAGATTCCGGCAATGCCCAACGCTGACATCAATTTGACGGACCACGTTCCAATCACATCACCGCCCCGATATACAGCCGTGTCGATGAAGTTCTTCGTCTTGTATTTCTCTTCCGGCGTCACTACGGAATACAGCATGTCACTCGTCGGCTTGCTGAAACCAAAGCCCAGCGCTCGGCGCGCCACGGTCAGGAATGCAACAACGCTCAACACGGGATCAAAGGCCAGCAGAACAAATCCGACAACAGACACCGTGGGCAACAGCGCCAGGGAAACGCCGATGCCGAAACGGCCGACGACGTGTTTGACCAGAAACATCTGGCCCACCAGCGAAAGCGCACTGGTCGCAACATTCATGTTCGAAAAGAACCGTGTCTGTTCATTGGCATTCGGAATCTCAGTCTCGATCAATTCGGCCGCGAACATGTACAGTGCCGTGCCTAGCAAACTCGCAATGACTGACGAGATTGCGATGCCGGCGAAGTACTTCGAAGACAGCAGGTGCGTGATTCCAGCAAAAGGATTGCCGCCCAGCGGCTTACCGCTTTCCACGGTTTCCGTTATTTCTGTTTCGTGCTCGCGTGCGACCCAGTTACGTAGCCGAGAGATGCAGAGTATGGCTACTAGCAGAAGCGTCGCCGAAATCGGTAGCAGGTTCTGGAAACCAATGGGCACCACCAGGGCGCTTGTCGCTGCACCACCAATGAGCGCCCCGATACTCCCGCCGGCCGTGATGATGCCGAACAGGCGGCGACCCTGTTCGCGCGTATAGATATCTGCCATGAAGCTCCAGAACACGGAGACGACGAACAGGTTGAAGACGCTGAGCCAGACAAAGAAGGTACGACCGAGCCAGATATATTCCTGGTCGTTGTCCACAGCTCGCGAGAAAACGATCCAGAAGATCAGGATATTGGAGATGAAGAACAGGTAGACCCAGGGGAGGAACACGCGTCGCGGAAACCTGGAGGCAACCCAACCAAACACGGGCGTAGCGATGAGCATTGCAATGAAGGTGCCGATGAACAGGTACGGTATGGTATCGGGGCCGCTGCCAACGGCCATCTGCTCGCGGACCGGCCGTAAGATATAATACGAAGACAACACGCAGAAGAAATAGGCGAATGACCAGGCGACGGCCATGTACTCATGTTGCTCGAGGCCAAGAACCTTGTCGAACACGAATGTGCGAAGCTTGTCGAAAGCGGTGCCGGCCATGTCAGCAATCATTGCGTTGATAAGGCGCCAATAGTCACAGAAAAGCTGGCAAATGTCTTACAAGGGAGGCGAAATCATGGAAGCCGTTGCAATCGTTACGATACTGGCCCTGGGCCAGTTCGTTCTCTTCTCCATCCAGGTAGGTTCTATGAGAGTCAAGCACGGCGTCAAAGCGCCCGCGGTAACGGGGCACCCGGAATTTGAGAGCATGTTTCGAATTCAGCAGAACACGATGGAGCAACTCGTCGCATTCATACCGGCGTTGTGGATCTTCGGCTACCTCGTGAATCCGTTCTGGGGCGCTGCGATCGGACTCGTGTTTATTGTCGGCCGGTTTGTTTACAGGGCATCGTACCTCAAGGATCCGGCTTCCCGCGGGATGGGTTTCACCATTACGTTTGTGCCGACGGCTGTCATGCTGGTCTGGTCGCTCGTTGTGGCTCTAAGCGGCTTTTTCTGACCGCATCTGTTCGAAAACACCATATTTGCAGCTTTCGATCCGGTGCCTGTTGCCCGATCCTTCCCTTACCAATCAAACAAGGAGAGGGTCGATGGCGAAAAGGAATTTTGCGGTGCTGATGCTTGCGAGCACAGCAATGCTGGCGCTAGTGAACAGCGTGCGGGCACAGGAGGCATTTACCGGCGTTGATGGTTGTGCTGTTCTCGCCCGGGTAGTCCACCAGGAGGTGACGGCAGCCGCCTGGCACGATCGGTATGGGCACATGTCTTGGGTGAATTCACCGGGTGAAACCAGGATTACGATCTGCAATCGGACGACGCGTACGGTCAGTAAGGCGTTTTCGACGGCGATGACCAGTATTGGTGCAGAAGTGCGTTGGGGTTACCCAAGCGGTGATCGGGGTGATTATTGTTTGAGCGGTTTTCTGGATCAGTGTTATCCGGATCGCAACCGGCTTGGCTTATCTGTCGGCGCGTGGAGTGCAATCAGCAAGACTGTCCAGCAGGCGATGCCGCGAGGCGTGGCGAGTGACCAAAGTCTGTTTAGCGAAGAGGCAATGCGGCTGGCTTTGCGGTCGGCGCTAGGGAGGAGCTACGCAGACAACTAACGCGACGTTCGAGTTGCATTGCGAAGCCGGAGCCAGAGCCAGAATCCGGCAACGCCGATGAACGGCGAAGTCACCAGCCCCGGAAAATACCCGTTCGCGGCGACGGCGAGGAGCGGATGCGCAATGGCGTTGAACATTCCCGCGATGGCTAGAAACCAGGCGGCGAAAAAGGCGCCTGTTCGCGCCGATCTTATGCCAGGAACGGAGACGACCCAGATCGCGAGCCATAGCAGGTTGAAGATAACGAAGAAGGACATTGGCATGGCCGGGATGCCGAGCAGGGCACCCAGTCGCTCGGGAAAGCCCGTCGTCGCTTCTTCGGTGAAGTGGATGCCCTGGATCACGGTTGCAGTAGCGAGTAGTTGCGACGCGGCGGAGCGCTGCTTCACGTTATCCGGCGATGAGAGGCGACGCTGTGCCAGGAGTGCGGCCGCGAGTGCGGCGACGCCCAGAACGAGAATACTTGGCAGCAGACTCAGAAGCATCGCTAGTTATTTTTCACCAGGGAATCCGTGCAAGTCTAAGGCTCAATCGACGAGAGCTTAATTGTCATTCTCCATTCATTGCGTATGCGTCACGTGGCCGACCCGCAAAAACCTGGATTGTGATTACTTTCCCTTGCCTCGAGGGCATCTGCGTCTATTTGGAAACACGCTGTTTGACCGACGGGATACACCTGATTTAACGCCGCCATTATGTGACGTGCGTCACAAAAAGCCGCCGATCGCGTGGCTGACCTGCACGTCTGGTAAGGCGTTATATCTGGTGAAATGCGTCCAATGCTTCAAACAGCACTTCGGCGTGCGGAACAGGGTAAGGGAAAATGAATATCAAAGCACTTTGCACCACTATCGCATTGATTGGAATCGTAACTGGGATCGGTTCTGTACTGTCGTTGGATTCATCGACAGATAGACCGGGAGCAGTGGAAGCCACCCAGTCATACATCGTGCAGGGCGAGAGCCTCGCTGCCGTGCTCGACGCGGTCGGGGAACTCGATGTCGAAATTACCCACGAACTCGGCGTCATTCGTGCGGTTGCTGCCGAGCTCACAGAGCACGAGGCAAACAGCCTGCGCACGCATGCTGCGATCAAGCGCCTGTACGGCAACGACGCCGTCGAGGTTGCTGCCAGGGGCGGTAATGGCGGCGGCGGCGGTGGCGGCGGTGGCGGCGGTTCCTACACCATCATTGAAACGAACTACGCGACGCTGGTCAACGCCGATGTGGTTCACGCAATGGGTATCACAGGTGCGGGAATCGGCATTGCTGTACTCGATACGGGCTTGTGGAAACACGATGGCATCAAATACGATCCCTCCGGCGCCACGCGGCTTAAAGCACTCTACAATGCAATGACCGACACTGAGTCGAACCCGCTCGGTGGGGACGACCCGGGTGGCCACGGGACCCACGTCGCCAGTATTGCGGTTTCAAGCCTGATGACAACTGATGGTCACTACAATGGCGTCGCGCCGGGTGCGCACGTGGTTTCCGTGCAGGCTTTCGATGCGAACGGTCAGGGAACTTATGCCGATGTGATACGCGCCATCGACTGGATCGTAGCAAACAAGAGCAAACACAAGATCAAGGTCCTCAATCTGTCCTTCAGTGCCGAACCCCGATCACACTACTGGGATGACCCGATTAATCAGGCGGTAATGGTGGCTTGGCAGAACGAGATCTTCGTCGTGGCCGCCGCTGGTAATCGCGGACCGGACCCGATGACCATAGGCGTGCCGGGCAACGTGCCTTACGTGATGACCGTGGGTGCGATGACCGATAACTACACGCCGGCTGACGGGTCGGATGACATACTGGCGTCATTTTCTTCGGCCGGCCCGAGCGCCGAGGGCTTCGTGAAGCCCGAGGTGACGGCGCCGGGTGGTCACATGCTGGGTCTTGTGCAAGGCAACTCGACCCTGGCGACTGCGCATCCGGAGTTCTACGCCAGTGACATGTATTTCGAGATGTCAGGTACCTCGCAGGCGACTGCCGTAGTCAGCGGTATTGCCGCGCTCGCGCTAGAGGCTGAAGAATGGCGCAGCGTGGATGAGCTGAAGTGCAAGATTATGTCCGCGGCGCGTCCGGCCGTCGCGGCCGATGGCTCGCTGGCGTACAGCGTATTCCAACAGGGTGCCGGTATGGTCGACGCCTACGCGGCTGTCATGAACCAGACAGTGGACTGCGCCAATCGTGGCCTGCACATCGACAACGACCTTGACGGTTACGTGCACTTTGGCGGACGCGCCAACAGGCTCCAGGAAGCCGGCACGAGCCCTGCGGAAGTAACCGTGCGGGACGAATTCACGACTGCAAGCTACGCAAACAACGATGGCTCTGCGCAATGGTCGGGACCTTGGGTCGAGGCGGAGGATGACGGTTCGGCGACCGCGGGCACGGTACGTGTCGACGGCGCGCGTTTGTTTATGGACAATTCCGAAGGCGGCTCGCTGGAGAGCATTAGCAGATCCTTTGAACCGTCGGGGGCGACTTCCGCCACGTTGAGTTTTGATTTCGATACTTACGGCTATGGCGGCCTGGATCTTGTCGCTGTAGAAGCGTCGGATGACGGCGGAGCGAGCTTCGTTACCCTGGAGGTAATGGAACTCGTAGGGCAGTTCAGCGGTTCACGCAGCTACAGCCTCGAGAATTACATCGGCTTGGGCAGCAACGTGACGGTGCGCTTCCGAATCGTGCAGGGGTTAATGGGGAGCGGCCAGTATGTCGGCTTCGACAATGTCCAGATTCAATACATGGGTCAGGGATCCACGTTCGGTGATTACTATCTGATGGGCATGGACGGTTATTCGTGGGATGGCAGTCCTGCAGGCACGGATGGCTATCTCTGGACGGATGGCTACCTGTGGACCGATGGTTATCTATGGACTGACAGCTATCTCTGGACGGACGGCACGGTAGGCACGAACGGCTATCTGTGGACCGATGGCTATCTCTGGACGGATGGTTATCTGTGGACCGATGGTTATCTCTGGACGGATGGTTATTTATGGACCGATGCGCTCACAGAGATGGCGACCATGAGCAGCTGGGTCGAACCCGAGTAACACTCAAATTCATCCAATTGGTGAGTCAGCGCCCGGGATAATCCCGGGCGTTTTTTTGGAAACCGGCGTCGGATCGAGATTCTTAAAGAAACCGGGTAACGCTGTGGGTCCTTTCCAATTTGGCACTCCCTAGGGGATGGCCGGTCGCTTCGCGACGCGGCTTTCGGCCAGCTTCGCTGGCCTCGGTGCGAACCAGCCGTTCAAATCCTCGAGAGATACTACAAAACAATCAAAAAGACCCGCGCAAGGCGGGTCTTTATTGTTTGGCACTCCCTAGGGGATTCGAACCCCTGTTACCGCCGTGAGAGGGCGGCGTCCTAAACC
>Ga0209456_10000289_pt1 | contig 27888 bp, 21 predicted proteins | sample COG_11_FD_184755 | JGI IMG/M metagenome (GOLD analysis project Ga0209456, IMG submission 184755) | Pelagic marine sediment microbial communities from the LTER site Helgoland, North Sea, for post-phytoplankton bloom and carbon turnover... | ecosystem: Environmental > Aquatic > Marine > Neritic...
TCTTCGGTAAGGCCGTACAGCTGGTAGTATTCGTGCTCACTGGGTAGCACGGCACCTTTCATTCGCTCGCGCTGCAGACGCAGCATAATAACCACGTCTGCATCACGCAGGCCTTCGCGCAAGTCGTGAAAGACCCGAACACCCAGGGATTCGACATGGGACGGAATGAGAGTGCGTGGCGCGATAATGCGCACATCACCCGTGTTGAGCAGGTTCAAGGCGTGAATCTGCGAGCGCGCCACACGCGAGTTGGCGATATCGCCCACGATGGCTACTGACAGGCGTCCAAAGTCGGCACCTTTTTCCCGGCGTATGGTAAACATATCCAGCATCGCCTGCGTCGGGTGCGCATGCCGGCCATCACCCGCATTGATGACGCTGACGTGGGGTAGTACATGACGGGCAATAAAATGCGCTGTACCGCTATCGGCATGGCGCACCACAAACATATCGACGTGCATGGCTTGCAGATTGCGTAGCGTATCCAGCAGGGTTTCACCCTTGACGGTGGCGGAGGCGCCGATATTAATGTTGAGTACGTCTGCGGACAGCCGTTTGGCCGCCAGTTCAAAGGTGGTGCGGGTCCGTGTGCTTGCCTCAAAGAACAGGTTGACGATGGTTTTACCGCGCAGCAGCGGCACCTTTTTTACGGATTGTTCGGTAACGCCGGCAAAGGATTCTGCAGTATCCAGTATTTCCGTCAACAAACTGCGGTTCAATCCCTCGGTGGACAGGAAGTGGCGTAATCGGCCGTCGTTGCGGATCTGGAGATTAATAACACTCATGTGTTGCTTTTTGTCTCCAGCGCCAGCGGATCGGCTCCACTGAGTTTTACGTGTTCGTCGGGACCGAGTTCCATGTGCAGGCCGACAACATTCGCTTCGATGGGGAGTTCCCGTCCGCTGCGCTCAACCAGTGTTACCAGTACAATCGATGCAGGTCGGCCGTAATCGAACAGTTCGTTCATCGCTGCGCGGATGGTGCGCCCGGTATGTAACACGTCATCCACCAGGATGATATTCCGGTCGTCCAGCGTAAACGGAAGATCTGACGGTTTGACCTGGGGATTCATGCCGATACGTGTAAAGTCATCGCGGTAGAATGAAATATCCAGGGCACCGAGAGGCGGCTGTATTTTTAGTGCTTTGTGCAGTCGCCGCGCAATCCATACGCCACCGGTATGAATGCCTACCATAGCTGTCTGCTCATTGATGTCGAGGTTCTGCTCCAGCTCATCGGCTATCTGATCGATGAGTGCAGGGATATCGTACTGTTTGCTCACTTTTGCGGTTCTTTCTGTTGCAGCCAATCCTGAAGAATAAGCCGTGCTGCCAGCGGGTCAATGTCCTGTGGGACATTGCTGTTTCCCGGCAGACTGGATTCGACAATATAGGAAGTCAATCTTTCATCCGCCTGATACACGGGTAATCGATAGCGGCCTTCGAGCTGACGGCAAAAACGTTGCGCAGCGAGGGTCATCTCCTGTTCAGTGCCGTCCATATGATACGGAATTCCGACCACCAGTGCGTCCGGTTTCCACTCTTCGATTAAATGGCTGATTGCGGGCCAGTCCGGTTTGCCGTCGCGGGCACGCACTGTGGTCAATGCTGTCGCTGATTGTGTGATCTGTTGTCCAACGGCCACACCGATACGCTTGCGTCCGTAATCAAAACCAAGCAGTGTCTGGTGAGTCGTCGCCATTAACGCGGATTAAGCGTGACCTGCTTCTCCTGACAGTAAGTCCAGGTCGACACCGAGCGACGCCGCCGCCGCCTTCCAGCGTTCCTCATCAGGACTGTTGAACAGAATGTCGGGATCGGCAGGGCCGCTCAGCCAGGCGTTTTCCGCCATCTCCTGTTCCAGCTGGCCTGCGCCCCAGCCCGCGTAACCCAGCGTGATCAGCGAGCGCTCCGGTCCTTCATTTTTGGCGATGGCCTGCAGGATATCGATCGAAGAAGTAATGCCAATGCGGTCAGTGACTTTCAGTGTGGCTTCCCAGCCACCCAGCGGTTCGTGCAACACAAAGCCGCGATCCTGTTGCACCGGTCCACCGAGATGGACCTGAATCTGGCGTGCTTCGGGCTCTGAATGTTGCAGCTGAATATGCTGCAGAATTTCACCCAGCCGCATATCCAGCGGCCTGTTAATAACCAGGCCCAGTGCGCCCTGCTCATTGTGTTCGCAGATATAGGTGACAGAATGAAAGAAATTCGGGTCTTCCAGGCCTGGCATGGCAATCAGGAATTGATTGGTCAGGTGTTGGGAGTCGCTCATGCTGGAATTATATCCGCTAGACAATAGTTTTTCATTGCCGGGCAACCAATAATTACGTGTTGTTACGACAAATCGCGGTATTCAGGCTGCGCCGGCAGTATTGATGGATGCATTGCCCTGCCCGGTCGCTTACACATTGCGCGGTTTGACCGGCTTTCACCTGCTTTTCAGCCGGTTGCTGCTGGTGAAAACCCAGGTGCGGGTGATATACAGGACGTCCGTATCCTTGCTGATGCTGTCCGGGAACGGTGCAAAAGGGGCGGCCAGCTTGACAATGCGGACCGCTGCGTCGTCCAGGATCTTGTGTCCGGAGGGTTTGCGAATGGTAATGTCCCGTACACTGCCATCCGGATAAACGGCGACCTGAACGATAAGTTTGCCGGAAAGGTTCTGGCGGCGCGCGGCATCTGGATAATTGAGTTCGCCGACACGCTCGACCTTGGCGACCCAGTCACGCATATAGCTGGCGTATTTGAATTCCTTGGTGCGTGCGGATATGAATTTACTTCTCGGGTTCTTCGAGTAGGCCAGCAATGACTGGTTGATTTGCCGGTCCAGCGCCAGCATTTCCAGGCTGCGATTGACTAATTCCGTTGCATTGGGTTGTTCGGATTTCTTATCGGTTTCCGTTTCAACCGGTTTCTCGATTTTCTGACGGCTGTCTTCACGGGTGAGCGCTTGTACCGGTGCGGGCTTGCCTTCAGAAGGCGCGACGGCAGGTGCCTGTTCGATCATTTGTTGCTGGGGGCGTACTTTTTCCTCGGTATTGCCGGCACCATCCTGACTGGATTCTGCCAGGTAGTCATGGTCTTCCGGTGGCAGAGCCTTTGTAGGGTTGACCACAGTGATATCCAGCGTGGGTGTTGTCTTGTCCGGTGGATCCTGGTCAAAGGCCTCAAAGCCGACGCCGAGAATGATCAGGGCATGAAATGCTGTCGCAATAAACAGCGTCAGTGCCAGTCTGTCCACGGTCGGGGATTCTAAAGGTGGTGGTATCGAGGCGGTCACAGTATCAGTTTAACGGCTGCATTCGCTTATCGTCCATATGGTAAGTATACCGATTTTTAACGGCTGGGCGGCTGCAACAGATATCAGGATTCGGGCTGCAGTCGGGCTTCAATGCGGTCCAGGAGTTGGCCCGCGATATCAAGTCCGTACAGTTTATCCAGTTCACGGATACAGGTCGGGCTGGTGACATTGATTTCCGTCAAATAATCGCCAATGACGTCCAGGCCGACGAACACAAGCCCGCGTTTGCGGAGCTCCGGCCCCACCTGTTCACAGATCCAGTGGTCCCGGTCGCTGAGTTCAACGCCTTCGCCACGGCCACCGGCAGCCAGATTGCCGCGGGTTTCGCCCTTGGCCGGGATACGTGCCAGCGCATAAGGCACGGGTTTCCCGTCTATCATCAGGATACGTTTGTCGCCCTGGGCGATTTCAGGAATAAATTGTTGGGCCATCGCAGTACGCTGGCCCAGCCCGGTGAGAGTTTCCAGAATGACGCTGATATTGGGGTCATTCTCGCGTACGCGAAAGATGGATGCGCCGCCCATGGCATCCAGGGGTTTGAGTATGATGTCTCGATACTCAACGAGAAATGCTCTGAGGCGTGCGGCATCACGACTGACAAGGCTGGCTGCACAACACTGGGGGAACCAGGCGGTAAACAGTTTTTCGTTGCTGTCGCGCAGTGAGGCCGGTCGATTGAGTACCAGCAGGCCTTCCAGTTCGGCGCGCTCCAGAAGAAAGGTGGTGTAAAGATACTCCATGTTCATGGGGGGATCTTTACGCATCAACAGGATATCGAGCCCGGACAAGGGCAGGTCTTCCGGCTCAGTCCATTCGAACCAGTCGCTGTCCCGGTCATACACCCTCAGTTGCCGCATGGAGGCGAATGCGCGGTCATTGCGCAGATACAGATCCGCCTGCTCCATATAAAAAAGTTGCCAGCCGCGGGCCTGCGCGGCCAGCAGCATGGCGAAACTGCTGTCTTTGTGGACTTTGATCGCGCCGATCGGGTCCATCACGATGCCAAGGCGAATGCTCATGAGATCTCGGGCAATGAATGTTTGATTACTCAGTTTGTGAACAAATTCATAGATGTAAAGTTTACTGGTCAACGGACGATAGAAGCCAGTAGCCGCCATTATATCGCAAATTTGTCGGCAAATCGGGTGCTTGGGTTCTCCGGCAGGGCCGGTACAGACGGGAAACTGCAGCCAGGCGCGAAAACAGGACATTCAGTGGGTCAGGTAAGAGCCGTATGCAAAGTATTGTAGATCCGACGCAAACAGAAGAAATCCAGACACAGGCTGAAGAAACAGCGGAAAACACCGCAACAGCTGTCGATGGCGATTTTTCTGGTCTCAAGGTGATGGTCATCGATGATTCCAAGACCATACGCCGAACCGCGGAAACCCTGTTGAAGAAGGCGGGCTGCGAAGTCGTTACCGCGACTGATGGTTTCGAGGCGCTGGCCAAGATTGCCGACGGTAAACCGGACATTATTTTCGTCGATATCATGATGCCGCGTCTTGATGGGTACCAGACGTGTGTGCTGATCAAGAAAAACCAGTTGTTTAAGGAAACACCGGTTGTCATGTTGTCGAGCAAGGATGGTTTGTTTGACCGTGCACGGGGCCGAATTGTGGGGTCAGACCAGTACTTGACCAAACCATTCACCAAAGACGAATTGTTGGGCGCCATTCGCGCGCACGTTCACTAGGGGATCGAGTCCGAATGCGCTGCCGCCAGCGGCGATGCGATTGATGGAGTAGTAAGCAACCAAGGGGTAAGACCAATGGCACAAGTTCTGATTGTAGATGATTCACCAACCGAAGCGCATGTTCTAAAGGGCATGCTGGAAAAAAACGGATTCGAAACCGAAATAGCTGAGAGCGGTACCGAAGGTATCGAGCGTGCCAAAGCATTTAAACCGGATCTGGTCCTTATGGATGTGGTGATGCCGGGACTGAACGGTTTTCAGGCGACACGTCAGCTGACTAAGGATCCTGAAACGTCGAATATCCCCGTGATTATTGTGACTACCAAGGATCAGGAAACCGATCGGGTGTGGGGATTGCGTCAGGGGGCCAAGGATTTTCTCACCAAGCCGGTATCCGAGCAAAGATTGATGGAGAAGGTCAATGCTGTTTTAACGGCGGCTTGAGGATCAGGGGTATGCTTAATTCCTCGTGCCAAACCCCGTTGGAGTGGCTGTCGTACCTGGAGCAGTTATGTCTGGACAATGCGTGTGGGCTTCCGCAGCAGGAACAGTCCGAAGAAGAATGGAGCGGTATCGGGTTTCGGCTCGGCAAACTGAATCTGGTCGCCCCATTAGGCGAGGTTGCCGAGATTATGACGCCGCTAACTCTGTCCAAAGTACCACGTACCAAAGCCTGGGTATGTGGTGTCGCTAATGTTCGTGGCAACCTGATGCCGATTATGGATCTGCAGGCGTATTTGCATGACCAGCCGGCCTCCCTGCACCGGCGTAGCCGTATCCTGGTGGTTAACCACAAAGGCGTTTGCTCGGGACTGGTCGTGGACGCTGTTCTGGGCCTGAGGCATTTCAGTGAGGACCAGCGCTGTGATGACTTGCCAAGTGATGATGAATGCATCCACGAATACATGACACACGGATTCAAGGTTGATGGTGAGCACTGGGGTGTTTTCAGTATGCATGCTCTCGCCGAAACACCAAAATTCTTGAAGGCTGCAGTGTAGGTACAGGTAAGCGGTTTTAATGGGGTATTAATCCTTGGGGAAGTAGATCAGCCGATTAGGTCAGGAGACAAAGCATGAGTACAACGAAACAGCCCCACGCCAAGGTGGGTTCACAGAAAAAGACAATGTACCTGATTGCAGCCTTGCTGCTGTCGCTCGGCGCCATGGTCGGCGTATTCTGGTACGTGGGCATCGAGGCCGATTACGACAAGGAATATATCGGTTATACAGGTGAGCAACAGGTGTTGTCGCAACAGTTGGCGAAGAACGCACTTGAAGCCTCTTTGGGCCGGGAGCGGGCATTTGGGCAGCTGGCTGCTTATCGTGGTCGGTTCGAGGAGACGCTCGCTAACCAGCGTAACGGTAATGTTGGGATCGGTATACTGTCGAGCAGGGACTCGGTCGAAGATGAGTTGCGCGCCGTTGAGGAGAACTGGGAAGGCTTCCGGAAAAACGTCGATTTCATACTGAAAGGACAGGAAACCGTGTCCCTGGTCGCAGAGGTGGGTCGGGTTATAAACTCGCTCATGCCGAAACTGCAGGCCTCCGACCAGGAAGTTGTTGAGATTCTTCTGAAGGCCAAGTCCAGCCGCTCTTCTATCAACCTGGCAACCCGTCAGTTGATGCTTAGTCAGCGTATCGTTAACAACATTAAACTAGCCTTGAGTGGTGAAGATATAGCGCTGGCGATCGAGCGTTTTACGCAAGACGTCGAAGAATACGGCACTGTGCTGGACGGAATGATGCGAGGTAACGAACTCATCGGCATGGTCAAGAGCCGGGACGTCCAGAATAAATTATTCGAAACTTCCATGCTATTCAAGACGGTTGCTGACAGCGTGGAAGAATTGCTCGATATATCCGTTGCCCTGCTGAGCATTCAGGAGTCAGCACGCAGCTTGGCATCCCAGTCCGATGACCTGTACGCTACTACTCTGCGTTTGCAGAACGCCTACGCGCTGGCGGCTGATTCACGCCCGCTACAGCAGGAAATGGCCTACATGTTTGGTGCCATCAGCCTGCTGGTGCTTTTTCTGCTGGGTATGCAGGTCTACCGCGATCAGGAAAAACGCCGCAAGTACGCGGAGGCGGAAAACCGTAACAACCAGGAAGCGATCCTGCGTTTGCTGGATGAAATGGGGAATCTCGCCGATGGTGACCTGACCACATATGCAACAGTCACCGAGGACTTCACCGGTGCAATCGCGGACTCGGTTAACTATACCATTGATGCCTTGCGTGACATGGTAACCACCATCAATGATACGTCGGGACATGTATCCTCAGCCGCCCAGCAGACGCAGAAAACCGCACAGCATCTAACCGAGGCGAGTGTTCATCAGGCAGAGGAAATCACGTCCGCCACCACTGCCATCAACGAAATGGCGGTTTCAATAGACGAAGTTTCAAAGAATTCGGCGAACACGGCGAACATGGCGTTGACATCCGTAGACTTCGCCAAGAAAGGTGGTAATACGGTACGTCGTAACATCGAAGGCATGGACCGCATCCGTGAAACCATCCAGGAAACGTCCAAACGTATAAAACGTCTCGGTGAAAGTTCACAGGAAATCGGTGACATCGTAGAGCTTATCAATGACATTGCCGAGCAGACCAACATACTGGCCTTGAATGCCGCGATTCAGGCCGCCATGGCCGGTGAAGCGGGACGCGGCTTCGCGGTGGTTGCTGACGAAGTCCAGCGCCTCGCGGAACGCTCCAGTAACGCAACCAAGCAGATTGAAGCACTGGTTAAAACCATTCAGACGGATACCAATGAAGCGGTTATATCAATGGAACAGAGTACCGCTGGTGTTGTTAACGGTGCACGTCTGGCACAGGAGTCCGGTGAAGCCCTGGATCAGATCATGAAAGTATCGGACGATCTTTCCAGCCTGATTCAAAATATTTCAGGGTCTGCCCGTCAGCAGTCCAAGGCCGCCGCCAGTGTCTCCGAAACCATGCACGTTATCCAGGAGATCACAACGCAGACTTCAGCGGGTACCAACGAGACAGCCGCCTCCATCGGAAACCTCACCGGCCTGGCTGACGAAATGGGTAATTCGGTCGCTGGCTTCAAGCTGCCGGAGTAAGAAGAGGCGCAAGCCCGTGGCAGAAACGGCCAGACATGTGCAAGCCTACGGTGAATCCCGGTCACAGGCCGGGGTTTCGCTGGAAATGGATGATCAGCAATTTGCCATGTGGACACAATTGCTGGAAAGCCGTGTCGGCTTGTTTATAGCGCCTGAACGCAGATCCTTTTTGGCTGGCGGAATACGCTCGCGTATGCGTGAGACAGGGTGCAGGGAATATTCAGAGTATTTCAGGCGCCTGTCTTACGGCAGTCCTCAGGCACAGGAATGGTCACAACTTATAGACTGCCTGACGGTGCATGAAACCTGTTATTTTCGGCATGAATCATCGATGAGGCTGGTTCAGGAAGTGGTGCTTCCGGCTGCGCTCGATCAGCAACAAAGTTTCCATGTGTGGAGTGTCGGTTGTGCCACCGGCGAAGAGGCCTACAGTCTGGCGATGATGATAGATGCCTGCTATTCGAAGCAGTCGGGTGATAGCTATTTCGGGGTGACAGGTACCGACATCAGTCTGTCGTCTCTGAACCATGCGCGGTCAGGGATGTACCTCAATCACAGGCTTTCTGATATCAGGGAAGACTTCCAGCATGAATATTGTCAAAAGGTCACGAACAGTCGTTTCCAGGTTAAAGCGAAGTTGCGCAAGCGGGTGTGTTTTTCCCAATTCAATCTTCGAGACGTGAAAAAAGCACCCTTTGCCAATTTGAATTTGATCTATTGTCAGAATCTGTTGATTTATTATGACCGCGAACGGCGCTTGCAGATCGTCAACCAGTTAGTGGGATTTCTTCGCCCCGGAGGGGTGTTGATATTGGGCCCAGGAGAGCTGCTGGACTGGAAGCATCCGGATATGGAAAAAGTGCGTTATGAAGATACGCTGGCGTATCGACGCGCAGACTAAGAGCACGTAGTGCGGAATGAAAGGATATACAATGAATCAGGTAATCGACTTCAGCACACTGTCGTGGGTTAAAAAGGAACTGGATGAAACGCTCAAGGAAGCGCACCAGTCACTGGAAACTTATGTTGAGAACCCGGAGGACAAGGCGCAGCTGGGGTTTCTGGCAGCCTATTTGCACCAGGTGTACGGGACCTTGCAGATGGTCGAGCTTTTCGGTGCATCGCTGCTGGCCGAGGAAATGGAGCGGGTCACAAAGGCGATAGCAGACGATTCTGTAACCGGGCACGATGATGCCTGTGAAATCCTGATGCGGGCAATTCTCCAGTTGCCGGATTATCTTGACAGGCTGATTTCCGGAGGCCGTGATATTCCTCTTGTTCTGTTACCGGTTCTGAACGATTTGCGAGCTGTACGCGGCAAGAGCCCGCTGTGCGAAGATTTCATGTTCTCTCCTGATCTGAACGTTGAGTTGCCGGATTCGGTCACCAATAGAAATAATGGAGGAGATTTCCAGAAGCAGGCAGGTGATCTCCGTCATCGTTTTCAGCTTGGACTGCTGGGCTTGTTCAGGGGGAATAACACACAGGACGCCCTGGCCTCCATGGCCGATGTGCTGGAATCCCTGCAGAACATAAGTTCCGGCGACCATGTTGCCCGCCTGTGGTGGGTTGCCGCAGGTCTTGCCGATGCGCTTAAAGACAATGCACTGGAAAACAGTGTCTCCATCAAGCGTTTGATGGGGCAGGTGGATCGACAAATTAAATGTGTCACGGATCATGGCGAGGATGCACTGGCAGAGGATGTATCAGAAGAGCTTTTCAAGAACCTGCTGTTTTATGTAGGGCAGGCACGAACTACCGGTCAACGGGTTGTTGAAATTCAGTCTACCTATCGTTTAACGGATATGCTTCCGGGAGAAAAAGAACTGGCTTCCGCCCGGGAAAGCCTGTCGGGTCAGAACGCCGATTTGTTTGATACCGTTGCCATCGCGGTTAAAGAAGAGCTGGCTAGACTGAAGGATTCGCTGGATATCGTGTTGCGTAATGGCTGCAGGGACATGGAGGAACTGGAGCCGCTTATCGTTTCCTTGCGTTCTTTGGGAGACACTCTGGGTATGTTGAGTCTGGATGCGCCACGAAAAGCGGTGATGTCCAAGGCGGATGATTTGCGACAGTACGTGGATTCCGGAGAAGTGCCGACTGATACCCTGTTGATGGATGTGGCCAGCATACTGCTACTGGTCGAATCCTCGGTTGAAGATTTGGGCAGTGGTCATGCTATACCTGATAGCGCGTCCAAGCTTGAAAATCAAATGGCCGAATCAGAGTTCACTCAGGTGATGGATGTTGTTATGCAGGAGGCGATCACCGACCTGACACGTGCTAAGGAGGCTGTTATTGCCTATACCGAAGCTGACAGTGCCAGCGAAAAACTGAACGAAGTCCCACAGTTGTTCAGCCAGCTCAAGGGGGGGCTGGTGTTGGTGGGTGAAACACGCGCGGCTGCACTGATCGATTCTGTCAGCCGTTATATCGAGGGCGATCTGTTGCAGCAGAACAGGCAACCACCTCAGCATGAACTGGATTCACTCGCGGATGCGGTATGCGGTCTCGAGTATTACCTGGAAGGTCGCAGGGAACATCGTATGTCCGGTGGCACGGCGATGGACATGGCCGAGGAAAGTGTTGACAAACTGGGCTATCCGGCGCGGGAAACAGAACAACAGGATGCAACAAATGAAGCAGATGGCATTGAGCTTACCGGTGCCGCTGGCGTCGAAGTGCTGGACGATGCAGTTGCTGTAAATCTGCAAGTGGCAGAATGCGCCGACGGCGGCGACGAACAATCCGAATCCATGGGCGAGCACCTGCCTGAGAGCGTGAATGCTGACTCGGCTGAACCGCAACAGCCGCAAGAACCCGGCGAAGAAGTGCTGATTTCAGAGCGAGCCGAAGAGGGCGTTGAAGAGTCTCTAACAGTTGCGTCGCCTGCTGAACACAAGACCGAAGCCGTAGCAGAGCGGCTTGAGGAAGAAGACGACGGTCTGGCAGTTATAGGCGAGGAATTAGATGAAGAGATTCTGGAGATCTTTATAGAGGAAGCCGAGGAGGAGACGGCCAGTATAAACGAACAGCTTCCGGCCTGGATTAAGGACACCGAGAACTCAGAGGCATTGGGTAATATTCGACGCTCCTACCATACATTGAAAGGCAGCGGGCGTCTGGTCGGTGCCATGCGTATCGGCGAGTTCGCGTGGGCTTATGAAAATTTACTCAACAGGCTGATAGATGGCACTGTCTCGCTTAGCCCGGAAATAAGCGATCTTCTTCAATCCGCCTCGAGTGCCTTGCCCGAGTTGGTTCAGCAGATCAAGGACAGTACTCCCACCCGACAGCCGATTGCCCCCCTGATGCAGTGCGCCGACGCACTCAGCAGGGGCGAAGCTATGCCGGCGAACGCGCCTGCTGCTGTGGAGCCGCAAGAAGACACTGTGCCGGAACAATGGGACGATATCCTGATAGAAGCGGAGCTTGAAGCAGGTGAAACCACGCTGCCCGTTGAACAAGTAGATTTTGAAGTCGAAGCGGTCGAGTCAGTGTTTGAAACTGCGGAGTCTATAGAAGAGGAAATGGACTATGGCGGTGTCATGGATCCGATGCTCTACGATATTTTCAATACGGAAACACGAGGGCATCTTGACGTCATTCGTCAGTTTCTGAATCAGATGACGGTCGGTGAGACCAAAGTCGATGAATCACTGGCGCGTGCCGTGCACACCCTGCATGGCAGTGCACGCATGGCGGAAGCGGACGCTATTGCCGATCTGGCGGGAGAGCTGGAGCGTTGGACCAAAGCACTGATGGCTGCCGGAAAGGCGTTGTCGGAAGAAGACTGCAAGGTGCTGGAGGACAGTGCCGGAATAATCGAGCGTATGTTGTCCGGACTGCCTTACGCGCTCACCAAGCCGGATGAATTCGGTAATCTGCTGAATAGGATCCAATCGCTGTACGAAGCGATTCCCGTTGCCAGCGCTGAAAAAACCCTGGCCGAAATAGTCGAGGATGATGAGTGTTGTCAGGCGGTCGAAGCAAATGATTTACAGGTCGACGCCGAACCGGTTCAGGAGGCGATAGCTGAGGGTGGCGATTCTTACGCGGAATGCGATGAAGAGCTGTTGGATATCTTCCTGGAAGAGGGTTCGGAGAACCTGGAAGCGAGCGATTCCGCTTTGCATCGTTGGCGGGAGTCGCCAGATGATAGCGAGGCACTTGCCGAACTGCAACGCGCATTGCATACGCTGAAGGGCGGTGCGCGCATGGCAGGTGTTAGCCCGATTGGTGATCTGGCACACGCTGTCGAGTCGTTGATTATCGCTACTGTTGAAGGTCATTGCGGCGCAGGTGATGACGCGATGAATGACCTGCAACACGCCCAGGACAGTCTGGCGCATATGCTGGACAGTGTTCGCACCCGTAAACCGCTTGCAGCAGCAGACGCGCTGATAGCCCGGCTGGATGGTCTGAGGGAGCAGGCCTCTGCCGCTGCGGTAGAATTGCTTCAGGATGAGCCGCTTGTTGCCCGGCCGCAAGATACAGAACCGGTAACGGAATCCGGCGGCGAAACGGATACGTCTTCGGGCGACCCGTATGCCGAGATTGATCCTGAATTGCTGGAAGTGTTTCTGGAAGAAGCCGGCGATATCATGGATCACACCGAGCAGACTCTGCGGGCCTGGAAACGTGCTGCCGACGATCAATCCCTGATGGCGGAGTTACAGCGCGAGCTGCATACGCTGAAAGGTGGCGCTCGTATGGCAGACATCACTGCCATTGGGGATCTTGCCCATAGTGTTGAATCGCTGATGGTCAGAGTTTCTGGTGGTGAGATCAGCGCCAGCGATCCCATGTTTGCCATACTGGAGCAGGCGCACGACAGTCTGACCGGCATGATAGAGCTGGTTCGCAAGCGTCAGCCGCTGGTAGAAGCTTCCCAAATAGTAGCCAGTCTGGAATTGCTGTGCGACGGCAAGGAAGTTGATGTACAGCTCGTGACACCGGATTCAGCCATTTCAAGGGTTGAAAGTGATAAATCCGTGCGGGCTGTGGCTGTCGAGGACAAGACCGAGCATGAGGAACGCCGGGCCAGGTCCCGCTCAAGCCAGGAACTGGTGCGGGTAAAATCAAACCTGCTCGACAACATGGTTAATTTCGCCGGTGAAGTCAGTATTTACCGCTCCCGTCTGGAACAGCAGATTGGCGCCTATCGATTCAACCTGGTTGAAATGGATCAGACCGTATCCCGCGTACGGGACCAGTTGCGCAAGCTCGAGATAGAGACCGAGGCGCAGGTGCTGTTCCGCTACGAAAAAGAAGGGGACATACAAGACGAAGATTTCGATCCTCTGGAAATGGATCGTTATTCACAGATGCAGCAGCTGTCACGCTCTATGGTGGAAAGTATCAGCGACCTGAGCAGCATTCAGAATCTGCTGGACAACATTACCCGCGAATCTGAAACCCTGTTGTTGCAACAATCACGGGTGAACACCGAGCTGCAGGAAGGATTAATGCGTACGCGCATGGTTCCTTTCAATGGTCTGGCAGCGCGCCTGCGCCGTATTGTTCGGCAGACTGCCCAGGAACTGGGCAAGAAAGTGGAGTTGGAGTTATCCGGTGCGGAAGGTGAGATGGACCGTACCGTGGTTGACCGGATTATCGCTCCAGTTGAGCATATGCTGCGTAATGCTATTTCACACGGCATTGAAATGCCCGAGCAGCGTCGTAAGGCGGGTAAACCGGAATCTGGAAACATCAGGATTTTACTTGATCGGGAATCTTCCGACGTTGTGTTGCGAATCGCTGATGATGGTGCGGGTATGAATCTGGATGCTATACGCAGCAAGGCTATTGAACGCGGAATGATGGATGCCGGGTCCGAACTTACCGATAATGAGGTGCTTCAGTTTATTCTGGAAACCGGTTTCAGTACCGCGGAGAAAGTGACCCAGGTTGCGGGTCGCGGCGTGGGTATGGACGTGGTGAACAGCGAAGTCAAACAGCTGGGTGGTACGCTGCACATAGATTCGGAGTCCGGCAAGGGTACAGTCTTTACTGTACGGCTTCCATTCACCCTGGCGCTGAACCAGGCGCTGTTGGTCGAGGTCGGCGAGGATACTTACGCCATTCCCCTGTCCAGTATCGAAGGTATTGTGCGCATGCGCCTGGAAGACCTCAAGGCTTACTATGACGATCCGGACGCACGTTTTGATTACGGCGGTTCCGAGTATGAGGTTCGTCACCTGGGCAGCTTGCTGGGGACGGGCAAACCGCGTCTTGACAGTGCAGCGAAGCAGGTTCCCTTGCTGCTGGCGCGCATTGGCGATCACGGTGTCGCCATTCACATCGACAACCTGTTGGGAAGCCGTGAAATTGTGGTGAAATCGGTTGGGCCCCAGATCAGCGCCGTGAAAGGTGTTTCCGGTGCAACAATTCTAGGTGATGGCAGTGTGGTCATGATCCTCGATGTAGTGGAAATGTTGCGTGGCGGTGCTTCCCTGGCGATGGCCCAAGTCGAGGAACTGATTCAGCAGCCGCTACACACCGAAGCTGTGACTGTCATGGTGGTCGATGATTCCATTACAGTACGTAAAGTCACCAGCCGCCTGCTGGAGCGTAATGACATGAAGGTCATTACAGCGAAAGATGGTGTGGATGCGGTGTCAAAACTTCAGGATAATATCCCTGATATAATGCTGCTCGATATTGAGATGCCGCGTATGGATGGTTTTGAACTGGCTACACATGTTCGTAATGAAGCGCGTCTCCGGGATATCCCGATCATCATGATTACTTCGCGAACCGGTGATAAGCATCGTCAGCGTGCGATGCAGATTGGTGTAAACCGTTACCTGGGCAAGCCCTTCCAGGAAGCTGAACTGATGGAGAATATTCGGGTGATGCTCGAGGAAGAAAACGTAGATGGATAAAGCCCCACGGGCAACTTTACGAGTTGCGCTACTGGCAGACAGTGTTGAACGCAATGAGATCCGCGGACTGCTGGAGAAAGAAGGCATAGAGGTCGTACTCGAGGGGGATTCCGGATCGTCCCTGCCCGCTGTATGGAATGGTGCCGACGTGCTTCTGCTTGCAATGCCTGATCAGTTGGATCAGGACCAGATCCGGGATGTATTGCAACAGTCGCCGGTACCGGTACTGATTAACCGGGGGGGCATAGGAAACGGTGAGATCTGGCAGCGCCGGCTGGTAGGCAAGCTGAGAGTCCTGGCTGAGCGGGGAGTGCGGAACACCATTGCCCGAACTCGCCATCATCAGCCGGAGTTTCGAGTAGTTCAGGACGGCAATGCCGGAAAGAGTGAAACGCCCTGGCTGGTGGTTCTGGGCGCATCGATTGGCGGGCCAAAGGCCGTTGCCCGTTTTTTACAGGCGTTGCCTGATAAATTACCGGTGACTTTTTTACTGGCCCAGCATATATCTGAATCCTTTCAGGGATTGCTGGCCGATCAACTGGACCGTTGCAGTGCCTGGCCCGTGGCCATGTTGGGTGATGGTCAGAGTATTGAGCCAGGGCAGGTATGGATGGTACCGGCCAGACACAGGATTGAAATGAATGCCGGGGGCACTATTCGCCGCAGCGACAGGACCTGGGAATCCACGCAGCGTCCGGATATCAATGCGGTATTGCGCAGCGCTGCTGAAACCTTTGGTGCACAATGTGGGGCAATTATGTTCAGTGGGCTCGGTAAAGACGGCACCCAGGGCTGTGCGACGATTTCAAGTCGCGGTGGATTTGTCTGGGCGCAGAGTTCGGAAAGTTGCGTAATTTCAAACCTGCCGGAAGCGGCGCGGCGTTCCTGTAAGGTGGAATTGAGCGGTACTCCTGAACAGCTCGCGCAGGCATTGACCGGTCGTTGTAAGTCTGAGCCCACTAGCCATACATGGGGTTGTTGATATGAATGCAGTTGTTGAATCTGTAAGAAGCCTTTGGCTGCCGCTGGAGAGTACGAATCTGCTGATGCCGAATGTTGCCATTGCTGAAGTTCTCAACTATCAGCCTCTGGATCTGGTTGAGGGTGGCCCGGACTGGCTGTTGGGGTGCTTGCGCTGGCGTGATAAGGAATTACCGGTTATATCGATAGAACGTCTATGTGGTTACAACCTGCCCCGGGGCGAACGTGGCTCTCGTATCTGCATTCTCAACTCGGTAAGCGCGGAAACAAATTTGCCGTTTTTTGCCATGGTTACCGCCGGTATACCGCGCCTGTTCAATGCCAATGCCGATACTTTGTCTGATTCGATAGCGGCCGCGAGAACCCTGCCGGATACCGTTGCAGACTGTGTGCAGATCGGCAGGGATGAAGCGTTGATTCCAAATCTTACCGTCATTCAGGCACTGGTTGGAAAGACCTGGGCAAAAGCCTCGGCTTAAAATGCCGGTTAACCCGACAGATCTCCCCATAGCGCCTGGATAGCTGCCACAGTTGCCAGGGCGGCCGTTTCGGTACGCAGAATTCTTGGTCCCAATCGAATACGCTTGAAACCGCTGGCTTCGGCCATGCTGATTTCGTCGCTCTGCAACCCACCTTCGGGGCCAATCAATATGCGAATTTCCCTGGCTGGCGTGAGGTCGGACAGCTGCAGGGATGCTGCCGGGTCAAGCACAAGCTGTAAAGACTGTTTCCGGTTGACAGAGTACCAATCCGGTAACTTTGCCGCGCTGTGGAGTTTTGCCAGATAAACACGTCCTGATTGTTCACAGGCTGAACGTATCACGCCACGCCAGTGGTTCAGGCGTTTTTCCAGGCGTTTACCACTGAGTTGAACCTGGGACCGTTTTGTCCACAGCGGGGTGATGGATCCAACGCCCAGTTCCACCGACTTTTGCAGTACGAAGTCCATGCGTTCACCGCGTGAGACGCCTTGTCCCAGCGTTATATGCAACTTTGACTCGCGGTCGGGTTGCCGGCTGTCCTGAACCAGGACCGTTGCCTGTTTTTTACCCGCTTCTTCCAGAATCGCCCGGTACTCCTTGCCATTACCGTTGAACAACAGCAGGGATTCGCCCGGTTTAAGGCGCAGTACTCGCAGCAGGTGATGACTGCTTGTTTCTTCGAGTATGACCTTCTGCCCCGGGGAAAGTGACTGTTCGGTATAAAAGCGGGACACTCTGAATGCGCCAATATCAGTGGTGGGTACGCTAGCAATCGCTAGCCGTGCAGCCCGAGATTTGTCCAGATTGCCTTGCTCGGGCCAGCCTGGTTCATGGTATAGAAATGTAAACCCGGTGCGCCGGCGTCCAGTAGCGCCTGGCACATCTCCGTAACGACTTCCTCGCCGAAGGCCCGGATCGAATCCCGGTTGTCGCCATAAGCTTCCAGCCGTTTCCGAATCCACCTGGGGATTTCTGCACCGCACATGTCGGAAAAACGGGCTAACTGGGTATAGTTGGTGATCGGCATGATGCCGGGTACGATGGGCAAGTCGATACCCAGTTTTTCGCAGCGTTCGACAAAATGGATGTAGGCGTAAGGGTTAAAGAAATACTGGGTGATGGCACTGTCTGCTCCGGCATCCACTTTGCGTTTGAAATTCGCCAGGTCCGTGTCAGCGTTACGTGCCTGCGGGTGGAACTCGGGGTAGGCGGCGACTTCAATATGGAAGTGGTCGCCGGTTTCTGCGCGAATAAATTCCACCAGTTCATTAGCGTGGCGGAACTCACCGGGCAAGCCCATGCCTGAGGGCAGATCGCCGCGCAGTGCCACGATATGGTTGATATTTTCCTTCCTGTATAGATTCAGGATATCGCGGATGTTGTCTTTGGTGGAGCCAATGCAGGACAAGTGCGGTGAGGCTTCGATGCCTGATTCGCGCTGGATCTCACATACAGTGTCAAACGTTCGTTCACGTGTTGAGCCACCTGCACCAAAGGTTACCGAAAAGAAGCGTGGATCGAGACCGGCCAGTTCGTCACGGGTGTTGCGAAGATTGGCAACACCTTTTTCCGTTTTTGGCGGAAAGAACTCGAAGCTGTAGACTCTGGAGTGTTTCTTCTGCGATTCCATTGATCGGGTTGCTCTCTAGGGCCTGTTAACACTATGAACGCTGTTTCGGTCAGTAACGATAGCGTTCCGGTTTGTACGGGCCTTCGATATTCAGGCCGAGATAATCGGCCTGTTCCCGGGTCAGAGTGGTCAACTTGGCACCAATCTTGGTCAGATGCAGTCGGGCAACCTTCTCGTCCAGGGGTTTGGGCAGCACATAGACCTTGTTTTCATAGCTGTCCGTATTTTTGAACAGCTCCATCTGTGCCATCACCTGGTTGGTGAAGGACGCGGACATCACGAAGCTCGGGTGGCCGGTCGCACAACCCAGGTTTACCAGCCGGCCTTTGGCGAGCACGATGATTTTCTTCCCATCCGGAAAAACAACGTGATCAACCTGGGGTTTGATCTCCTCCCAGGTATATTTTTCCAGTGATGCGATATCGATTTCCGAATCAAAGTGACCGATGTTGCAAACAATGGCTTCATTTTTCATCGCCAGCATGTGCTCATGGGTAATGACATTAACGTTGCCAGTGGTGGTGACGAAGATGTCACCCTGACCTGCAGCTTCTTCCATGGTGACAACGCGGTAACCTTCCATCGAAGCCTGCAGTGCGCAGATAGGATCGATTTCCGTAACCAGTACCGTTGCGCCCATCCCCCGGTAAGCCTGGGCACAACCTTTACCCACGTCGCCGTAACCCAGTACCACACAGATCTTGCCGGCGACCATGACGTCGGTGGCGCGTTTGATGCCGTCAATGAGCGATTCGCGGCAACCATACAGATTGTCAAACTTGGATTTTGTCACCGAGTCGTTGACATTCATGGCCGGAAAAAGCAGTTCTCCGCTTTCCTGCATATGGTAGAGGCGGTGCACACCGGTGGTTGTTTCTTCAGTAACACCTTTCACGCTGTCGGCCATCTGCCGCCATTTTCCAGGGCTGGTTTCCAGTGTGCGCTTCAGGACAGCGAGAATGGCTTTCCATTCCTCATTATCGTCGGTCTTCGGATCCGGAACCTTGCCGGCTTTCTCGAATTCGACACCCTTGTGAACCAGCAGTGTGGCGTCGCCGCCATCGTCCAGGATCATGTTCGGCATGCCGCCATCCGGCCAGCTCAGCGCCTGTTCCGTGCACCACCAGTATTCGTCGATAGTCTCGCCTTTCCACGCAAATACCGGAATGCCACGCGCAGCAATGGCAGCTGCAGCATGATCCTGGGTGGAAAATATATTGCAGGAAGCCCAGCGGACCTCGGCGCCGAGGTCAACCAGGGTCTCGATCAATACCGCCGTCTGGATGGTCATATGCAGACTGCCGGTGATGCGCGCACCATGCAGCGGTTTTTCGGCAGCAAACTCCTCGCGCAAGGCCATCAGGCCGGGCATTTCGCTTTCGGCGATCGCGATTTCCTTGCGGCCCCAGTCGGCCAGATTGATGTCGGCGACTTTATAGTCGGATGAGGTATCCAAAACAGCGTTCATAGTCATCTCCTGAAGACAAAGATGAGCGCCGTTCTTTAGAATAATCCAGTATCCCTGAGCCTGGCGGGTGAGTCCCGCTGCAGCGCCCCTCAGAGATCACAGCTGGTCCGGGACTGTCAGAGCCCCGCGTCACTGCGCAGCAGTTCCGCTTTGTCCGTTTCCTCCCAGGTGAAACCCTCGTGCTCGCGGCCGAAATGGCCGTAAGCCGCGGTTTTCCGGTACTTAATCTTCTCGGCGTTCAACAGGTCCAGCATACTGAGGATGCCATAAGGCCGCAGATCGAAATGTTCGCGTACCAGATCTGTGATGCGTTCGTCGCTGATTTTGCCAGTGCCGAACGTCTGTACCATGATGGAGGTCGGTTCGGCCACGCCAATGGCGTAGGATATCTGTATCTCACAGCGTTCGGCAAGACCGGCGGCCACGATGTTCTTGGCGACATAGCGACCGGCGTAGGCGGCGGAACGGTCGACCTTGGACGGATCCTTGCCGGAGAAGGCCCCGCCGCCGTGTCGCGCTGCACCACCGTAGGTATCGACAATAATTTTCCGACCGGTGAGTCCGGCGTCGCCCATGGGGCCGCCGATAACGAAAGAGCCGGTGGGATTAATGTGGTAGCGGGTGTCGTGCGTGAGCCATTCGCTGGGTAGCACCGGTTTGATAATGTGCTCCATGACCGCCTCTTCAAGCTCCTTGTGGTCGATATCCGGTGCGTGTTGTGTCGAGAGTACGACGGCATCGATGCTGACCGGCTTATGATCCTTATAATGGAAGGTGACCTGGCTCTTGGCGTCCGGGCGCAGCCAGGAAAGGATGCCTTTGCGGCGCATTTGTGCTTGCCGGTGTACCAGGCGATGGGCGTAGGTAATGGGGGCCGGCATCAGCACGTCGGTTTCATTGGTGGCATAGCCGAACATCAGACCTTGGTCACCGGCGCCTTGGTCTTCCGGGCGCGTGCGGTCCACGCCCTGGTTGATATTCGGGGATTGGACACCAAGCGCAGTCATTGCGGCACAACTCTCACCGTCAAAACCCATTTCGGAGCTGGTATAACCGATAGCCTTGATGGTTTCGCGCATAATCTTTTCGTAGTCGGGCTTTGCTGTGGTGGTGATTTCCCCGGCGATTATCACCATGCCGGTTTTGAAGAGTGTTTCGCAGGCTACACGGGCGTGTGGGTCGTCGGCCATGATGGCGTCGAGCACGGCGTCGGAGACCTGGTCCGCCATCTTGTCTGGATGACCTTCCGAGACTGATTCGGATGTAAACAGATGTTCGTTCATGGAGTTATGCCCTGTAAATAAAGAAACCCGCGTGGCAACAGCTCAAGCGGGCTTCGGAAAACTTGTTTTCTTTCCTCGCTTTAGCCGTATTTTTATAGCGCCCGCAATCTGAATTCAAATCGGCGCTCGGACCGGAAGTCTAGGCCCAAGCGGCGATCGGGTCAAGCGCCGTAAGCGTAAGCGGAAACGGCAATAAAGGGTGGCTATATTCCATGCTTTCCGTGGCGATTACTCCCATGGCATTCGTTTATGTAAGTGCCATTCTCCCAGTTGGGTTAAACTTAGAGACTTAATGTACGAACCGGGAGAGGAGTAACAGTATCATGGTATCCCTGGAAACACCGATTTGCGATTTTGCTGCACCGGCCATTGAATTCTCACTACCCGGCGTCGATGGAAAGGTCTGGACCCTTGATCAGTGTCGAGGCGACAAAGGCCTGCTGGTGATGTTTATCTGCAACCATTGTCCTTACGTGAAGTCGATTCGCGACCGACTGGTGCGCGATACCCGCGAGTTACTGGAACAAGGCATTAACAGTGTCGCCATTATGGCCAACGATCCGGCTGACTATCCTGAGGATTCTTTTGACAACATGAAAGTCGTTGCGGAGCAGGAAAATTTCCCCTTCCCCTACCTGCTGGATGAGAGCCAGGAGGTTGCCAGGGCGTATGGCGCTGTTTGTACCCCGGACTTCTTTGGTTACAACGCCGACCTGGAGCTTCAGTACCGTGGACGGCTGGATGCCAGCCGCAAGGAGGCTGCACCCGAAGATGCGCGCCGTGACCTGTTTGAAGCCATGTTGCAGGTGGCGCGGACAGGTACCGGGCCGGAGGAGCAGATTCCCAGCATGGGCTGCTCGATAAAATGGAAGCACGAAAACGCCTAGCGCTTATTCCTGTCATCACAATCACAAGGGGCACGAAGGTCGCAAAGGAACAACAGTTTGGCTCGTATCAGACCTTCTCTTAACTAATGCCTGTATAGATATTATTTTATGCTATTCGGATAGCTCGTCAACTATTCGACGCTGCGTGAAATCAATAGTTGCTCCCTGCCGCTATCTGATGGAGAATGGCGCGCTCGCGATCCGGGCCACCCTCCAGGCTGACGACTTTTTGATAAGGGAATGTGGCTTCGCCGGGTCTCGCTATGCAGGTGAGGCGGCTGAGTTCAGCGCTACCGCAACGCATTGAAAAAATTTGTGAGCAGTCACACCCCGTTTGGGGTGAGGGCTGTTCTGCCGCCGTTTTCAGGGCGGCAGACAACCAGATTTCAAGACACAAACAGGAGACAGCAATGGCCTCGCGTAAAGAACTTGCGAATGCGATCCGTGCATTGAGCATGGATGCCGTACAGAAAGCCAAGTCCGGTCACCCGGGTGCACCCATGGGCATGGCGGATATCGCCGAAGTGCTTTGGAATGATCACCTTAAGCACAATCCCGACAATCCCAAGTGGGCCGATCGTGACCGGTTTATTTTGTCCAACGGCCATGGTTCCATGCTGATTTATTCGCTGTTGCATCTGACCGGTTACGACTTGCCGGTCGATGAGCTGAAGAACTTCCGTCAGCTGCATTCCAAAACCCCGGGACACCCGGAGTATGGTTATGCGCCCGGCGTTGAAACAACCACCGGCCCTTTGGGGCAGGGCATTACCAACGCGGTGGGTATGGCGATTGCTGAAAAAGTTCTGGCCGGTCAGTTTAACCAGGACGGTCACCACATCGTCGATCACTGCACTTATGTTTTCATGGGCGATGGCTGCATGATGGAAGGTATTTCCCACGAAGCCTGTTCGCTGGCCGGTACCCTGGGTCTCGGCAAGCTGATTGCATTCTGGGACGACAACGGTATTTCCATCGACGGTCATGTCGAAGGCTGGTTTACAGACGATACGCCGAAACGTTTTGAAGCTTACGGCTGGCACGTGGTACGCGATGTTGACGGTCACGATTCAGATGCGATCAGCAAGGCGATTCACGAAGCCAAGTCTGTTAATGACAAACCGACCCTGATCTGTGCCAAGACCGTCATCGGTTACGGCGCGCCCAACCTGTGCGGGAGCCATGATTGTCACGGTGCCCCGCTGGGTGATGACGAAATCAAGGCCACGCGCGAAAATCTGGGCTGGAATCATGCAGCGTTCGAAATTCCTTCGGACATCTACGCTGGCTGGGACGCCAAGGAGAAGGGTGGCAGCGCTGAACAGGCGTGGAACGGGAAGTTCGCAGCCTATAAGAGTGCACATCCGCAGCTGGCGGCTGAATTCGAACGCCGCATGTCTGGCGAACTGCCGGCCAACTGGGCAGACGATGCAGCTGCGTTTATTGCGTCAGTGAACGACAAGGCCGAGACCATTGCCTCGCGTAAGGCTTCACAGAATTCTCTGAACGGTTTTGGTCCACTGTTGCCGGAATTTCTGGGCGGCTCTGCCGACCTGGCGGGCTCCAACCTGACTATCTGGTCCGGTTCAAAAGGAATCAGCAACACCGTTTCCGACGGTAATTACCTCTATTACGGTGTGCGCGAATTCGGGATGTCGGCCCTTATGAACGGCATCACCCTGCACAGCGGCTTCATTCCCTACGGCGCCACCTTTCTGATGTTTTCCGAATATGCGCGTAACGCTCTGCGTATGGCCGCACTGATGAAGGTGCAGAGTATCTTCGTCTATACGCACGATTCCATCGGTCTGGGAGAAGACGGTCCGACTCATCAGCCGGTCGAACAGACCGCGACCCTGCGTATGATCCCGAATATGGCGGTCTGGCGTCCCTGTGACGCGGTTGAGTCCGCTGTGTCCTGGAAGGCCGCGATCGAGCGTAAAACCGGCCCGAGCAGCCTGATCTTTTCGCGCCAGAGTCTGGCCCACCAGAGTCGTAATGCCGGGCAGATTGCCGACATCGAACGCGGCGGTTACGTCCTCAAGGATTGCGACGGTACACCGGATGCCATCATCATCGCCACTGGTTCTGAAGTGGACCTGGCCATGCAGGCAGCCGACCAGCTCAGCGGCAAGAAGATTCGCGTGGTCTCTATGCCATCCACCAACGTGTTCGATGCCCAGGATGATGCCTACCGCGAGTCGGTGCTACCGTCTTCCGTGAAGGCACGTGTGGCGGTAGAAGCCGGTGTGACCGATGGCTGGATCAAATATGTAGGCCTGGAAGGCAAGGTTATCGGTATCAATACCTTCGGTGAGTCTGCGCCAGCCGGCGATCTGTTCAAGCACTTCGGCTTTACCACCGAGAACGTGGTAAAGGCAGTGGAAGCCGTGCTGTAGACATTCGCAACACCCGATTTATTTTTCAGTTCACAGCAAGAGAATTACGGAGAGAGAAACATGACAATCAAAGTCGGTATCAATGGTTTTGGCCGTATCGGCCGTATGGCGTTCCGCGCGATCAGCAAGGACTTCAGCGATATTGAAGTCGTTGGTATAAACGATCTGCTGGACGCTGATTACCTGGCTTATATGCTGAAGTACGACTCGGTACACGGCAATTTCGACGGAAATATCGCTGTTGACGGTAACAACCTGGTCGTGAATGGCAAGACCATCCGCTTGACCGCCGAACGCGATCCCGCCAACCTGAAGTGGGGCGACATCGGTGCCGACCTGATTATCGAGTGCACCGGCTTTTTCCTCACCGAAGAGACCTGCCAGAAGCACATCGACGCCGGCGCCAAAAAGGTTGTGCAGAGCGCACCTTCCAAGGATGGCACACCGATGTTTGTTTACGGTGTGAACCACGAAACCTATGCCGGCCAGGCCATTGTTTCCGCTGCTTCCTGCACCACTAACTGCCTGGCGCCGATTGCCAAGGTGCTGAATGACAAGTGGGGCATCAAGCGCGGCCTGATGACCACCGTGCACGCTGCTACTGCGACCCAGAAAACCGTTGACGGCCCATCCATGAAAGACTGGCGCGGTGGCCGCGGTATTCTGGAAAACGTCATTCCGTCTTCCACCGGTGCGGCCAAGGCTGTGGGTGTGGTGCTGCCGGAGCTGAACGGCAAACTGACCGGTATGGCCTTCCGCGTGCCGACCTCCGACGTGTCAGTGGTTGATCTGACCTGCGAGCTTGTAAAAGAAGCTTCGTATGACGAAATCTGTGCTGCCATGAAAGCGGCTTCTGAAAGCGGCGATATCAGCAAGACCCTGAGCTACACCGACGAGAAGGTGGTTTCCACCGACTTCCGTGGCTGCGGCTTCTCCTCCATCTTCGATGCCGGCGCCGGTATCGCGCTGGACGGCACCTTCGTGAAGCTCGTTGCCTGGTACGACAACGAGTACGGTTACACCTGCAATATGCTGCGTTTCGTGCAACACGTTGCGGCCAACTAATCGGCTCTGAGTGTAGAGGCGGGTTGTGCGCGATCGCGTATGACCCGCCCTTTATGCTTGTAGAGTAAGTGCCAGAGGCTTTTGCTAAGCATGATGCTTAGCAAAAGTTTTTGAAAATTATGGAGTGCCTACAATGTCTTTTATCAAGCTGACCGATCTTGATCTTGCCGGCAAACGCGTCCTGATCCGCGCCGACCTCAACGTGCCCGTCAAGGACGGCAGGGTGACCTCCGACGCCCGCATCACGGCGTCCATGCCCACCGTTGAACACTGCAAGAAGGCTGGCGCCAAAGTGATGGTTATGTCCCACCGCGGTCGTCCGGAAGAGGGCAGGGCCGATGAAGAAAACTCCATGGCCCCCATCGCCACGGATATGTCCACCAAACTGGGCAAGGACGTGCGCCTGATAAAGGATTACCTCGACGCTGGTTTCGACATCGCTGAAGGTGAAGTGGTTCTGCTGGAAAATGTTCGTTTCAACGCCGGCGAGAAGAAGGATGACGAGGCGCTGGCGAAAAAATACGCCGCCCTGTGCGATGTCTTTGTGATGGATGCTTTCGGTACCGCGCACCGCGCGCAGTCCTCCACCCACGGCGTCGGTAAATTCGCCCCCACCGCCTGCGCCGGCCTGCTGCTCTCTGACGAGCTGGATAATCTGTCCAAAGCTTTGGCCGATCCGGCACGACCGATGGTCGCCATCGTGGGCGGCTCCAAGGTGTCCACCAAGCTGACCGTGCTGGAAGCACTGTCGGAAAAGGTTGACCAGCTGGTAGTCGGCGGCGGCATCGCCAACACTTTCCTCAAGGCTACCGGCAAGAACGTCGGCAAATCGCTGTGCGAGGACGATCTGGTGGATACCGCCAAGGCACTCATGGAAAAAATGAATGCGCGCGGTGCCAGCATACCGATAGCGGTCGATGTGGTGTGCGGTAAGCAGTTCGATGAAAACGAACCGGCGGTTCTGAAAGACCCGGGTGCGGTGGAAGACGATGACATGATCTTCGACATCGGCCCGAAATCCGCGCAGGAGCTGGCGGATATCATTAGCAAGGCAGGTACCATCGTCTGGAACGGTCCGGTCGGTGTCTTTGAATTCGATCAATTCGGCGCAGGCACGAAAACGGTATCAATGGCGATTGCCAACGCTGACGGCTTCAGCCTGGCGGGTGGTGGCGACACCATTGCGGCCATCCAGAAGTATGATATATACGACAAGGTGTCCTACATATCCACAGCCGGTGGCGCCTTCCTGGAATACCTGGAAGGCAAGACACTGCCGGCCGTAGCGATGCTGGAAGAACGCGCCAGGTAATCATTTCATAGCTCTATCATAGCCACTCAGGAAATGCAGCTTGCAAAACGGCATGATGGGTCCGATTCTCTCCGGCGGGATTTTTTCACCGGATAAAAGCAGCGGAACATGCAGCGAAGAACCAAGATAGTCGCGACCCTTGGTCCGGCTACCGACGATCCCAAGGTCCTGGATGACATGATCCAGGCTGGTGTGGATGTCGTACGCGTGAACTTCTCTCACGGCACCAGTGAGGAACATCTGCGGCGCGCTGAAAACGTGCGTAACCGCGCACGTGCACACGGTCGTCAGGTCGGGGTATTAGCCGACTTGCAAGGCCCCAAGATTCGCATCGCCAGATTCACAGACGGAAAGATTGTACTGCAGGAAGGTGCGCGTTTCGTTCTGGATGCATCGCTGGATGTCGATACCGGCAACCAGGAGCGGGTGGGACTGACATACAAGGCATTGACAGATGACGTCAAGCGCGGTGATACCTTGTTGCTCGATGACGGCGCCGTCGTGCTCTGGGTCGAGGAAGTCACAGGCTCGGAAATCGAAACCCGTGTCGTTGTTGGCGGTACACTATCCAATAACAAAGGCATTAATCTGCAAGGTGGCGGCTTGTCGGCACAGGCACTTACCGAAAAGGACCGTGCCGATATCAGGGTTGCCGCTGAAATGCAGGCTGACTATGTTGCCGTATCATTTCCGCGCCGAGCCGATGATGTCAATGAAGCGCGCGAGTTGCTTTACAGGGCGGGCGGGCACGGCGGTATCGTTTCCAAGATTGAACGCGCTGAAGCCATGGAGGCGCTCAACGATATCATAGAAGCCAGTGACGCGGTCATGATCGCGCGCGGTGATCTGGGCGTTGAAATCGGCGATGCAGAGTTGCCCGCCGTGCAGAAGCGCATCATACATATCGCGCGCACCTTGGACCGCGTGGTGATTACCGCTACACAGATGATGCAGTCGATGATCGAAAACCCAATCCCTACACGGGCTGAGGTTTTCGACGTTGCCAACGCCGTCATCGATGGTACTGACGCCGTTATGCTCTCTGCAGAAACGGCTACCGGTAAGCATGTGGCCAAGGTCATCGAAGCTATGGACCGTGTCTGCCGTGGCGCCGAACGCCAGCGTATGGAGATGGCCCATGAACGGCGCAGCGCCATGCATTTCAAGCAGGTCGACGAGGCGATTGCCAAGGCCGCCATGTATACGGCTAACCATACGGGTGTTAAGGCTATTGCGGCGTTGACAGAGTCCGGTGCGACACCGTTATGGATGTCGCGTATAAGTTCCGGAATTCCGATCTACGCCTTGACGCGCCATGTGGAGACGCGTAGAAAGGTAACCCTTTATCGGGGTGTTTACCCCGTGAGCTTCGACGTTACGACCAGCAGTCATCGGCAGCTG
>Ga0209456_10000290_pt1 | contig 27852 bp, 29 predicted proteins | sample COG_11_FD_184755 | JGI IMG/M metagenome (GOLD analysis project Ga0209456, IMG submission 184755) | Pelagic marine sediment microbial communities from the LTER site Helgoland, North Sea, for post-phytoplankton bloom and carbon turnover... | ecosystem: Environmental > Aquatic > Marine > Neritic...
TTTGAGGGACAAAGGCATCCTGGCCTCACGCAAGGATGCCAACCGGGTCTATTACCGTGTCAGCGATTCCCGCACCCTGCGCCTGATCAGCATGATGCGGGAAGTCTTCTGCACCATGAACAGCCTGCGCTGACGACAGGCTTCGCTGCACAGATAGAGGGACCCCTGCGTGGATTTTGCACGTATTCTCGAATTTATCGGTAACCACCCGGTATTGATACTGGCGTTTGCCGGCACGCTCGGAGCGTTGCTGGCCAGCGAAATCAGCCGCCGCCTGAGTGGAATGAAAGCTGTGGACCCGGTCCAGGCAACCCAGCTCAGCAACCGTGAAAATGCCGTGTTCCTGGACATTCGCGACGACGGCGAATACAGCGGCGGCCATATCCCGGAAGCAATCCATATCCCGATCAAGCAGCTGCCGGAACGGATCACCGAACTCAATAAGCATAAGGATTGCCCTGTAATCGCCTACTGCCGGTCCGGTAACCGCTCCAACGGTGCGGGCAGCATTCTGAAAAAACACGGCTTTGAAAACGTGTACAATCTCAACGGTGGAATTGCAGCCTGGCAGAAATCCAGCCTGCCCCTCAGCAAAAAATAACCCGACTAACATACCACTGGATTACTCAGATGACCGAAGAAAACAACCAGGCACCGGTCGGTGACGGGCCACACTTTGGAATTGTGCGCATTTATCTGAAAGACGTGTCTTTTGAAACGCCCAACTCACCCGAAGTTTTCAGGCAGGATTTCAAGCCGGACGTCAATCTTCAGCTTAACACCTCCGTCAACAGACTTGATGGTGACCTGTTTGAAGTTGTGCTCAATGTGACAGTCACTTCCAAACAGGAAGACAAAACCGGTTTTCTGGTCGAGGTGCAGCAGGCCGGTATTTTCGAACTCAAGGGTTATGATGAAGCGCAAAAAGGTTCTGTGCTCGGGGCCTATTGCCCGAATACCCTGTACCCCTTCGCACGCGAAGCCATTTCCGATCTGGTGGTCAAAGGCGGATTCCCGCAACTGTTGTTGTCACCCATCAACTTTGATGCCCTCTACGCACAGAAAATGAATCAGGTGGGCGCCGCGACCGCCGCTTCTGAACAGGCAACCCATTAAGCCGATATGCCTGTCCCATCCCGACCTGCCATCACGGTGCTGGGTGCCGGTTCCTGGGGAACCGCTCTGGCCATACTGCTGGCCAGGAACGGCGTAGCGGTAAAACTCTGGGACCGGGATGCGGTTCATATCGAACAAATGGCCCGCGACCGCAGCAACCAACGTTACCTGCCGGGCATCGAACTTCCCGAACCTGTTTCACCGCTGGACGATTTGCCAGGCGCGCTCGAAAACACCGAGTTTGTGCTCATCGCCGTACCCAGCTCGGGTTTCCGCTCGGTTTTACAGAAAGTCAGGACCCAGGTCGGTTCTTCATTTAACCTGATCTGGGCAAGCAAGGGCCTGGAACCGGGTACTGGTAAATTTCTGCACCAGGTGGTTGATGAAGAACTGCCGGAACATCGTTTAATAGCCGTATTATCCGGCCCCAGTTTTGCCAAAGAAGTCGCCAGAGGTTTGCCGACTGCCGTGACGATTGCGTCAAAGAACACTGAATACGCCAGATCTGTTGCAGCGCTGTTTCACTGCAATCGGTTCCGCACCTATACCAGTAAAGATGTACTCGGCGTCGAGCTGGGCGGCTCTATCAAGAATGTGCTGGCCATTGCTGCCGGCATTTCAGATGGACTCGGCTACGGCGCCAATGCGCGTGCAGCACTGATTACACGGGGCCTGGCCGAAATCATGCGGCTCGGTACCAAGCTGGGTGGACATCGCGAAACCTTCATGGGACTGGCAGGGGTAGGGGACCTGGTACTGACCTGCACGGACGATCAATCGCGTAACCGTCGCCTGGGGCTTGCGCTGGGACGCGGTATAGCACTCGACCAGGCAGTGGCAGACATCGGTCAGGCAGTAGAAGGCTTGCACACGGCAAAAGAAGTGGATGAACTGGCTCGTTCACATCAGGTGGATATGCCGATTACACAGCAGGTCAAACGTGTGCTCTACGATGGCGAGGAAGCCGCCGATGCGGTTGATGCGCTGCTGGCTCGCGAGCCTAAGGCCGAAAATATTTAATATAAAGTGCGCGAAGCTCTCAAATGATTTTCTCAGCTTCCATCGCTGAAGCCCTGTTGGCGCCAGGCCTCGTACACCAGCACGGCAACCGAATTGGACAGGTTCAGGCTGCGGCTTTGCGAAACCATGGGCAATCGAATCACCTGCTCCCTCCCCAATGTGTCTAGCAGTGATTGCGGCAGGCCCCGGGTTTCCGGACCAAACAGGAAGGCATCCTCTGCCTGATAGCTGACTTCGTTATAACTTCGGCTGCCACGTGTAGACAGGGCCCAGATCCGTTTTGGGTTGATCAATGCATTGAAATCGTCCAGCGATTCATACACCGCGACACTGGCCCATTCCCGGTAATCGAGCCCTGCGCGACGCAGTTTTCTATCGTCCAGTTCAAATCCCAGCGGCTTGATAAGATGCAGGCGATTGCCGGTGTTGGCACACAAACGGATGATATTGCCGGTGTTAGGGGGGATCTCAGGTTGATAGAGTACGACGTGGAACATGGCTGTTTGGTGAACACTTTCCTTTCAAAGGCAACTCAGGTCAAATAGCCCTGCGATGACACGAACCGGCGATCCCCTCTGCATTGAATTCTGCGGCCTGACGTTTAACACACCGCTGGTGCTGTTATCCGGTTGTGTGGGTTTTGGTGAAGAATATACACGCGTCAAGGGTTTTTCCAACCGTGATGCCGGTGCCGTCTGCCTGAAAGGCACCACACTCGAACCCAGGCTCGGCAACCAGCCACATCGCATTTACGAAACACCGATGGGTATGTTGAATGCGATAGGTTTGCAGAATCCCGGTGTCGATCACGTAGTCGACAGCATTCTCCCCGAACTCGATTTTGACGAAACACGCTTTATCGCCAACGTATCGGGATCAACGGTAGAGGAGTACCACGAGGTCACACGCCGTTTTGACGACTCACCAATTGATGCCATAGAAATCAACATTTCCTGCCCGAACGTAAAACAGGGTGGGGTCGCGTTTGGTAACGACCCGCAAATGTCCGCACGCGTTGTCGAAGCCTGCCGCAAAGCCACCAGAAAACCGCTCATCACCAAGCTGTCGCCCAATCAGACCGACATCGCCGGCAATGCGCGCCTCTGCATAGAGGCAGGCAGTGATGCCTTTGCCGTGATCAACACCATGATGGGCATGGCCATCGATATCGACGAGCGTCAACCGGTCATCGGTAACAACCAGGGAGGGCTGTCGGGCCCCGCCATCAAACCCATTGCCCTGCTCAAGGTCCACCAGGTCCACCAGGTCTGCAGGTCCCACCAGATTCCCATCATAGGGCAGGGCGGGGTGGCCTGCGCAGAAGATGCCATCGAATTTCTGATCGCCGGTGCCAGCGCGGTAGGCGTTGGTACCGCTCTGTTTTACGATCCACTGGTCTGCAGGAAGATCAATGACGGTATCCGCACTTACCTCGAAAAACACGTCCTGTCCGACATCCAGACACTGACTGGCAGCCTGCAGCTAAACGTTTGATTGCAGCGGCGCCGCCGGGAGCCGGGCTTTCCCCGCGCATGCTTCCAACCCTTTCCCGCCGAAGGCACGGCTTTTCTTGTCATAACAATAGATTACCTGCGGGCCTGAATCTTGCTTCCTAACAGGCAGGGAATAAGGTTGTGATGCGCCGTTCTCCAGCTGAAAGGCTGCCCGGAACGTCTTAAATAATGGTGGATGGATAGATATTCAATTGAGTATTCAGACTGTTAAGTTAAACCCCTTGACTCAGGCGGCAGCCTGTTCAATGACCGGCCGTGCCCGCGAAGAGCACCGGCATTCGCATCAAAGCGTTGGGAAATTGACGCTTCGCGGTGGGCTGCGAAGCTGCCTGACGGCATTGCGCAGCGGTCTGGCTCGCTGATTTTACCGAGATACATTAGCAACATGCACCAACAGATCAATCTTTTTCAGCCAGTGTTCAGAAAACAGCAAAAGGTGTTTTCTGCCACCACGCTGGCACAAATTGCCGCTGCGGTGCTGGTGCTGTTGATCGCTATCCTTGGGCATGTGCGCTGGACACTGGCCGGCATGGGGCAATCAGCTGAAGCACTGCAACAACAACACGACCACATTCGTCAACAGATCAGGTCTCTGGAAGCGGCTTACCAGACACCGGATACCGAGGCACTGGATAGCGAGATCGAACAGCTGATGACCGATATCTATCAGCGTAACAGCCTGCTGGTGCAGTTCGACCAGTTGGTGATCCGGCGTCGCAGCGGTTTTGCAGGACAATTCAGGGCCCTGGCTGAACAGCATGTACCCGGCTTATGGCTGGAGGGGGTTACTGTTAACGGCAATGGCCAGATAGAAATCCGCGGCACAAGTCTCGATGCCAAGCTGGTGCCGATCTATCTCCAAAAGCTGCAAAAGCAACAAGACCTGTCCGCAACCCCCTTCGAAACCGTATCAATGAATCGTACAGCGGTGGATAAACCCCAGATTCAGTTTGTGTTGCGCAATCACAAGGGAGAGCTGTCGTGGCAATAGCCGTAGCAGTGCGACTTCAGCAATGGAGCGACCGAATCGATGCGCTCGAGCTGCGTGAACGCATTTTGCTGTTAACAGCGACCCTGGTTGTTTTGTTTCTTGTCGTCGATTCCCTGGGCCTGGAACCCGCACTCAAGTCCCAGCAGGCCGTTGAACAGCGTATCGCGGATGTCCAAATGAAGCTAAGCGCCTTGCACCAGCGAGCTAATCTTTTCAATCTTGAATCCGAACATAATCCACTGGTCTCACGCTATGAAAGCCGGGACCGCCTTGTTGCCGAACTGTCTGAACTCGATGCACGAATCGTAGATCAACTGGGTGCATTGGTGGAACCCGCCCAGGCCGCCGAACTACTCGAACAGGTACTCACCGGCCATCGTGGACTGAAACTTAAATCCTTACAGGCCAGCAGCGAGTCGCGGAACAAGCTTGCTTCCCGTAAAACCCGTAACAGCACCGACCTTGGCCGCTATCAGCTCGAGATGGTTGTTGAAGGCGGGTACCTGGATCTTCTCCACTATCTGCAGGAACTCGAAGCCATGCCCTGGAAATTCTTCTGGCAAACGGTGAATTTCCAGACTACCGAATATCCCCATGCAGAGACCCGCCTGCGCCTCTATACCCTGGGAGCACAGCATGGATAAAAAACTGATCGGCGCTCTGCTGCTGCTCGGACCTGGACTGGCCGGCAGCGTGCACGCCCTGAAGGATCCCACTCGACCAACCGACCCGGGGAATTATTTCGGCAACACAGAAAGCCGTTCCGGCGGTAGCTGGTCTCTGCAGTCCATCCTTTCTTCCCCTCAACGCCGCATCGCCGTAATCAACGGGACACGGGTCAAGGAAGGGGACCGGATCGGGTCCGCACGCGTCGTTCGTATCCATGATTCACACGTATTGCTGAATAGCAGTGGTCGCACGCTGACGCTGCACCTGTTTCCCGAATCGATAAAGGTAAGGCCGTGAACAGAAATTCCTGCATCAGTATCATCGAACTGTTGGTAGCGGTTGTGCTGCTGAGCGCCTGTCAAATCACACCGGAGAAAGACACTCCAACCATGCCATCGATTCAACAGTCACTGGAGGAATCTGAAGCGCGGCAACAAAGCAAAGCTGTTGAACCACCACCGGAAGTCCAGCGCGCCCTGTTACCACCGGCATCAAGCACTCTGGGAGTCATTAAAGCTGAAGTTCCAACTTACGATGTATCGGTGAATGAAGCACCGGCACGGCAGCTGTTCATGAGCCTGGTTGATGGCACGGGAGACAACATGGTGGTGCACCCTGATGTGTCCGGCACACTCACCCTCGACCTGAAAAACGTTTCCACTGAAGATGTCATGGCAACGCTACGCGACGTATACGGTTATGAATACCGCTACAGTCACGGTGTTTACCAGGTATTTCCATCGCGCATGCGCTCCCAGATATTCAAGGTGAACTATCTCGATATCGAGCGCAAGGGCGGCTCGAAAACACGCGTCAGTTCGGGTCAGATCACCCAGTCATCGTCCAACAGCAGTGGCGGCAGCAACAGTACAGATAACAAATCAAACTCCTCCAGCGGATCTTCGACGTCCGGCAATAACTCGAATAGAAACAGCCAAAACGGTTTTTCGGGCGCCCAGATCACCACGCGATCCGAAGCGGATTTCTGGCTGGACCTTGATACTTCGCTGAAAATGATCATCGGGGAGGAAAATGGCCGCAAAGTCGTCACCAATCCCATGTCCGGCACGGTTCTGGTTCGGGCGATGCCGCGCGAGTTGCTGGACATCAAACAGTATCTCGATATCCTGCAGGATTCGGTAAGCCGGCAGGTCATCATAGAAGCGAAGATACTTGAAGTCGAACTCAACGATGCTTTCCAGACGGGCGTCAACTGGAATGCCCTGATTGATTTCGGCGGAAACTATCAAGCCAAGATAGGGCAGGTCGGCGGGGGAACGATTTTCAACAACGGTGTATCTGAACTCGCCGGCACAGTGGCCCCCCTGAACAACCTCGCCCTGACTAACGGTGCTTCCGCTTTCGGTGGTGTATTCGCCCTGCAGGCCCATCTCGGTGACTTCAATACCCTGATAGAACTGCTCAAGACGCAGGGTGATGTGCAGGTTCTGTCCAGCCCCCGTGTGTCCACTGTTAATAATCAGAAAGCCATTATCAAAGTCGGGACCGACGAATACTTTGTCACCGACATCGACGTCCAGACCGACATCGCTGTCGGGGTTTCGAACCGATCGGCAGACGTTACTCTGACACCGTTTTTTTCGGGTGTTGCGCTGGATGTAACACCACAGATCGACATCGACGGCAGAATCACACTTCATGTGCATCCGGCAATCAGCCAGGTGGTCGAAGACAATAAGGATCTCGGCGTGGTTACCTCATCGTCATCCTCAGATGACGATGACAATAGCAGAAGCACACAAGTCCCGCTGGCGAAAAGCACCATTCGTGAAACCGACACTATTGTTCAGGCCGAAAACGGTCAGGTCGTTGTCATTGGCGGGCTTATGCAGGAACTGGTACGCGACGAAGTCGCATCCACGCCTTTCTTCGGGGATATGCCTGTCATCGGCAACATGTTCCGCCACACGCGCAAGACTTCCACCAAGACCGAGCTGGTAATCCTGTTACGACCGGTAGTCGTGAACAATAACAGCGTGTGGCAACAACAGGTCCAGCAAGCCACTCAGCGCTTCCGTGCCATACAGCACCCCGACTATCCATAACGGAAAGGCATGGTTTGGTATGTATCTGCAGCACTACAGTCTCAATGAACCGCCATTTACGCTGACACCGGATACAGATTTTTTCTTCAGCTACAGCAGCCATCAGGAAGCAATCAATGTCCTGCTGGTTGCTTTGCAGGGTGGTGAAGGTTTTATCAAAGTAAGCGGTGAAGTCGGCACCGGGAAAACTCTCGTTTGCAGACAACTTCTGAATCTGCTCGATGAGAGCTATGTCACCGCCTATATACCCAATCCATTCCTCAACCCTACCGCATTACGCATGGCACTGGCAGAGGAACTCGGCATTGATTTTGCCCGTAACATCGGACAACACAGACTCCTCAAACTGATTACCGAGCGCCTGCTGGAACTCTATCGCGACGGTAAACGGATCGTATTACTCCTCGACGAAGCCCAGGCTATTCCTGACGACAGTCTTGAAGCACTGCGACTGTTGACCAACCTGGAAACTGAAAAGCGAAAACTGCTGCAGGTAGTCCTGTTTGGACAGCCCGAACTGGATGTGCGTCTTGCCCAAAGCAAGTTGCGACAACTCAAACAAAGGATTGTCTTTTCCTACCAGCTCCAGCCGCTGAGTCGCCGTGCACTGGACGAGTATGTTCAACACCGCTTGCGCGTTGCCGGCTACCAGGGTCCTGCCTTGTTCAGGTCGCGCGCAATCAGACAATTACACCGCAGCAGCCGTGGCATACCGCGTCTGGTCAACCTGCTTTGCCATAAATCACTCATGGCCGCCTATGGTTCGGGCAGTTTAGAGATCAGACGCGTCCATATTCGGCGCGCTGCCAGGGACACGGAAGACGTCCTGCAGCGCAGACCCCGCTGGCTGACAATAGTAACCGGCCTGGCCGGCCTGATTGCATTGACCAGTGCCGGCCTGTTGTACGCGTACGGCTTATGAGTTTAATCAATCAAATGCTGAAAGACCTGGATAAGAGGCGCGGGCCCGTTCAGGAGTCACAGGTCGCGGCCTTACAGGGCATGGGGCTGGTTAACATCAATCAGCTTAAATGGCATAAGAGCCCGGCATTGGCAGCCGGGCTTGTAACTGGACTATTGGCGATCGTTGTGAGCTATCAGGCAAGCATCTGGTCGAGCAGCAGGCCTGAATCTGAGCATACCATTGCCCCACAGCCGGCCACTGAAGCAACCGAACCGGAGCAGGAAGTGAAGCTCGATACAGTACCGACTGAGGACAACTTCAAGGCCGAAGCGCTTGTGGCTTTGAAAAATAAAGACGAATTCAGGGAAAAACCATTGAATATACCTGTTGTGCCGCGCACAGAAGCGGTACAGACAGAGCTGCAAACTCCGGTTGAAACCGCAATCAAGCCGGTCACTGTTCTAACACCGGAACAGAAGGCGGAACGTTTATTCGCCAGGGCGCAACAGGCCCTGTCCAGGGATCAGCAGCAACGTGGCGAAAACCTGTTAAGAAAGGCGCTCCATGAAGATTCCCGCCACGTCAATGCACGCAGCCAGCTGGCAGCTCTGCTGCTAAGCAGGCAACAGGGGGGTAAAGCGGAGCGATTGCTGGCCGAAGGTTTGCTCACGGACTCTCACCAGCTTGCGCTGGCACGACCTTACGCACAATTGCTGGCGGCAAGGGATGAACTCGGTTCTGCCCTGGAGACACTCGACCGGGCTATCGATCAACGCCAGGCTGATCCCGAAACGCTGGCGCTGCGTGCAGCGATTCTTTACAGGATGGACAGACATGCAGAATCCGCCGCTGCCTACCGGGAAGCTGTGCAGCTTCAACCAGACCGTGCTCTATGGTGGACCGGACTCGCTGTGGCGCTGGAGCAGAACGGTCGTTCGGCGCCGGCACTTGAAGCCTACCAGCGTGCCGCAAAGCTGCCACTGGATAAGCCAGTGGACGATTATGTTAAACAACGAATTCAGGTTTTACGCAACACAGAATTCCAGCACTGACGGATAACTATCATGGCCGCTAGCATGCCAAGAAAACGCGTTCGAATCGGTGACCTGCTGGTCGAACAGAAAATTATTTCGCAATCCCAGCTTCAGGATGCACTGGCCGAGCAGAAAAAAAGTGGCCGAAAACTGGGCAGGGTTCTGGTTGAAAACGGTTTTGTCGACGAAGACAGATTGCTGATTCTGCTTTCCGAACAGCTCAAAATCCCCTACGTTGACCTTTCACGCTTCGATCTCGACCCGGAACTTGTCGCTCGTCTACCGGAGACCCTGGCCAGGCGTTACCGTGCTCTGATATTGAAAGCGACGCCCACCGGGCTGTTGGTTGGAATGGGTGACCCGACCGATATTTTTGCTTTCGATGAACTGGTCCGCATACTGAAAACCTCGATACAGATTGCCTGCGTCAAGGAAAGCGACATTCTGCGGAATGTCGACCGTCTCTACCAGAATACCGATCAACTGCGCAATCTGGCCAGTGAAGTCGGCCAGGACATGGCGGAGAATGCCTTTGATTTACGTACCCTGACCGCCAGTAGTACTCAGAGCGATGCGCCCGTCGTGCGTTTGATTCAGACGGTATTTGAAGACGCGGTACGAGCAGAGGCCTCCGATATACATATCGAGCCGGATGAAGATGTATTGCGCATACGACGACGTATCGATGGAATATTACACGAGACAACAATGGATGACACACGTATTGCTTCAGCCGTTGTCTCCCGTCTGAAGTTGATGGCCGAAGCCGACATCTCGGAAAAGCGCCTCCCGCAGGACGGGCGTTTCAGCTTGCGTGTTCTGGACAAAAACGTCGATGTTCGTCTGGCGACAATTCCGACGCAAAACGGCGAAGCCGTCGTCATGCGTTTGCTCGATCATGGTTCGGCGGTACGCAATCTTGATCAGCTTGGTATGCCGAAGGATATTCTGCAGCGCATACGAAACATTGTGCACAGGCCTCACGGCCTGGTCCTGGTTACCGGACCGACCGGAAGTGGTAAAACCACCACCCTGTACGCGGCACTTACCGAACTGAACAAACCACAAAAGAAAATCATTACCGCTGAGGATCCGGTTGAATACCAGCTTCCGCGTATTAACCAGGTTCAGATCAATAATCGAATCAATCTTGATTTTGCACGTGTACTGCGAACCGCCCTGCGGCTCGATCCCGATATTATGCTGGTCGGTGAAATGCGTGACAAAGAGACCGGTGAAATTGCCTTGCGGGCCGCTCTGACCGGTCACCTGGTGCTTTCCACCCTGCATACCAACGACGCAGTCAGCACAGCCATGCGTCTCATCGATATGGGGCTGGAGTCTTACCTGGTGGCCGCTTCAACCCAGGCGATACTGGCGCAGCGCCTGATTCGAAAATTGTGTACAAACTGCCGCACAAACAGACAACCGGACCCCAGCGAACAAAGCTGGGTGCAAAGCGTCATGGGCGAAAATGCATCAATGGAGGGTTTCCAGGAGGGCACTGGATGCAACCAGTGCAACCACACGGGTTATCACGGTCGAATCGGTGTCTATGAACTGCTTGAAATAGATTACACACTGGCCGACGCCCTGCGCCGTAACGATCCGGCCGGTTTCGAGAACGCCGCGCGTACACAGAACGGTTACCGGCCACTGATGGAGAATGCGCTGGATTACGCACGCCAGGGCATTACCAGTCTATCCGAAGCCATGCGCCTGAGCGGAATGGTCGACTAGGCAATGCCGGCTTTCCAGTACAAGGCACGCGGCCAACGTGGTGACGCTATTGAAGGCATTATCGATGCAGCCACTACCGATCTGGCTGCCACACGTTTAATAGAAGGCGGCCTGACACCTATCGATATACAGCCCGTACAGGAAGTAGTCAGTATGAGCACGGACCTGGCCGAACTGTTTCCTGCCAGGGTTGAAGCGATAGACCTGATTCAATTCAGCCGTCAGATGCACAGTCTGTTAAAGGCTGGTGTACCTATCCTAAGCGCCCTGACCGGACTGGCCGGTAACACACGTAATCGCACTCTGGCAAAAACACTGACGGGAGTCATTGAAAGTCTGCACGCGGGATGGGATTTATCCGCTTCTCTGGCCCAGTACCCGAAGGTGTTTTCAGTGTTCTATGTCAGTCTGGTGAGAGTAGGCGAAACCAGCGGTCAGCTGGAAGAAGTGTTCCGTCAACTCTCCGGCTACCTGGAGCGCGAGCAGAAAACACGTAAGCAGATCAAGTCGGCCATGCGTTATCCGATTTTTGTGCTTGTCGCCATCCTCATCGCCGTGATCGTTATCAATGTACTTGTAGTACCCGCTTTTGCCGCAATTTTCGAGCAATTCGGTGCAGACCTGCCCTTACCGACGCGTATTTTGATGGCAACCTCCGATGCCATGATCAACCATTGGCATTTAATGCTTGCCGGGACCATCCTGACTATAGCCGGTATCGGACTTTACTTGCGCAGTGACAGCGGGCGCTACAGATGGCACAAGGTCCAATTACGCTTGCCTTTGGTGGGAAAAGTCCTGTTTCAGGCAACACTCGCACGATTCAGCCGGCTGTTTGCGCTGGTACAGCGCTCGGGGATCCCGATCATCACCGGCCTGTCGGTAGTGGGGCGCGCACTGGACAACGATTTCGTTGAAGAACGCCTTCTCAGCATGCGCGATGGCATCGAACGCGGTGAGTCGCTGAGTAACACCGCAGCGAGTACCGGTATATTCGACCACCTGGTTCTGCAGATGCTGCAGGTCGGTGAAGAGTCCGGTGCCACGGACCAGTTGCTACAGGATGTGGCCGATTACTATGACGACGAAGTGGATTACTCCATCGACAAACTCAGCGCTTCAATTGAACCAACCCTGACTATAGCGTTGGCAGGCCTCGTATTCCTACTGGCTACCGGTATCTTTCTGCCAATGTGGGATCTTGCCGAAGTGGCTCTGCACTGAGCATAAAACCGGTTTTTTGTGACGCCTGTCACAGACATCAGGCCGATTCAGATCGGCTGTTCACCCGATTTCGGTAAATTATATTAAAGAAATGTCCGCTGGCTGACGATAAAACGGAGTAGATATGCGGGCCATCAGCCCATTTTAAGGAGATAATCACTGATGAAGAAAAACGCGGGTTTTACCCTTATTGAACTGGTTGCGGTGCTGGTGATCCTTGCTCTTCTGGGTGCAATGGCGGTACCTCGCTTTACGGATGTGTCCAGCGATGCGCTACAGGCCGCACAAAATGGCTCGATTGCCGGTGTAAGGTCCGGACATGCGATGGCGATCGCAAAACTGAAAACACTACCGCAGTTGGATGAACTTATTGACTACGTCGGTGGGCCAAATGTCGCTGTCGCTGCGGATAACTCAGGGATAGAAGTGACCATTAACGGTACCGCCTATGTTGTCCAGACGTACACAGATACAACCTGCGCAACGGCGACGGCCGCCGCCACTGATCTGGTTGGCTGCGTTGGCGAAATCTAATCACCGATAAAGTCTCTTTGCACGGGTGAAAGGGGGTGGGCGCGAGCCCGCCCTTTTTTTTCAAGGATAATAGGGATGCACTCAAAAGGACTAAACGGCCGTAGCGCGGGTTTCTCACTCATCGAGCTGGTTAGCGTGATGGTCATCCTGGCGACACTAGCCGCCTTGGCCGCACCCCGTTTCGTCCACCACGATGCTACAGTCCCGGCGCAGGCTGATCAGCTGGGCCGAATAATACGCCATGCCCAGGCACTGTCCATGAGTCAGAGCCGACCGCTCACTGTTGATGTCCAATCCGCCACCAGCTATGCGATTACTGATGGCGCGACGCCCACCCCGTCCACCATCCGTGATCCAAGTGGTCAGTTACAGGCATTTTCTCTGCAGAACGGTGTAACGCTGAGTGGGGCCGACCTGGAGTTCGACAGCCTTGGACGCCCCATCAGTGGCAGCAACCTGGTCACGACCATCCAGAACTGGACTCTGAGCGGGAGCAGTAACGCCGCTACTGTCAACGTTCAGGCTGTCACCGGATTTGTTTCGGTGTCACCATGAAGTCACAAAACGGCTTCACACTGATCGAGATGGTGTTGGTCATAATTATTATATCGATTGCGTCGGTACCCCTGTTTGGCATGTTTTCGCGGGCCGCGTCCAGTCTGTTGATCAATGAAAAGACCCAGACCGCGGTGCAACTCGCCCAGGAGCGCGCCGAATTCCTGCTGTCGATTCGTCGCAACCAGAATTTCCTTGCGCCCGAACTTTCAGGCAATACCACCGAAGTCCTTAGCGGTAACTATTCCGGCTATACGCGCAACACGATAATCACGCAACCACCGAGCGGGCCGGGCTGCCCGGGAGGGGCTAACTGTAAAGAGGTCAGTATCAGCATTGATGAAGGGGGTAGTAGCTATGCCGAAGTTAGCTTTCTGCTGGTGGACTACTGATGACTGAACGGCCGGAAAGCGGTTTCACACTGGTGGAGATGGTCGCCGCACTGACAGTACTGGCACTGCTGGCAGCCATTGTCGGCCCACTTCTCACTAACGGAGCGCGCGCCTACAACGACTCCGCTTCCGCGGTTCATACGCTCAGCAAACTTCGTGTTGCCAGTGAACGGCTGGTGCGTGAAATACGCGAAATACGCCGTGACGGATCCGGCAATTTCGATATCAGCCTTCCTCTTTCGTCCTCCACACTTCAGTTCTTCAAAACAGACACTGAACGGGTCACCATTGCTACGGCTGCACCGCTGCTCACTCTGGTCTACGCCAGTATCGCTGGAACACCTGTCCTGAGCGATGAAGTCAGCACCTTGAGCTTCGGCTATTTTCAGGCGGATGGAAGCCTGCCCGCCAACGACAATACCGATGTCGCGTTTATAGAGTTCGAATTAATCCTGACTCATGCCGGCAATAACTATCCTCAACGTTCGCGGATCGCGTTGAGAAACCGGCCATGATTTACAGGCCACACAGACAACGCGGTGCTGTGACGCTTATCGGCGCGTTATTCATCATCATCACCCTGGCCCTGATGGTCGAAGTGCTACAGCGCATGACAGCTTCAGACGTGCTTGATACTGCTGTTCAGAATGACGCTGTAGCGGCGTTGTTCATTGCAGAGACAGGCATTGAGCACGCATCCTATCTCTACGCCAACGGAACCACCTGTGCCGATCTGATTTTGCTCAACAATACAGCGGCAGGGCGTGGCGACTTTGATATTACAGCCTCAGCTTTGATCGGTAGTGATTGTCAGATACGCGTGCGTGGTGAAATCCCGACCTTTGGTGCACAGCGTGTAATCGATGCCGACTTAAGGAATGATGGCGGTAATCTGCTGGTAAGTGCAAACCCTGATTTTGACGAGCCGCCGGGCGCTTGCGTGGATCCCTGCAGACCGACTGGATGGGACGGCCTGCCGGCTGGAGGCTGGGATGACGATGGTGGACCAACCGGTACCGGTGACCGGGCCGCTTATGTAGAAAAGCCTACTAATGGTTCCGGCACCGTTACCACGGCGGGTTCATTTGGACTGACGCCATTTACCGTCACTGCGCCAGCAACGCTGACTCTCGAATTCGACTATAAGGTAATCGCCACTGGCGGCGGTAATTCAACCAAGGTAACGTACCTGTTCAGCCTATGGGACGGAACAACTGCATACTCCACAGAATTTCCCGTTAATAATAGCACGGCGAGTGCCGCCAATAACTTTGTTACCGACACTGTCACCATAAGCATTACCGGCACAGGCCCGGTTACCATCACGGAGTTCAGATTCAGTATGGAAGCTAAAAGTGGTCAACGCAAATGGGGTTGGCTGGACAATCTAAACCTGCAAGGCCCCGGCGGCGGTGCAGGCGTTCATCTGCTCCAGTGGCGTGAAGTTGTAAGCAATTGACATGCAGCTTTAAATACCGGACTCTTTTACTAACCCTTAAGGAAAGGATTGCGGGTGTTTTCATTTAAAAAGAAAAGCCGTGGTGAGCGCCTAAGTTCACTGGTTGTAAGTACTGAAGGTTCTGCGACTGCCACCATTCATCAGAACAAATCCGGCAAGCCCGTTCTCGAATACTGTGCGTTTTATCCGCTCGCGCCAGGGCAGGAAATCCAGACAAATCTCAAGAACGTGGTTCAGGATCGGGGGCTGGACAAAACCGCCTGTGCCACCCTGCTCGATAGCGTTGACTACCAGCTGCTGATGGTTGAAGCTCCCGAGGTTCCGCAAACGGAGCTCAAGGCGGCTATCCGCTGGCGGATCCGCGATTTGATCGATTTTCATATCGATGACGCGATACTCGATGTCTTTGATACCCCACCGAGTGGTGCACGTGCCGTGCAGGAACATATCTACGTGGTTGTTTCCCGATCAGCCGTTGTCAAGGAACGAATTGAAAGCCTGCAAAGCGCCGGTGCTGCCCTGGAGGTAATCGACATTCAGGAACTGGCGCTGCGTAACATCGCTGCACAGCTTGAGCAGGATGCCAAAGGCCAGGCCATGCTGTACTTCGGCGCCGACCAGGGTTTGATTACCCTTACTCGCGATGCCACTCTATATCTCGCCCGCAGCATGGATATTGGTTATCAGCAATTACTCACCACACCCGATCTGGTAGATCGGCTGGCGCTGGAACTCCAGCGTTCCATGGACTATTACGACCGGCACTTCCAGCAGGCACCGATTACCTCTATAACGCTCTGCCCGCTGCCCGAAGCGTTACCGCAACTTGCCGAACAGCTTGAACAACAGACAGGAATACCGGTGTGGGAAATCAAACTTGAAGAGATTGTCGAAGTCCATGAGCCCATTGATACGGAGCAGTTTGCGAAGTGTGTGCTGGCGATTGGTGCGGCGCTCAGGACAGAATCGGCGCAACTCTGACAACAATGGCAATCATTTGTCGGCTTCCATTTCGAGTTCCTTGATTTTTCTCGTCAGTGTATTTCTTCCCCAACCCAGTAAACGCGCCGCGTCCTGCCGGCGCCCGCCGGTCCGGGCCAGCGCCGCTTCGATCATGATTCGCTCGAAGGCCGGCAGTGCTTCTTTTAATAAACATTCCTCGCCACTAAGCAGCTGTTTATCCGCCCAGCTTTTCAGTGCCGCCTCCCAGCCTTCACCCCGCGTGTTGTCATCATTTTGCGATTGCTGCAATTCAGCTGGTAAATCATCCAGCCGGATTTCATTTCCCGGTGCCATAACGGTAAGCCAGCGGCACAGATTTTCCAATTGGCGCACATTACCGGGCCAGTCCAACTGTTTTAAATAGGACTCGGCTTCCTCTAACAAAACCTTCGCTTCGACATCCAGTTCCTGCGCAGCCTGTTGTAGAAAATGCTGCATCAATAGCGCAATGTCTTCACGCCGCTCACGCAGGGAAGGCAGGTGAACACGAATGACGTTCAGTCGGTGAAACAGGTCTTCCCGGAAATGACCTTGCTTTACACGCTGTTCGAGGTTCTGGTGGGTTGCTGCAATGATACGCACATTGACTGTAACCGGTGTATGACCACCCACCCGGTAGAACTCTCCATCCGAAAGTACCCGCAACAGCCGGGTCTGCATTTCCGCCGGCATGTCGCCGATCTCATCGAGGAACAGTGTGCCACCGTCGGATTGTTCAAACCGCCCTACACGTTGGGTCTGTGCGCCGGTGAAAGCACCGCGCTCATGGCCGAATAATTCCGATTCGAGCAGGTCACGCGGAATTGCAGCCATGTTTAATGCCACAAAGGGTTTGTTTGCGCGCGGGCTATGACGGTGCAGGGCATGTGCGACCAGTTCCTTACCGCTACCCGATTCACCATTGATCAGAACCGTTATGTTGGATCGCGACAAACGTCCAATGGCTCGAAACACTTCCTGCATCGCCGGCGCTTCACCAATAATCTCCTGAACAGCCAGACCTTCGCCTGTATCAACCTCACCCCGGACACTGCGACTGTGGTCAACAGCCCGGCGCGTCAACTCTACCGCATCGTCGACATCAAAAGGTTTGGGCAGATATTCGAATGCACCGCCCTGATAAGCGGTCACAGCACTATCCAGATCCGAATGTGCGGTGATGATAATGACGGGTAACTCTGGATAGCGGTGCTGGATTTTATTGAGTAACTCAAAGCCGTCCATACCCGGCATGCGGACATCGGTGATAAGAACGTCGGGTTGACCCCGTTCAAGTGTTTCCAGGATGCCACTCGCAGAGGAAAAACTTTTGACTCCCATGTGCGCTTTTTGCAGTGCTTTCTCCAGCACCCAGCGAATGGATTGATCGTCGTCGATAACCCAGACGCGTTCAGCTTCAGTCATTCCTAACCTCCAATGGCAAAAAAATCGTGAACTTGGTGTGACCGGGTTCACTGGTAAACTCGACAATTCCCCGGTGCTGGTTGACCATGGACTGTGCAATAGACAAACCCAGGCCGGTACCATCGGCACGTCCCGTCACCATGGGGTAAAAAATTGTTTCCTGCATGTCAGGCGGGATACCCGGGCCGTTGTCGATAACATCGATCCGTATCACCAGTTTGTAACACCTTTGACCAATGGTGAACTGGCGCTGGGTTCTTGTCCGCAGAATAACGTGATCGGCCCCTGCCTGAGCGGCATTACGCACCAGATTGAGTACCGCCTGAATCAGCAATTCATAGTCCGCCGATAACTCCGGAATACTCGGATCGTATTGCTGCTGTAACACCAGTCCCGGGTAACCCTCGGCATCCACCAGGCTGCGTACGTGTTCGAGTACCTGGTGAATATTGATTATCCGGGTATCCAGAATATGATTGGGTCCCAGCATGCGGTCTACCAGATTGGTTAATCGGTCCGCCTCACCGGTGATAACCCGGGTGTATTCCTTGAGTTCGGCATTTGGCAATTCGCTTTCCAGTAACTGGGCCGCGCCACGCAGCCCGCCGAGGGGATTTTTGATTTCATGCGCCATACCACGCAGCAGTTCACGAGCCGCTCTCTGCTGGACCAGCAGGTGCCCTTCATGGGCGATACGAAGGTGTCGGTCGACTCGCGTGATTTCCAGCAAAAGATTGCCTTTATCAATCGGCGTAACCGTACAGTCCACGGTCATTCTCTGGCCCATCGCTGTGTGCAGCTCCAGTTCACGCTCAGTAAATGTCTGCTGTTGCTGCAATGCCCGCCGCAATCTATCCACCATTGCCTCGCTGACAGGGCTCACTTCGGACCAGTAGTGACCCCTGACCTGTCGCTGGCTGATTTCAAACAGGTTCTCTGCGGCAGGATTCAGATAGACCAGCCGCAGTTGCTCGTCCAGCATCAGCACGGCGGTGTTCAGAATTTCAAGTAACTGTGTGGGATGGCCCTGTTTTAGCTCAGTGGACAAATGCATGTACTCCATTGTGCAAAAAACAAACCAGTTTCTGATTCATGGTGTGATTTCTGTCGTACCGGGGAATAAAAATTAACCCGTTAAAAATCAATAATTAAAGCGCTATCTGATTATGGCTGGAAGAATGAAACGATCCCCGACCTGGTCACATTCGGGAAATCGACCCACACCTGACACCGAGCGCACCATTATAGTGCACCCAGAAAGGAAACGAAGCTTGAAAGCCTTAGCAGGCCGGTTTAATGGACGAACGGGCTAGGGCGCTCTTATGGGGCTGGGTGCTGGTGCCGCGGGACCTGTGGGAAAATTGATTGACTGGCGGTGTAAAAAGAACTGCACGGAACTGCTGCGAATCAACTCCTGGCCGGCGCTATCGACAACAGCCGCTTCCACCGTGTGAGAACCACGATCCAGGTTTGCGAAACTGATCTGACCGGATTCGGTCGGCTTACCCTGTGCCTGGCCATCAAGATAGTACCTGTAGCGGTGACCCGCAACGCTATTCAATTCCGGCTCCAGTACCACATTGACAGGTACAGCACCGGTATTGTCACGTAAAGTCGCATCCTGAGCAGGGGAAACGATGCTGATTTGCTGATAGTTGGTCGCCGCCGACTGTTCCATACCGGCTGATGATTGCGTGGAGGGCTGTGTGGAGAACTTGTACCTGGGCGCCGGAACCGTGGACAGTGGAGGCAATTTCACCGGTTTGGCATCACCACCCGGTTCATCTGTGTACACCACGTTACCCTGTGCATCCACGGATTTGTAAACAGCAGCAGACAGCCCACTGGCCCACACTAAGGTAATTGCAGCGAAAACGACGCATTTAGCTGGTTTCATCAGGGATACCCCCATTTTTGCCTTTTGACCACCTTACTGGCTGTATGGTTTGCATGCAACAAAAAACGCCCCCGTTGGGGGGCGTTTTTGATACCGCTTATCGACTTGTATCAGAGGCTGTAATACATATCGAATTCAAGCGGATGGGTGGTCATGCGCAATTGCGTGACTTCATCCATTTTCAGATTAATAAAACCATCAATCATGTCTTTGGAGAACACTCCACCGGCGATCAGGAACTTGTGATCATTCTCCAGCGCTTCCAATGCCTGATCGAATGCATAGCAGACCTGGGGAATCTTTGCCTCTTCTTCCGCCGGCAGATCATACAGATCCTTGTCCATGGCATCGCCAGGATGGATCTTGTTCTGAATACCGTCCATGCCGGCCATCAACATGGCGGAGAATGCCAGGTAGGGATTGGCGGTGGAATCCGGGAAACGCACCTCGATACGACGACCCTTTGGATTGGCGACATACGGAATCCGTATGGAAGCGGAACGATTGCGCGCCGAATAGGCCAGCATGACCGGGGCCTCGAATCCGGGTACCAGGCGTTTATAGGAATTGGTGGACGCATTGGTAAATGCATTCAGGGCACGCGCGTGCTTGATAATCCCGCCGATGTAATACAGCGCCAGATCAGACAGGCCACCGTACTTCTTGCCGCTGAACAAATTTTTACCGGCTTTGCCAAGCGACTGGTGAACGTGCATGCCGTTACCGTTATCACCGACCAGCGGCTTGGGCATGAAGGTCGCGGTTTTACCGTAGCTGTGGGCGACATTCTGAACCACGTATTTGAGGATCTGTACTTCGTCGGCCTTACGGACCAGCGTATTGAACACTGTGCCAATTTCACACTGGCCGGCGGTGGCGACTTCGTGGTGGTGCACTTCGGTCGGACAACCCATTTCGTCCAGTGCCAGGCACATGGCGGAACGCATATCGTGTAGCGAATCAACCGGTGGAACCGGGAAGTAACCGCCTTTGAGACCCGGACGGTGGCCGATATTGCCGTCTTCGTAGACCCGCTCCGAATTCCATTCGGCTTCCTCGGAATCCACCTTGTAGAAAGCACCACTCATATCGGCGCCCCAGCGCACATCATCAAACACGAAGAATTCATTCTCGGGACCGAAGTAGGCGGTGTCCGCGATGCCGGTCGACTTCAGATAGGCTTCCGCGCGATTGGCGATGGAGCGTGGATCACGCTCATAACCTTTCATCGTGGTTGGTTCCAGGATATCGCAGCGCAGGTTAATGGTCGGCTCATCGGTAAACGGGTCAACCACAGCGGTTTTGGTGTCCGGCATCAGCACCATGTCCGATTCGTTAATACCTTTCCAGCCGGCAATGCTGGAACCATCGAACATCTTGCCGTCCCGGAAAAAGCCGGCGTTTACTTCACCGGAGGGCAAGGTCACGTGCTGCTCCTTACCACGGGTATCGGTGAAACGCAGATCAACGAACCTGATCCCGTTATCCTTCATTAACTTGGTTACCTTTGCTGCCGACATGTACCTTCCTCCGAAATTTATGAATAGGTAAAGAGTCCCGGTATCAGATTTTGCTGATCGCCGGGTATTTAAATCCAGGTGCTGCTTGAGAGAGCATGAATTATGCCATGGGAAAAAACCCTGACAAGGCGTAGCGTCGCGTAGTTTTTAACCAGCCATCAGGCCCCAAATTGCACCAAAATGGCGCACGAAAGGAAACAGAGGCGCTAATAAGGTGCGCTTAAGGCCTAAAGCTGACAAGAACAGAATCCACTTCGGGCAGATCTTTTGCGGCCTTTTCGATGTTAAGGATCAAACCCCTGGTATCGGGATGCTTATCCAGTACTGCCAGCGGCAGCGCCAGGTCAATCTGCAATTTGCCGCACAGGTAATGCAGGGTGACGTGCTCGGCGTCTACGCCCTCGAGGTCCGCCCACTGCCGTTGCAGTTTTTTTATCAGATCACCGCGTAGCGGTAGCTGGTCACATGCCGACCCCTGTTCGTCGTCTTCCGGATCGATATGTACCGTTACGTCGGTCACTTCATCAACACGCTCCAGCAGACGACGGCGTACTGTGTCTCCTATCTGGTGACCTTCGGAAACACTGATGCGCGGATCCACCTGAACATGCAAATCCACCAGCGCATCGCCACCGCTGCGACGCGAACGCAGCATGTGCAAAGCGCGGACACCGTCAACATCCACTATTTCCTTACGGATGGCTTCTACGACCTCGGGCTCCAGCGCAGTATCGATTAACTCCTTGCTACTCGCCCGTATAAGGTCGATACCGATCTTCGCGATCATGACAGCAACAGCAATCGCCGCAACAGCGTCCAGGTAAGGGTAACCCATCATGGCGCCGCCAACGCCGATGACAACCACAATGGACGATATTGCATCACTGCGACTATGCCACGCGTTAGCCATCAATAAGTTCGAACGCAGTTTTACGGCTGCATGCTTTGTATACTGATAGATACCTTCTTTTGCGATCACTGATACAACAGCGACAGCGAGTGCAATGACGCCCGGATGCAGCAGCAGGTCCATATCGTTCATTCGGCGTACAGCGTCGTAGCCGATACCGAACGCAACAACAATCAAGGATATACCCAGACCTACCGTTGTCAGTGTCTCGATGCGGCCATGGCCATAGGGATGATCTTCGTCTGCTGCTCGATGCGAATGTTTTGCCGCGTACAGCACGATAAAGTCTGTGGCCAGATCCGAAAGCGAGTGAATGCCATCGGCAACCAAGGCCTGCGAATGCGCCAACCAGCCGACCAGAATTTTTACTACACCCAACAGGAAATCCACGACCGAACCGATAAGGGTAACTTTGCGTACTTCCCGGTAGCGCGGATCGTTAGCGGAATCCTGTGCCGTAGAATTCATGGTTTGACTATACATCGCAGATCAGAACACTGATATGGATCTCTTCTTCCTGCTGCCGGATATTGATTATTTCGTGCCCATTCACCCGGCACCAGGCCGGAATGTCGTGTAGAGCACCGGGATCTGTACAAATTACCGCCAGAGTATCACCCGGCTTCAATTGCTCTGCTTTTTCCTGGGTGCGAATCACCGGCATCGGACACAACATGTGTCGGGCATCGAGTTCATGATGACTCAAAGATACCAGTCCCTGGGTATGGCTTCACCGGCTATCGGTCTGACACGCAATGTCTGCTTGCTGCCATTCAGCAATTGGACTTCAACCTCCACCTTGTCCGCGTCACGTCCCTGACTGAAGCGCGCGGTGATCTGTGCCGCCAGATCAAGATCCTCCGCTGTTGTCTCTCCATCGATCAAAACCAGCGGTCCCTTGTGACTGGCAGTAAATAAATGCGTATATTGTTTTCGGTAACCGTGCAGGAATTTATTTTCTCCGTCCTCGCGACCGATAATCATTTTAAAGTGAGGACGGGGACGTAAATGCCGTCCCACCTTCAGCAACATGATGTCGTCGAGCTCGTAACGCTTGCTGCCGCTGGCTTTCCACAAATCCGCCAGTTTTTGTGAATACTGTTTATCGGTCAGAAAACAGCAGCCACCGGCCGGTTGAGCATAGTCGTCAAAACCGAACTCGGCCGCCAGAGCCATTTGGGGTTTTCTTGTACGCCCTTCGAAGCCGTAAAGCTTTTCACGATCCACCCAGCCCTCCAGTTCCGGTTTGCTTGGCGGCAGATTTTTTGCGCATAATGGCCTCAACAGCAATTCATTAGCACCCGACTCTTTTGCTATAACCGGCATGGTGTCTTTGCGCTGCGACTTTGGGCGCTGGCCAATTACCTCGCCGGTAATAATGAAGTCAAAACCATTTTTTTCTATCCACTCATTTGCCTTGTGCACCATGAAGATCTTGCAATCCAGGCACGGATTGAGGTTGGCACCGTATCCGTGTTTCGGATTGATGACGACGTCCTTGTATTCCTCGATGATATCGATGATGTGCAGTTTGATGCCTAATTGCTCCGCCACCCACAGCGCATTGTTGCGTTTGGGTTTGGCTCTATCCTTTTTACGGATGGCGTGAGTATGACCTTCCACACAAAAGCCCGTAAAAAAGTTAATACCTTCGACATGAATACCCTGATCCAGGATGGCTTTTGCAGCCAGCAGGGAATCCAGGCCACCGGAGATCAGGGCGGCGGCTTTGCGTGTCTGTGTCATTTAACCGTGAAAAATTTAACTGTGGAAGCGTAGTCTAGCGCAATCCCCGGCTTGCATAGCTAGGCGATTGAGAGGGGATTTCCGGCGGGCGGAGTGAATCCGTTAATGACGCTGTTTGAACTGCCGGGGGTGACTGACCGGGAACGCATCGGTGGTTGCGCCAAGGCTGCGTAGTGCCGACTGACTGCCGGTATCGGCCCACAGCTCCGCGGCAGCCAGTGGTTGAAGCACGGCTTCACCCGACAAGCCCCGCATCGCCTGTAACACATCCATGATGGCGACAAAGGCCTCGGCCAGGCGGCCATAAAGGCGGTCGCTATGACAATCAACCAGGGATGCCAACTGGTCGTATGCGGCTTGGCCAATGCCCACGAAATAACTCACCTTGACCAGGCGGCGTTCAGCAAGTTGCGGAAAAAGTCCGGAAAAAAGTAGGCATTGGTCGCCAACATCGCGTAATTGCATGGTTATACGCCCTGTATCCTGCTGAGCCTGCAAGAATTCCAGTGCCATAACCCTGCCGGCCAGATCGGGCCGCTCGGCGAACCGCATCAAAAGAAAAACCAGATAAGATTCAAGTGATTCATCAAGGTTACACTGACACGCAGCCTGCGCCTCGTTGACCAGCGCATGCCATTGGGCAACATCGGTCGGTTGTAACACCAGTGATTTCATAATCAGTACCTCGGCATCCATCCCTTCATTCTGTTTATCGGCCAATAAATTATACTTCTTAATGGCTTTAGCCTACATCCTTCAGGCTGCTCAAGCTATACTGCGCGACTTTGATAATTTCACGACCATTTATTTTGACTGCCTCAAACACATCGCAAACTTCAACCTTTCAGGGACTGATTCTGGCGCTGCAGGATTATTGGTCACAGCAGGGCTGTGTCCTTCTGCAACCCTACGATATGGAAGTCGGTGCAGGTACCTTTCATCCCGCTACCTTTCTGCGCTCCATCGGCCCCGAACCCTGGCGAACGGCCTATGTTCAGCCATCGAGACGGCCCACTGACGGGCGTTACGGCGAAAATCCAAACCGCCTTCAACACTACTACCAGTTCCAGGTTCTGCTGAAACCCAGTCCTGACAATATTCAGGAACTGTACCTCGATTCCCTGAAAGAACTGGGGCTCGATCCCCTCATACATGACATCCGCTTTGTCGAGGATAACTGGGAATCGCCAACCCTGGGCGCCTGGGGACTGGGTTGGGAAGTCTGGTTGAACGGCATGGAAGTCACCCAGTTCACTTATTTCCAGCAGGTAGGCGGCCTGGATTGCAAACCTGTCAGTGGCGAAATCACCTATGGCCTCGAGCGTATTGCCATGTATCTGCAAGGTGTGGAAAGTGTATTTGATCTGCTGTGGGCGGATGGCCCCCAGGGCAAGGTCCTGTACGGTGATGTGTTTCACCAGAACGAAGTGGAAATGTCTGCATTTAATTTTGAACACGCCAACACCGGGGAATTGTTCCATTGGTTTGATGTTTGCGAGAAGGACAGTCAATCGCTCATTGAAGCCGGCTTGCCGTTGCCCGCCTATGAACTCATGTTGAAAGCATCCCACACCTTTAACCTGCTGGATGCACGCAGCGCCATTTCCGTCACAGAACGTCAGCGCTTCATCCTGCGGGTGCGCACTCTGGCCAGAGATGTGGCTAAAGCCTATTACCAGCGACGCGAATCACTGGGCTTCCCGATGCTGCTGCAGGAAGTCCGCTCATGACTGAGAAGCGCGACCTGCTGATTGAAATAGGAACAGAAGAATTACCGCCGAAAGCCCTGCAGCGATTGTCCAATGCCTTTGCCGACGGTATGCATAAGGGTCTCGACGCTGCAGCACTGAATCCCTCGCAGCTCTACGCCTATGCGACTCCACGCCGTCTGGCACTGTTAATCAAGCAGCTGCCGGTTTCTCAGCAGGACCGCGAAACGGTCCGCCGTGGGCCGGCACTGGCAGCCGCATTCGATGACGACGGTTGCCCCACACCGGCGGCTACGGGTTTCGCCAGATCCTGCGCTGTCGACGTCGAACAGCTGGACCAGTTGGAGACCAGGAAAGGCAGCTGGCTTTCCTTTCGCGCTGTAGAGAAAGGCAAACCGGTTTCCGAACTGGTGCCTGATATGGTGCGAAAGTCGCTGGCCGGATTACCCATCCCCAAGCGTATGCGTTGGGGGGATCACGACCATGAGTTTGTACGTCCGGTACACTGGGTGGTGCTGCTGTTCGGTGATGAGATCATAGACGCCGACATACTTGGCATAAAGGCCGGCCGTTACACGCAGGGGCACCGCTTCCATCACCCGCAGCCGATATATATCGGCGAGCCCGAGGCCTACCTGCCGATACTCGAAAGCGAAGGCCGCGTACTGGCCGATATCGCAACACGCCGGGAGGCGATTCGTGCACAAGTCCTGGAGCAGGCGAAACAACTGAATGGTCGGGCCGTTATCGACGATGAACTGCTGGATGAAGTCACCGCGCTGGTTGAATGGCCGGTAGCACTGTCGGGGCGATTCGATAAACAGTTTCTGCAAGTACCACCGGAAGCTCTGGTTTCCAGCATGCAGGACCACCAGAAATACTTTCCCGTCATGGATGAAAACGGCAAGCTGCTGCCATATTTCATCGCCATTGCCAACCTGGACAGTAAAGACCCACAACAGATTCTGGCTGGAAATGAACGTGTCATACGTCCACGCCTTGCCGACGCCGCTTTTTTCTGGAATCAGGATTGCAAACAACCCCTGGAAAGCCACATTGACGGTTTACGCAGCATGGTTTATCAGAAAAAACTGGGTAGCCTGTTCGACAAACAGGCACGCGTTGAAAAACTGGCCGCCGAAATCGCTGTGCAGGTCGGTGGCAACGGCTCGGATGCAGAAAGAGCCGCCCGTTTATGCAAGTGTGATCTGCTCACCAGCATGGTTTACGAATTCCCTAACCTGCAGGGCATCATGGGGCGTTACTACGCCAGTCACGATGGCGAAGCCGACGCAGTAGCCTGTGCCATCGAGGAACATTATCGTCCGCGCTTTGCCGGTGATGAGTTGCCAGACAGTGTCACCGGGCAAGTGCTGGCTCTTGCCGACCGACTCGACAGTCTGATCGGTATCTTTGCGATCGGGCAACAACCCAGCGGCGATAAGGATCCCTTCGCGCTGCGCCGCGCCGCGCTGGGTGTGGTACGTATCTGTATCGAAAAAGAACTGGATATCGATCTTGAGGTGCTGTTGCACAACGCTGCAGAGACGTTCCAGCCCTCCGTGAATGCCGCGGCAGCGACCGCTGACGTGTTTGGCTATGTAATGGATCGCCTGCGTGCTTACTACCAGGAGTCCGGGGTCGAAGTCGACCTGATCGATGCCGTGCTGGCAACACGACCGACGCGCTTGCTGGATTTTGACCGGCGTATTCAGGCCTGCCGGGTTTTCCGGCGGTTGCCGGAAGCGGAAAGTCTGGCGGCTGCCAACAAACGTATCGCTAACATCCTTAAGAAGACCGATCAAAACATACCGGATAAAGTCGATGTTGACAGTCTTGTTGACGATGCCGAAAAACAACTGGCCGAGCAACTCGGCAGCATGAGTAGTGCCGTGATTCCTTTAATGGAAGCGGGTGATTACACACCGGCGCTCAAGCAGCTGGCCGGTCTGCGCGAAAACGTTGATGCCTTCTTTGACCAGGTTATGGTTATGGTCGATGATGAGACATTACGCGCCAACAGACTCTCGCTGCTACAGAACCTCAGTAAGCTGTTTCTCAGGGTCGCTGATCTTTCACGTTTACAGAACTGAGGTATTTATGTCTGACCGGGACTCCTACCAGGCTATGCTGGATGCCGTACAGGCCTTCCACGACAAACACGACTTCAAGAATACCGGTGGCGAAGAGATGACCTACCGGCTGGCGTTGATGGCCGAAGAACTCGGCGAAATTTCTTCCTGTATCACCAAAGGGAAAAGCCAGGAAAACCTCGCGGAAGAAGTGGCTGACCTGTTCATTCTGCTGCTCGGTACCGCGATTGCCGCTGATTTTGATTTGCGCCAGGCTTTCTGGAAAAAAATGGACGGCTTAATGCAACGTGATTCCCGCATGGTCAATGGCCGCATTCGGGTGTCTGAATTCAGGGATATGGAATAAATAATAG
>Ga0209456_10000291_pt1 | contig 27763 bp, 23 predicted proteins | sample COG_11_FD_184755 | JGI IMG/M metagenome (GOLD analysis project Ga0209456, IMG submission 184755) | Pelagic marine sediment microbial communities from the LTER site Helgoland, North Sea, for post-phytoplankton bloom and carbon turnover... | ecosystem: Environmental > Aquatic > Marine > Neritic...
GGTGGGTGGCGCTTCGCGGCGAGGGCGCCGCTCCTACGGTAGGTGGCGCTCCTCGCTGAGGGCGTCGCTTCTCCCTGTAGGAGGCGCGCCCCGCGCCGATTATCAGCTGCAATAATATAATTGTAAAATAGCCAATATCCTCGACCTTCGATATGAGAATGCCCGCATTGCCAATCCCGATCATTCTGTCTATCTTCGCACTTTCGCTGGTGCCCCTGGCGACGCAGGCGCAACAACCAGCCCAACCGGTCGAATCGAAACAGAATCCCGCGCCGTTCGGGGCCTCCACTGGAAAGCTTTACCGCGTCGAGGCGATCGTTTTCAACTATCTCGGACCCATACCGACCGGGGGCGAAATCTGGCACCGCGAGCCGCGCATCCGTTTCGATCGGCAAAGGTCTTCGAGGCCACTGAACCCGAGCGCTCCCGGATACTCTTCGAGCGAATCCATCGATGCCGCGACGAATCCGGTTGAACAGAACCCCATACGATTTACCAAACTCAGCAATCTAGCACCCCATCTGTCGAAGCTGCACAACGATCCGAGATATGAGGTGGTGACCTACACGGCCTGGATTCAACCCTTGTTCGAGAAGCGGAATTCGGTCTCCGTACCCATCCGGCGACAGCCGAAGTCGGTGCAGACGGCATATGGCCTTTCTCCACCGATCAGGGTCCCGTTGAGCGGAAGTATTCAGATATTCGGCGACAGATTGCTGTTCGTCGATGTCGACATTACCAACGAATACTTCGAAGAGTCCTCGGCTTATTCAACGGCGGCCTCGCCCAATAGACCGCCCGGCGAATACAATCTGCGGGAGAAAAGGCGCGTCAAGCTCAACGAGCTGCATTACTTTGACCACCCATTTTTCGGCTTACTCATCAGGGTCAGCCGTTACGAACCCGGGACGGGCGCATCCGGCGGCTGACATGTCACGGTGAAATCACCGGCGGTACCGCACACTCGAAATCCTCGAGTCGCGCAATGACTTCAGTCAGCAATAGGTTTACGTTCTGCATTCCCTGCGAGTAGGCCTGGCGGATCGCGTCAATACTTATCTGATTTCCACCGATGCCTGCCGCGTAGTTGACAACCAGCCCGATAGTCGCGTAACAGATGCCGATTTCACGGGCCAGACTGGCCTCGGGCATACCGGTCATGCCCACGATATCAGCGCCGTCCCCGTCGAGTTTGCTGATTTCCGCCGCGCTTTCGAACCTGGGGCCCTGGGTAGCGGCGTAAGTGCCGGACGGACGCACTTCGATATTCAGCCTATCGGCGCAATCGACAACGATGCGTCGTAGTTCACCGCAATAGGGCTCGGTAAAGTCGATGTGAAACAACTTGCCTTCGAGCGGAGAAAACGTGTGTTCGCGTGAATGAGTGTAGTCCAGTATCTGCTCCGGGACGACTATCGATCCCGGAGAACATTCCTTACCGATCCCCCCGACCGTGGCAAGCGCAACGATGCAATCTACACCCGCGTGCCCGAGGGCCCACAGGTTGGCCCGATAGTTTATGGCATGTGGAAGGATGCTGTGGTCCTTGCCATGCCGCGCAATGATCGCGATTTTCTGGCCGCTTACCGCCCCGATCGTCAATCCGGACGAAGGCTGCCCGTAAGGCGTATCGATCTGCACCTCGCGATCTTCTTCGATGCCGTCGGGGAATGAGAATGCCGATCCTCCGACGACGCCAATTCTGGCAAGGCCCATAGTCATAAGTCGTCTGATGCCATTCCATTGGCTCTCATCAAGGAGCGCAGCGACGCGGCAATCCATAGGTCCCATCTTTTTACGCATGTGGAACACGTCACTTCGTTCGCGACGGCGGAACATGGGCGTTTATCAGGTGCGTCCATACTGGTCCTCGAAGCGCTCGATATCGTCTTCACCCAGATAGTCGCCGGTCTGGACCTCGATAATCTCGAGATCACAATCACCTTCGTTTTCCAGTTTGTGTCGCGTCTCCTTCGGAATGTAGGTCGATTCGTTGGGAACGAGCCTGAACCGCTCCGTACCCCGCGTCACCCATGCCTCGCCCCTCACCACGACCCAGTGTTCCGACCGTCTGCGGTGGAGCTGCAGCGATATGCTGCCGCCCGGTTTGATAACGAGACGCTTCACCTGAAATCCTTGCTGAAGTTCCAGCGTCTGGAAAGAGCCCCAAGGTCTGAATACGCGTGAATGGTGCTCTACTTCCGGCCGTTTTTCCTGCCGGAGCTGTTCGACGAGCGCTTTGACGTTCTGGTCGGAATCCTTGTTGGCGACCAGAACGGCGTCATCGGTTTCGACCACGATCAGGTCGTTGACGCCCAGCGCCGCCACCAGGCGTCCTCCGGCATGGATGTACGAGTTTTCCACATCCCGGATATAGACGTCTCCCACGGAAATGTTTCCGTTTTCACGCGCGCCGCCTAACGCATCCGCAAGGCCGCTCCATGAGCCGATATCGCTCCACGCGCCGTTGAACGGAACCACCAGGGCTTTTTCGGTTTTTTCCATTACCGCGTAATCAATTGAAATGCTCGGACACGAACAGAACTCCTCCACCGCCGCGGTAACCGTATTACCGGAAACCACGGTGTCGGCCATTGCTCCGATGCAGCCGTGGTAGACTTCCGGCGCCAGTTTGTGCAGTTCGTCGAGATAGGTGCGTGCCCCGAACATGAATATTCCGCTATTCCAGGCATGTCTGCCGGACTCGACGAAAGAACGGGCAAGATCGGGGGCGGGCTTCTCCACGAACCTCTCGACCTGAAACGCATCGTTGCTGGAATCCGCCGCCCCTCCCTGTTCGATGTAGCCGTAGCCCGTTTCCGGAACCGTCGGCCGGATACCGAACGTTACCATTTTCCCCCGACGCGCCCACCGCTCCGCGATCAAGACGACCCCGCGAAAAGCCTCCGTATCGGTGATGAGGTGATCCGCGGGCATCACCAGCAATATGGGGTCCTGGTAAGACCTCAAAGCGCTGATCGCCGCGAGGCCTATTGCGGGGGCCGTGTTTCTGGCGACCGGTTCGATCAGGATAGTCAGGCTGTCCGATGCGTCGAGCTGTTCCGCGACTAGAAATTTCTGCTGTTCATTGGTAACGACAATCAGATCATCGGTATCGCTCGCATGCCGGGCCCGGCTGGCGGTCTCCTGCAGCAGACTGTTGTCATTGTGCAAATTGTGAAACTGCTTTGGATACAACCGCCTCGAAAGCGGCCACAATCGGGTGCCATAGCCGCCGCATAACACCACGGGAACGATCAAGTCACGTACCCTGTTTTCAAATCTTCCCCTTTCAGGTCTTGCCCTGCCGATTCCACCGCTTCGCTTTCCGTTGCTTGGCCTGGGCTGGATCGAGGCCCTGAGTATTCCGGCACCAGATGGATCACCATGCCGCGCAGGTCGTCCTCATCATAGCTTTCAACCGCCTCTGCGACCCGCTGCATTATCGGTTCGACCACTTTCCAAGCAACTTCCCGGCTGTGCGCAAGCATCAGCTTCTCGTGGGAGGTCTCACTCAACTGCTCGTCGCTGTAAAACAGCTCCTCGTTCAGTTTCTCCCCGGGACGCAGACCCGTATAAACGATCTCGATTTCCTCCTCCGGCAGCTTCCCTGACAGTTTGATCATCTGTCGTGCCAGATAGTCGATCCTGATCGGCTCGCCCATATCCAGTACGAAGAGTTCCCCACCCCCGCCCACGGAACTCGCCTCTAGTATCAACTGTGCCGCCTCGGTGATCGTCATGAAATAACGCAGGATATCGGGGTGCGTAACGGTGACTGGCCCGCCTTCCTTGATCTGGGCATTGAATTTAGGCACGACGCTGCCCGCGGACCCCAGCACGTTGCCAAACCGGACCGTCACGTACCGCGTTTGGGTTTGCGTGTCGAGCGCCTGGCAATAGATCTCACCAACCCGTTTGCACGCTCCCATGAAGCTGGTCGGATTGACCGCCTTGTCGGTCGAGATGAATATGAAATTATCACAGTGATGCGCGGCTGCCTGGTCCGCCAGTATCCTTGTACCGATGACGTTGTTTTTTACGACCTCGCGCGTCTGGTGCTCGAGCAGCGGCACGTGCTTGTACGCCGCGGCATGGAAAACGATGTCCGGCCGGTACCGGGCAAAGGTCGCTGCCGTGGCGACCTCGTCGCAGATATCTCCGAGGACGATAACGAGATCCAGATCGGGGTATGCTTCGCGCAATTCCTCCTCGATGACGTAGAGGTTGAACTCGCTCTGTTCGAACAGCACCAGACGCAGGGGTTCGACGGTGGCAACCTGGCGACACAATTCACTGCCAATCGATCCCCCGGCGCCGCTGATCAAAACAACCTTTTGTTTCATGCTGTCACCAATGCGCTGCCAATCCAGCGTCACCGGATCCCTGCCGAGCAGATCGTCAATGCGGACTTCCCGTAGATCCTTGGCGCCGACCTTTCCAGCGACCACGTCATGGACCGTGGGCAGGGTCCTGAATTCAACGCCCGACGCCTCACAAAGCCCGACGATCCGCTGCATTTGCCGATCGCTTGCGCTCGGTACCGCGATCAGTATCAGGTCGATGGACCAGCGTTCACACAAGTGGGCGATGTCGTCGCACCTGCCGGATACCCGGATACCGTGAATGTCCTTGCCGAGTTTTGACGGCGCGTCGTCCACGAACGCAACCGGATCATAAATTCTCGGCAGATTGCGTCTTAAATCCCTCACCACCTGTTCCCCGGCGGCGCCGGCACCCACGATCAGGGCTTTTTTCTCTATCCTGGTGCTGAAGTGATGATCCTTCAACAATCGATAGGCCAGCCTGGAACCGCACAACAGGAATGTCAGTACCAGACCGTAGAGGAAGAAGATCGATCTAGGGATCAACTGCAGTCTGTTGTAAAGGAACAAGGCTATGGCGGTGACGACGATACCGGTAATAATGGCCTTGAGGACCCGCAGCAGGTCGGAAAGCGAAGTGAAGCGCCACACCCCCCGGTGAACGCCGAACGCAAGCAGGGTCACGCCCTGTATCGGTACCAGGATCGCCAGAAACCAGGCCGCCTGCGCCAGGAACTGGTCCGGGATGTGGCTCAGGTTGTAGCGCAGCCAGTAGGCCACCATCCACGCCAGAGGGATCATCAATAGATCGTGCAGGAGAACCCACCAACGGTAACGAACCGCCCTGAACTGCGAACCCAGCATGTCGACCAAGTTTTTCATCGATGTTTCGCCCGGGTTTTCTCCCTGAACAGCACCGCCGAAGCCAGTACTGTCAGCAGGAACAGGGCCAAAAACGGCCAGAGTCCGATCGGGGGCACCTGAAATTTCTCGAAAGAGGCCAACACGGCCAGCACGAGCGTCGAGATGATTGCGCACACGGTCACGAAGGCATGCCCCAGGCCCGTTGTAGTCGCTCTCTGGTAGAAGTGTTCACGGTGGGGTTTCCAGACGATCTTGCCCTCCACTGCCCGTCTGATCAGGGTGACGATCGTATCGAATAGAAATAGTCCGAATAAAATGATATAGGCTGTCAATGGGACCCCGTTTTGTGCATTTCCCATAATCGCCAGAACCGCGAATACACCACCGAGTGTGACGCTGCCAACATCACCCATGAATATGCGCGCCGGGTTCCAGTTCCAGACAAGAAAACCGAGTGATGATGCCATTATGGCATAACAGAACAAGGCGATGGCGCCATTATCGTCCAGCGCAAACCAGACACCCATAACGCATGCTACGACGGCGGTGTGGCTGGCCGCGATGCCGTCGATGCCGTCCATGAAATTGTATGCGTTCGCCATCCACATCACCCAGAGTACGGAAAGCAGCATCGACAGTTTGCCGAATTCGAATTCATATCCCCCTACCGTAACCGCATTGAATGCACCGACATAGCTCACCGCATACACCGCAACCAGAAGCTGTACGCCGATTTTGACGAACGGCCCCAGGCCGAACTTGTCGTCGATCCAGCCAAGCCCGCCCAAGACCGCGGTAACCGCAATTACCGGAGCAATGGCCGCGTTTGAATAGCCGTATTCAAGACAAACGAGGCACAGCAGCATCACCACGACAATCGACAGTCCACCCCCCCTGGGCACGTCTCCATGATGCAGGGTCCTGTCGTTGGGTGAATCGATCATTCGCGTACGCTGCGCGTACGTGCGCACCAGCCCGGTCAATGCTGATGCAATGGCAAAGCCCAGCAGTATTGCGGTAATGACCAGTAAAGCGTTTGGCATTACAGGAGTAGATCCCGCGCCGGATTCTCGAGGAACCCGGATCCTCTGTAACCAAAATCGGTTGCAGCCGGACCCATGTCGAAGCAAAGGTCTTCGTTCATGCGGGCCGCCGCACCCGAAGATACTTCACCGATCATTTTCAGCTTCACCGCGACACCGATGAACACCCGGTAGAGCGGCTGCGGTATGTGCAAAATGCGGGGTTTACGTTCCAGGGCAATGAAGATCCGCTGCACCATGTTTTTATAGCTCAGTTTTTCGGCGCCCCCCAGGTTGTAGGTTTGGCCGATGGTAGAACCGATTTCCATGCATCTACCCACCGCGTTGGCAAGATCCAGGGAGTGAACGGGCTGCCGCAGGCCGCTGCCCGAACCTGCAATCGGAAAAACTCCGATACGTTTGATCAACGCGGCAATGGCCATGATGTTGCCATCCCTGCCAAATCCGTAGATCATCGTTGGCCGAAACAAGGTCAGGGCGATGTTCGAGGCTGCCGCCGTTTCCTTTATCCGGTCTTCGGCAGACACCAGGGCCCTCGCCAACTCCCTGTCCGCTGCCTCCGCACTGCTCTGCTTCGACTCGACGCTGGTGGAACTGAACGCGATCACCCGTCTCACACCCGAAGCTAGGATACGCTCCATGTTTTCGGGCAACAGCCACAACGGTGCCATGTGGACCAGCACGTCGAATCGTCCATTCAGGCTAAGCGCTTCCGGTTGCGCCAGGTCGGCTAGTATGGTGTTTCCGTGCCGGCCCCGACTTCTTCCAAGAGTACAAACACTCAGGGCCCGTGCTTGCAGCATCTCACACATACACGGACCCACCACCCCGTTCGCTCCGGTAACGAGAACCGACCGATATTCTGGAAGATTATGAATTCTGCCCCCGAAACAGGATCTTCGATGATTTGCCAATAAAGCTGGCATAGACACCAAGGTAGATCAGCGCGAACAGTATCCTGGGGTATTCCCGGAGATAGAACTTCCTGTAGAAACGCAGCATGCCCTGGTGCAGGTGCCAGTTGACCCGCAAACTTCGGCCGCTGGCGCCCTTGGCATGGGCAACACAGGTGTCCCCGGTAAACGCTACCTTGTAGCCCGACTGCCAGAATCGTTTGCACCAATCCAGGTCCTCGCAGTGCATAAAGTAACCTTCGTCCAGATACCCCACGGTTTCTAAAGCGGAACCTCGCGCCAGCATGAATGCGCCGGACACGGCATCGACGTACTCCACGCCGCCCTTGATGTCCTCGCTGCCATAGTCGAAATCCTGGTATTTGTCCGGCTTCAGGCGATTCAGGCCCAGCGTTCTGACTAGCGCACTTGCCGGCGTTGGAAACCGACGGCGGCATGTCTTCTGAACGCTGCCGTCTGCGTTTCTGATCAGGCAGCTGGCCAGGCCGATGCTCTCGTCGGACCGCATCGCATCAATGACCGTTTCGATGGTGTCCGGCTCGACGATGCAGTCGGGGTTGATGAGCGCATAGAATTCAGCATTGCGATTCGTCATCACCTGGTTGTTGGCACGGGAAAAGCCGATATTTTCAGAATTGCGGATCAACTCGATCTTTTCCGCATCACCGCCGAGGCCGGCTATGCTGTTGTCGCTGGATGCGTTGTCGACGACGACAATGCCTACCCGGCAACTCGATTTCAGAACGGAGTCGACGCAGTCCCGCAGCCAGCCGCCGGCGTTGTAATTGACCACGATGGCCAGGGCATCTATGTCTTCGCGACTGCGTCGTTGCATATTGCCGACTATTCTTCGTCCCAGCCGAGCGTTTCCTTTACGATGTATATCGGCTTGTTCTGTGTTTCGTAGTACGTGCGTATCTGCATTTCACCAAGCAACCCAATGACGATGAACTGAATGCCGATCAGGATCATCAGGATGGCCAGCAGGAACAGGGGCCGGCTCCCCATCGGAACCCCCAGAAACAGGCGTTCGAATGTGGTGTACACGGCCAGCAGAAAACCGATTGCACCGGACACCAGCCCTGGCAGGCCGAAAAAGTGCATGGGGCGTCCGTCGAACTTGAGCAGAAAATTCACCGTAATAAGATCCAGCAGAACCCGGAAGGTTCGGGAAATACCGTACTTGGTCGCACCCAGGGTCCTGGGCCGGTGGTTGACCTTGATCTCGGAAATAGTCACGCCCATTCGGCTGGCCACGGCGGGAATGAATCGATGCAGCTCACCGTAGAGCGTAATGTTCTTTGCAACTTCCCTGCGCATCGCCTTGAGCGTACAGCCATAGTCGTGCAGTTCGACTTCCGTGATTCTGGAGATGAGCTTGTTGGCGAGCAGCGATGGAAATCTACGTGACCAGTACTTGTCCTTTCGGTCATGTCGCCAACCGCACACCAGGTCGAAGCCCTCTTCCACCTTGGCAAGTAAATTGGGAATATCTCTGGGATCATTTTGCTGGTCGCCGTCCATGGTGACCACGATCTCACCCTTCGCATGCTGCAGGCCCGCCGCTATGGCGGCGGTTTGTCCGAAATTTCTCCTGAAACGAATAACACGGACCCGCTCGTTCTCACGCTGGATCTCCTCGAGTAGGTCAAAGGTCTTATCCCTGCTGCCGTCATCAATGAATATTATTTCGCTCGGTTTGCCCAATTCCGCGAGTACGCTGTTGAGGTCCTCGAAAAAGGGCCTGATATTCTGTTCCTCTTCGAAGACGGGCACGACTACCGACAGCGCGAGGCCGGATGCCACGCCGTTGTCACGATCCGGATACGGATAATTCATGATGGTTCCGTTATTTTCGTTGATTGACTGTCTCGCTTATAGCGGCGCCGACCCGACGGACTCCTCGCTGAGCTCCAGATCCACCGCCGCAACCCCGAAAGCATCTCGCCGCTCGTCGTGGATCTTGAGGTGCAGCAAATCGTATCGACGATCCAGAACGGTTTCTGGCCCGGCCTCTTCCCTCGACACGACACCGATGGATATAAAATACTCGCCGGGCAACAGGTGGGCGGCGAAATCGAACTCGATGATGGCAAATTCATTGCCGCTCTTTTCGGCGGGGCGCACACCTTTGAGTTCACTATTGGAGCCGAATACGGTCGAGCCGCCAATGGTCTTGATGGTAAAACCGTAAATAAGCGAGGATACTGGCTGATCAAAGTACACCGCTACGCGAAGCTTCAGCAATTCGCCTTGTTCACAACCTGTGGATATTTCTTCACCTCTTGCGCCTAGGAACAGATAGTCAATTACCCTGGCACTCCGGTCACCCCAGCGGAATTCGGACTCGTTATAGGTCGCCCTTCGCCTGCAGGTATCACGATCCTTGTCCAAAACAAGACTTCCGCTGGCCAATCCGGCGTCCCCGTGATCAGCTTCGGAAGACCGGCCGGCCGGTAAATCGGAAATAAAAATACTTTCCAGGTAATGATTCACCACATGCTTCGGTTCGCCCAGCGATTTGACCTCGCCACCGTCCAGAAACAGTGCTCGGTCGCACATAGCTACCACGCTGTCCGTGGCGTGCGTAACGAAAAGGATAGTCACGCCCTGATTGCGGAGTTGCTCCAGTTTTCTAAAACATTTCCTCTGGAATTTGACGTCGCCGACCGCCAGGGCCTCATCGATGATCAGGATGTCCGGCTCGAGGTTGATCGCAATGGAAAATGCCAGCCTCACGTACATACCGCTCGAATAGGTTTTTACGGGCCTTGAGATAAAATCTCCCAGTTCCGAGAAAGCGATGATGTCGGGCATGCGGGCATCGATTTCGGCGTGGCCCATGCCCAGGATAGCGGCATTGAGACGAGCATTCTCGACACCGGTAAATTCCGGATTGAATCCAGCACCCAATTCTAGAATTGCGGAAATGCGTCCATTGATGTCGATGGTTCCCGTGGTGGGTGTCAGCGTGCCGGCGATGAGTTGCAGAAATGTCGATTTGCCCGACCCGTTCTTTCCGACAATGCCCAGTGACTCGCCCCGCTCCACAACGATATCGATATCCTTCAACGCCCAGAATTCCTCGTAGAGTCTTTTTCTGTGCTTGTACAGCGCCTGCACCAGTCGATGAGCTGGGCGCGAATAGGTCTGAAAACACTTGGCGATACCGCTCGCTCTTATTGCGTAGTCAGAGGACATCTGCAAATGCGTTCCGTGTCCGTTTGAACCACCACATTCCGAACATCATGAACAAGTAGGCGAGCAGAGCATAGACAGCCAGCGCAACCCAGTCTGGAAATTCGCCGAATATCATGACGTTGCGCAGCTCCTCGATGATCAGAGTCAGCGGGTTGAGGTACAGAAATGGCTGGAGCCGCTCCGGGACCGCGCTGACCGGATAAAAAATCGGGCTGAGGAACAGCAGCACCGTGGCCAGAATTCCGACGACCTGGGAGACATCCCTCAAGAAAACTCCCAACGAGGCCAGGAACCAGGATACGCCCAGTGCCAGCAACACGATCGGGAGCAGCACCACGGGCAGAAGCATTGCCGTCGGGGGGATCGACGCCTGTGTCAAAAGGGTCGCCAGCAGCAATATGAACAGACCCACCACCATGTGAAATAGTGCAACACAGACAGACACTACCGGAAGGATCTGCAGAGGAAACACGATCTTCTTGACGAAATGGGCATGACCCGTCACCAGAGAGGGCGCCCGAACCAGGCATTCCGCAAAAAGCCCGTGCACTATCAGTCCTGAAAAAAGAATGATGGCAAACTCCATGTCGCCCTTTTGCTCGATGCCCCACTTCATCTGAAATACCACACCGAATACGAACATGTATACCAGAAGCATAAGGATCGGGTGCATGAACGACCATAGCAGTCCGAGGACGGACCCACGATAGCGCTCGAGCACCTCGCGTCTGGCCAGCTGAAATATCAGGTCCTTATGAGAGGCAACAAGGAAATATGGCGGAAACCACGACATATTAAATTTCAGAGAAATACTCACCAACCATCGATGGTGCCTGACCTCATTGGTTCTAACGCTTGTTTATCAGTGAATACAGATATTTTCCGTAGTTGCTTTTTGCGTATTGCTGGGCCGCCTGTTCCAGCTGCTGCTCGTCTATGAAACCCTGGTGATAAGCGATTTCCTCCAGGCATGCGATCTTCAGTCCTTGCCTGGATTCAAGGGTTTCGATGAAAAGCGAGGCCTGAAGCAATGAATCATGGGTCCCCATGTCGAGCCACGCCATACCCCGCCCGAGCACTTCGACGGCCAGCTCCGCGTGCTCCAGATACCAGTTGTTGACATCGGTGATCTCGAGTTCGCCTCTTGCCGAAGGCGTGATATTCCTGGCAACTTCGATGACTCGGTTATCATAGAAATACAATCCAGTCACCGCATAGTTCGATTTGGGTTGCGCGGGCTTTTCCACCAGGCTGATCGCCTTGCCGGAACTATCGAACTCGACCACGCCGTATCGTTCCGGGTCCTGAACCGGGTAGGCAAACACCGTTGCGCCCCGTGAGCGATTTGCGGCCCGCAGCAACGCTGCTGAAAGATCATGTCCGTGAAAAACATTGTCGCCCAGCACCAGCGCGCACCGGTGGCTGCCGATAAATTCCGCACCAATGACGAAAGCCTGGGGCAGACCGTCGGGAGAAGGCTGAACGGCATACGAAATATTGATGCCGAGGTGTTGTCCATCCTGGAAAAGTTTTTCGAACCGAGGGGTATCCTGAGGCGTGGAAATGATGAGGATGTCTCTTATGCCCGCAAGCATGAGCAGCGAGAGCGGGTAGTAGATCATTGGTTTGTCATAAACCGGCAGCAGCTGCTTGGAGACCGCTTCCGTCACCGGATGCAGTCGAGTTCCCGATCCCCCGGCCAGCACGATTCCCCTCATGATCCGGTCCTCCCCAGGCGCTGACCCTGATATTTTCGGGCGGCCTGATCACACCAGGTTGCATTGTCGAGATACCATCTAATCGTTTTCGCAATGCCCGATTCGAACGTCTCGGACGGACGCCAGCCAAGTTCTTTCATGATTTTCGATGAGTCAATGGCGTACCTTTTATCGTGGCCGGGACGATCCTCGACAAATTTGATCTGCGATGAATACGGCTCGCCATCCTTCCTGGGCGCAAGGCCGTCCAGACCGGCACACAGGGTTTCGACAACCTCCAGATTTGTTTTCTCGTTATTGCCCCCTACGTTGTAGACTTCTCCGCTCTTTCCGTTTTGCAGGGCCGAGAGCAGCGCCTCTGCATGATCCTCGACGTATAGCCAGTCCCTGATGTTATCGCCGGTTCCGTATACGGGAAGGGGTTCCAGGGCTACGGCTTTCTGAATAACCAGCGGTATCAGCTTTTCGGGGTACTGGTACGGCCCATAATTATTCGAACAGTTTGTAATGATGGCGGGCATACCGTAGGTCTCGTGCCACGCTCTGACCAGGTGATCAGACCCCGCTTTACTCGCGGAATACGGTGAGTTCGGTTTGTATCGGGTCGTCTCAGTAAAGTAGCCGTCCGTACCCAGGCTGCCGTATACCTCGTCGGTGGAGATGTGGTGAAATCTGAAAGCGGACCTTGCCTCGTTTCCCAGACCTTGCCAGTACGCCCTGGAGACTTCCAGCATGGTGTAGGACCCGACGACATTGGTTGTAATGAACGCGCCGGGGCCGTCTATGGACCGGTCGACATGGGATTCCGCGGCAAGATGCATCACCGCATCCGGACGAAACTCGCGAAACACCCGCTCGACCCCGGCGCGGTCGCAAATATCGAGCTTACTGAACAGCACACGATCGGATCTGCGGGCCTCGCCAAGTGACTCAAGATTTCCCGCATAAGTGAGTTTGTCGATATTGAACACGGTCCAGTCCGTCCTGGCAACGATCCTTCTGATGACGGCGGAACCGATAAATCCTGCGCCCCCCGTAACGATAACTTTCATTGATAGCACACCTTCTTATGACTGAATTTCATATACTTGTATATCAAGTTGATCCCAGATCTTCTTGTATTTCTGCGGATTGCCCTCGATATGGGCCAAGAAGCCGGCCGGGTAAAACCTGCTTAGCTTCAGGATATTTTCAGGCCAGTGCCCGGAAAGCCGTCCGGTTCTGCTCAATCCGCCGTCACGCTGGTTGACGATAACCAGAGAGCCGGCGTACTGCGAAAATGACCTGTCGTCGTAATGACCCCGTCTGATCTTTGGCGCGCCGAATCCGTAGAACTTGTGGCCGCGGTAGTAATGCGGAGTGAGTGCGTTGACAAGATAGCCCGTAACCTGGTCCGTGATTACAGTCTCCTGCTCGAGCTTGCTCAGGAAAGTGAACACGTCCCGCCACTGCTCGTGGCCCACGTTTCGCTCAACCGGCATAACGGTGTACAACCGGCTGAACCTCGATTCAAAAAAGGTCGTCGAAATCGGAAAGATCAACACCACGAGCACCGCGACAACCGCGGCGTCGCCAACTCCGCGGCGGATCGGCTTTCCGCGCTCCGAGGCCAAACTGTGCGCTGCCCGCGTAAAGAAATAGGCCCCGACAAAAGGAAGCGGAATCATATAAGAAACGCGCCAGATCACATCAGGGTAGTTATGCCTCAAAAACAGATCCACGAAAAACGGATTGAAGATGGTCACGAACGGAACCAGCATGCCGGCGACGAGGAAACTGGACATGGGAGGCCTTCGAAACAGGGCATAAAAAAACAATGCGTACACAACGATCCCCCACACACCAAGCACCTGGTAGAACTGAAACGTAGGGTCGGCCACATATAGATTCTTCAGGAATGGAAGGATCTTCTCGATCGGCAGGATCGTATCGTACGCCAGCGGGTTGGCACGCGAATAGCGGGTATAGGAAACGATCCACAGTAGCACCCAGCCGGCCAGCACCGTAATGAACAACGCCGCGATCGTTCTACGATTCGATCCGCCTGTATCAAGGCGCGAATTGTAAAGCTCCACGACAATGACAAGGCTCGCGATCAGGACGATGAACAGGAATTCCTGCGTGTGAACCAGATAGGCCGTCACGGTCAGAAAAATGAACATGGGCAGTCCCGCATGCCATGCGCCTCGCCTGAAAACCTCCATCAGCACGGCCGCGCTGGCCAGATAAACCAGGTAATTCATGAGCGCGGGGGCATACACGTAGTAGCGCACGAACGAAAAGACGTTGACGCCGAACTGCAGCACGAAGAACACCACGGTCAACGCCGCGCACCATACCCGCTGACGAGGAGCAAAATCTGATTGCTCGAACAGATACGAAGCAAATGTGTAAATCGCCGAACAGAACAGAACGGTGTTCAGTATGTTCAGCGGTATCAGGATCTCGGTGACGGAGCGGCTCCACAAAGACGCGGCTAAAGCCGGAATGAAGTATCCGTAGAGGTTTGGTGCGTACCATAGTCTGTTCCAGGCCACGGCATCCTGCGGATCATGCCGCAACGAGTCCAGGACGTCGTTGATTTTCGAGAGATGCCACCAGTTGTCGGCCGGAACCTCGAGGTAGGGCCCGGCCAGCCACGCATAGACACCGACAATCAGGAGAACGACCAGAAGGACGCTTCCGGCGTAGCGATCGGGATTGAGTCCTTTGACGATCGAGGCTGGCGGATTCACTCGAATAACCAGCAATAAAAGCAATATCGATTCCACAACCGTTATTACGGCGACCGCCGAATACTGAATGCCCAGCATCCTGACCATGACCAGGTTGATCGCGGCTATACCGATCGAAAACGCGATGCTCAGCAACAGTCTGTTGCGTTCTATTCCGAGCGAACTGACCAACAGCCAGCCGGGAACCAGTATAAAAAAGAGATAGCTTAAAGAGAACAGCATTTCAGACTCATGTGCCCCGGCCGGTCAACATGACGCGGACGGTCTTCACCGCGATTACCAGATCGAGGACAAGAGAGTAGTTCTTGATATAGAACAGATCGAACTGCAGTTTTTTTCGAGCATCATCCACCGAGGCCCCATAGGGATACATGACCTGCGCCCAGCCCGTGATGCCGGGTTTGATCAGGTGGCGAAGGTAGTAATAGGGAATCTCTTTCTCTAGGATATCGTTGAACTCCGGCCTCTCCGGCCTTGGCCCGACAAAGCTCATTTGCCCCGTGAGCACATTCCACAGCTGTGGCAGCTCGTCGAGTCTGGTCAATCTGAGGGTGCGCCCGACACGGGTCACCCGGGGATCATCCCGTTCGGCCCACTTGGCGCCTGTTTTCTCCGCGTCTTTCACCATGGTGCGGAATTTTTTCAGCTCGAACTCCTTGCCGTGCCGGCCGGTTCTGGTTTGGCTGTATATCGGGGATCCCCGGCTGTCGATCACGATCAGCAATGCAATGATCAGCAGTAACGGCGCCACAATAATGAGCAGCACGACGGCGCTGACGGTGTCCACGACGCTCTTTACTTTGAGCTGACTGTGCGCATGCAGCAGGTCGAACCCATGCGCAAAGGCCAGCCAGCCGTCCTTTATATGCAGAACCGGTATGCGGTATAGATAATTCTCGTAAAAATCGGTCAGATCGAAAATCCGGTACCCTTCAAGCCTGAGTTTCATGAATCGGGTCAGCATCCATTCCGGAATGTCGGTGTCGCCCGCCAGTACCACGCCCGATATAGATTTTCTTATATGTCTCTCCAGGTCCTCGAACCGGTCATCCAGTTTGTCGCCATTTCTTATTTCGTCATAATCGAAGAACTCGAGTTCACCATTGATACCGGTGCTGCCGAAGTCATTCGCCAGGTAGGCGGCGCGCTCACCGCCGCCTATCACCAGCCAGCGCAGCTTCCTGCTGTTTTCCTGTGTCTTTGCGGATATGTAGATGCGCCAGGCGACGGCCCAAATCATGAAGATGAGATAAGCCGGCATCAGGGTGCCCCGCCAGAACAGCATATTGAGCTCCGCGGCCTTCGTGACATAGGTCAGCGCGGCAACCACGATTCCGGCCAACGCCACGGTAAGGGCGGTTCGGATGACCAGCCGCAGCCCCCATGTTTCGATATCGGATCGATACACGCCGCCCACGTACATGATGAACAAGGTGAGCGGTACGACTACGAAGATGATTTCATTCGGCACCCCCGCGAAACGCCTCAGGTGCAGCCAATGACCCGCGTTGAAGGCCAGAACGATCCCCACCGCATCCATCGCCAGGAGCAAAAGCCCCGCGGGGTGCGCGCTGATTATGCGGCGTAACAATCCGGCGCTCCGGATTCAGGAAAGTAGGACAGTATTTTTCTGTTGACGTCATGGACGTCGTAGTGTTTCTCGACGATCCTGCGCGATTCCTTGCCCATTTTGGGGGCGAGCCCCTCATCGGTAAGGAAACGTTCCATCGCGGCCCTGAGTTCGTCGCTGTTTCGCACCGGTACCAGGTATCCGTTGACACCATCTTCGATCGGGTCGCGGCATCCGGGCCAATCCGTGGTAATGACCGGTTTCCCCATCGCCATCGCTTCCAGTATGGATCTCGGCGTGCCTTCCCTGTAATACGAGGGCAATACGAACACCGTTGCCTCTTCCAGATAAGGTCGGACGTCGCTGGTTACGCCGAGGTATTCCACGCCTTCGCCGCTCCATCGCTGCAACTGATCTCGCGATATTGCGGACGGATTGTCATCAATTGGTCCAAGCAGCTTGAATTCGGCATCCCCGTAGCTTGCTCTTAGCGCTCGCGCGGCCGCCACGAACTCCCAGATGCCTTTTTCCCACAACATCCTTGATATGAGCAGGAATACGGGATGTGCTGCCCGACTCGGGCCGGGCTGGAACTTGATCAGGTCTATGCCGGTGCCGTTCAATACCACCGCATCCTCTTCCTTCATCAAACGGTTGGAGAGGAACACGTCACGATCGTGCGTATTCTGAAAAAAAACCTTGGTGTTGTATTTGAGCGCTCGGCGATACATGGCAAGCACCAGATCCTTGAAGGTGTTGTTGCGCGAAAACATGTAACCCAGCCCGGTCACCATGGAAAATATGCTTGGAACACGACATCGGCCGGCGGTGTAAGAACCGTAGATAACCGGCTTGATGCTGTAATTGAATACAATGGTGGGCCGGATTTTTCGAATGAATCGGTATAGAAGATAAATGCTCTGCAGCTCTCGGAGAGGGTTCATGCCTCGGCGCGACAGTGTCAGATCATGACAACTGGCACCGGCGGTCTCTAGCACCTCGAACGCGTCGTCACGGGGCGCGACGACCAGTACCTGATATCCCAAATCAACCAGTTCCTGGATGAATTCAAGGTAGTGCATCGCGATATAGTGAGCCGTGTTATGCGTTACCACGACTGACTTTCGGGAGGCCTGATCAGGTGGCACAGCGTAGCCAGCTCTGAAACATCAATACGTCCCACAGGTGGTACTGCCAGTCATGCTGACCGAGAACGTGTTCACGCCACTTCTGCCGGATCGGCTCCACCCTGAGATAGTCGTGTTTGTTGATCTCGTTTTCTGACAGAAGGTCCTCGGCCCATTCCCTGAGCGGTCCGCGCAACCACTGTCCGACGGGGATAGCGAAACCCATTTTTGGCCGGTCCACGAGTGCGTTCGGTACATATCGGCGCAGTATCTGGCGGAGTAACCACTTCGTTTTTGCATCCCTGATCTTGAATGAAATCGGCACCGACCAGGCAAACTCGATGATCCTGTGGTCGAGAAACGGGACACGCACTTCAAGACTTGCGCCCATACTGGCGCGATCCACCTTGGTCAGAATATCCCCCGGAAGATAGCTCAGGGTATCGACATACATCATCTGTTCAATGAATCCCCGTCGGTCGTTCTCGGGGCATCTGTCGAACATCGTAATTGGTTCACTGGCATTCAGCACGATCTGATCGGGTTGGTGCCAGTGTGACACGAGGTTCTTATAGAGCCCCATACGTTGTTCGGTCGACAATGTATCCGCCAGACGGTGCACCTTCTGCCCCAGATTGCTTACCGGGCCGATGCGGTCGAACACTGGTTTGACGGGTAACAGCATCTTGTCCCAGGCGGATCGTGGAATCGAGGCAAGGCATCTGGCCGCCATCAATCTAGAAGTTTTAGGCATCCAGCCGATGAATTTCCAGATCTTTCCGGCCCAGGCATACCGGTCATACCCAGCGAACAATTCATCGCCGCCGTCACCGGACAGGCACACGGTGACCTGCCGGCGCACCAGCCGGGATACCAGCCAGGTCGGGATTTGTGACGAATCGGAGAACGGCTCGTCGTACAGATCCGGGAGGTTCGGAATCGCATCCCTTGTTTCCTCCGCGGTAACATACAGTTCGGTATGTTCGGTGCCCAGATGTTTTGCAACGGCGGCCGCGTACTTCGCCTCGTTGAATTCCGATTCGTCGAACCCGATCGAGAATGTCTTGACCGGGACGCTCGACTGCGCCTGCATTACGGCAGCCACGGTGGATGAATCTATTCCGCCGGACAGCAGCGCTCCGAGCGGCACATCCGAGATCATCTGGCCCTCGATGGACTGGTGCAGCAGGCCGTTGAAACGGTCGACGAGCTCGGTTTCGTCGGAAACCGGATCGACATCGCCGAGATAGGACACTCCCAACGACCAGTAACACACGTTTTCGGAAAAGATTTTCCGCGAGCCGCGATCGTAGATCTTCTTTGCATCCGGCCCCGCATGGGCGGACACCGTCACATAATGGCCCGGTTCCAGCTTTCCAATCCCCGTGTAGATCGAATAGGGCTCCGGAATATAGTTGTGCCTGAAATACAGACTCAACGCATCACGATCCACCTCCCCTGTCCAGTTCCTGTGCACTCGCAGCGCCTTGAGTTCGGAACCAAACAACAGAGTAGACCCGGAAATGCCATAGTAGAGCGGTTTCTCACCGATCCTGTCCCGGGCCAGAACCAGCCGACGGTCCTCTCTGTCCCACAGGGCAAATGCAAACATCCCCACGACTCGGCGCAACGCTTCATCGATGCCCCACGCTTCCACCGCTTCAAGGATAACCTCGGTATCCGAGGCGCCGCGGAAAACAGTCCCCGACCTGGATAATTCAGCCTTGAGTTGCGGGAAGTTGTAGATCTCGCCGTTGTAGCTGATGACATATCTTCCGGAGGAAGAAAGCATGGGTTGCGCACCGCCATCGGACAGATCAATGATTGCGAGCCTGGTATGGGCCAACGTCAGCCCCGCATCGTCGTCTCTCCAAGTACCCGAACCATCAGGGCCCCGATGTCGAAGCCGCTCGCACATCTCCGCAGCCATTGCGGACGACTCGGCGCCTCCCGCGCCATCACCGAATTCCCAGAAACCGGCTATGCCGCACATAGCGCCAATGCCCGGTGGTAAAGCTCCACGTACCGCTCCGCGATACCCGGCAGGCTGTAGTTATTCTCTATGTTGGCTTTTCCGATGAAACCAAGGCGCCGCCTTTCGTTTTCGGGAGTCGAGCTCATCTGTGCGATGGCTCGCGCCATTTCGCTGGGATTTCCCGGTCCCACGACTAAACCTGCGCCATTCAACAACCGTCTCGAATCTCCAACGTCCGTGACGATACAGGGTTTTCCGCAGGCCATTGCCTCTCCGATGACGTTGGAAAAGCCCTCGGATATCGATGACGACACAGCCACATCGAAGGCCTGATAGAAGTCTTCGATATTCGATCTGGCGCCGGCCAGCACGATCCGATCGCCCAGCCGCCGTGATCGAATGAGCTCCATGATCTCCGAGTTTGTTTGGTCCATTTGCCACCCACATAAAAGAAACACGGTATTGGCGCGAGGGCGGGAATCGACGTATTGTGAAACCGCCTCGATGAAGCCTTTCTGGTCCTTGTGTGGATCGTATCTTCCGACCAGCCCGAACACGACGGCGTCTTCGCTGATGCCCAGCTCGCGCCTGATTTGGAGGCCCCTCTCCGGATTCGGGTAGAACCTGTCCGTATCGAAACCATTCGGAATAACTTCGATCCGATCCTCGGGATAGCCCTGGCTAACGTGCTCGCGCTTGGCGCTTTGAGCGCATGCCACGATCAGCTTCGGCAGCCTGTTCGAAAACAATGCGCACAGCTTGGCCACGACACGGGTCGAAAATTTATGGCGTAGCCGGCTGTTCCGCAAGCTCCACACCACCGCAACGCCCGGGTATTTGCGTGCGGCAATTCCGCCGAGCAGGTCGGCGTGATAAAGCCAGGTGTGGAGGACATTGGGGCCATCGCGCCCGATGATGCCCCGCAAACTCGATACAGCGCCGAGGCGATGTTTGCGCATATCCACGCTGTAGACCGTGGTCCCCCTTTCCTGAAGCAGTTTGCCGACCTCGCCCACGCCGGTAAGCGTACATACCGCGCTGCTGACGCCCATTTCGCCGAGAGTCCCCACGAGCCGGCACAGCATGAGTTCGGCGCCCCCGGGATTCAGGCCGGTTATAACGTGCAGGATCCTAAGGTCAGGCGGCATCGACGAGGCTGCCTCTTCTGCATCCCTTCACGAGGTGCAGCAGGTGGGGCAGTCCCAGCACGACGAGTATCCAGTTGGTCAGAACATGGTGGCGGACCGCCTGGCCGTAGTTCGTGGTGCCCAAGGCCCACAACATCGTCATGGTCAAGTACAGGACGAACAGTATTGACGCCACGGCATCAAATCTTTTTCGAAACAGGCTGAGTATCGTTGCGGCAAGCAAGGTCAATCTGAGCATGGCCTCGCCCGACGCAACAATGTCGGCCATATTTTCGACTTCCCAAATGAACGGCGCGGCCATGTACTGCCAGTACACCTGAAGGTACGTCACCCCGAACATGCCAATGCTCGAAAAATCGATGTCCGCGCTAAAGGCGCTGCGCGGATTATCCCCGAGTATGAGTTCCCTGCCCCTTTCCAGATTTTCCGATATTTCCCCGGAGAGGAAATAGTTGACCATCCCACTGTTCGGGACATCATAATATGAAACGAAATACACCGTGACGACACAACCCAGAGGTATCAGCAAAGCGACCGGCAGCAGAGCAGGACTGACTCGTTTATTGACCGCCACCAATATGGCGGCCAGCATCACGAGTGCGGCAAGGAAAACCGCGTACAGGATCAACCCTTTGTGAAGTATTCCGAATATGAGCAGTACGGGAAGGACGGCCAACAAGAGCCATGCACGCGGCTCTCTCAAGAACAGCATGAACAGATATGTGAAAAGGATTAAAAGCGCGAGTTCAGCGGATTCACGCAGCGGAATCGACGTGTAGATAACGACAGACGGAATACAGCCGAACAAAAGCACGGCCAGCGGTCTGAGGTCACCAAATTTGCGCAGATCGAGTACCTTCAAAAAAAAGAACAAGGCAACGGCGAATCCAAAAACTGAAATTTGCGCGGCCAGCAGTCTGGAGGCACCGCCAAGGCGGTAGAAGCCGCCCAGCCGATAAATAATCCCCATGGCCTGCACATAGAAGTCGAAGTCGATCGCAAAGAAATGGTCGCCCTTCGTGGCAAATTTCACCGCATGTCTGTGGAAACTTTCCGCGTCGATGGACAAATCGACGAGCTCCAAAACAAATACGAAGGCGATAGCGTGATGAGCCGCCAAAACGACCCAGACGGCATACCTCGTCTTTTTGTCGCTGCGCACCGCCGGATCGAGGAGAAACAGCGGAAAACTTAAAAGCAGCAGCAACCAGCCGGTCGAGTCCTTCACGTTGAAAAATGAAAAAACCAACGCGGCAACCACCAACAGAGCGAAGGACAGCCGTTCGAATACGGATAGGTTATGCCGTGTCACGTAGTCTCTGCTTGGGAATCTCCCATGCCCAGTCGAGGGGTTTATTTAGCTCATCCTCCGACCAGAAGTCCTCGCTGACCTTCCGTTGTCCGGGTTTCAGGATACCGACTGCAGGGCCGCCCTGAACGACCGCACGCAGTTCGCAATGGCGTGTTCCGCCACTACCCGCTCCCGGGCACGTCTACCAAGGCCCGGCTCCAGTGCCACCCTTTCGAGTTGACCAAGTATGCCGTCAGCCAGCAGGCGCGCGTCCCTGGCCGGAACCACCGTGCCGGTTTCGCCGACAATGCGCCGCGCATCTCCGACATCGGTTACAACACATGTCGTCTCGCATGCCATGGATTCGATGATGCTGTTGGGCGATCCCTCGCCGTAGGAAGAAAGCACGGTCACATCGATGGCGGTGTAAATACCGGGAAGGTCGTTCCTGAATCCTAGAAACAGGAATCTGCCAGAATCGACCAGCCGCTGGGCGCGACGTCTGACCTGTGCCTCGTAGTTCTCGTCGCTGCCTCCGCCGACGCAAACAAAGATCACGTCCGAACGTTCTTGCAGCACGATCTCCGCGGCAGCCACGAAGTTTGGGTGATCTTTCATCGGGTCAAGCCGGCCGACCAGTCCGACGACGTATTCGTCGTTTCCGACCCCCCATGCGTCATGCAGCACGCGGGACGCCCGGATATCCGGCCTGAACCTGTCGCTGTCCACGGCGTTGGGCACGACGGCCAGTTTGCCGGGAGCCACACCGGCGTTTTCCGCGCGCAACGCTCCGGCGTTCGAATTGGTGATCACCAGATCGGCGCGTCGTGCAAACCAGAGTTCGGCACCGAACGACCAACCGGACAGCCAGTCATAGCGCGCGGTATCCATATAGGTCGACGCCATTCGGTTTACCACTTTCCTCCCCTTGAGAAGCGGCCTCACCGACGACAGTATGATGTTTGCACCCTCGAGAAAACCGATGACCACATCTCCGCTGCTGCCCCTGACAGCCTTGAGCAGCCGCGCAAAAAATCCAACAAGATCCCAGCGTCCCGTTTTGTGCAAACTGTGCAGATTTACGCCGCATTTCTCGATCTCTTGTTCGAATTCACCACCGCTGTAAAACGTAATCAACTCGACCTGGTGCCCGTCACATGCGAGAGCGCAGGCGAGCAATGTCAACTGCCTTTCAGCGCCGCCCGCCGCCAACGACCTGATAACGAACGTGTAGTTCTCTCGCTGATTCGGCTCTGGTGAAACAGGTGGGCCGGTCTCAGGCAGCGATCGCCTCGTCAACGATTCGGTTCCACTTTCGCATTACCCCATCAAGCGAAAAAGTGTCGCTCACGTTCCTCGCTTTGGTCCCAAGCCTCTGCCTCATCGAGATATCCGACATGAGCAGATCCAGGGCACGGGCGAGGCCCCGGGCGTTATCCACAGGAACCAGCAAACCGTTTTCGTTGTTCCGAATGATCTCCCGAGGTCCGGACAGGCAATCGGTGGCCACCACCGCTGTTCCCGCCGCCATCGCTTCGACGAGCACATTCGGGAAACCCTCGAAGCGCGACGACAGAACGAATATATCCGCGCAGGCAAGATGATCCGGCAGATTATCGACGACCCCCGGCAAGCGTAACCTGCCTGAAATCCCCAGTTCGTCGGCCAGCTTCATCAGCCTTGGCCTCAACGCGCCCTCACCCACGATAACGAGCTGCCAATCCGGGTAGGACTTGTGCAGGGTTGAAAACGATTCGAGAAGCAGATCGAATCCCTTCTGGTGCTCCAAGCGGCCCGCTGCCAGAATCGTTTTGACATCGCATCGCCCGCCCTTGGGCGCTGCCGACGAAACGTTCACGGGGGCAGGCACTGCCGGGTTTGGAATGACCTCGATATTCTTATAGCCTCGGCGCTCAAACTCCCGCCGCATGGCATCGGTAATGACGACCAGCCGATCGGCAAAGCGGTACGCCACTCTCCTTATGGATTCCCACTCGAAGCCAATTTCCTGGCTGCCGGGGTAAATCCGTTCGGAAACGACAACGGGGACCCCGAGCCCACGGGTTGCGAACAGGACGAGTGTATTGGTCTTATCCATGAAACTGATGATCACATCCGGATCCAGGGACTTGAGTGTCTTCCTCAACACCCAAATACGTTCGACAGTTTTGAATGTACTTCTCCATTTGTTTTCGGATCGCGACATCAAATCGAGCCCGACGCATTCGACCTGGTCACTCAATTCATAGAACGACGGTTCACTCGACAAGGTCAGGAGGACGATATTTCTTCCGTTTTGGGCCCAGTAACGAGACAAGCGGGACACGACACGTTCGGCACCACCAGGACCCATGCTGGAAATCACCAGCACGATTTTCACGACGCCGAGCTCACTGCCATGCCACGAATAAACACCTGAAATGAAGGCGGGTGATGTTTACGAGCCCGGTGACGCTAACCCGCGTCTTGATCCCAGATTCTAAACAGCTTGTCGCGCATGTGCCTGTTCAAATAAGTCAAACCGTATTGCAGGTAAGGTTTCAGGTGATAGGGGCTCGTTTTGATGTCGTTCAATATGTAAGGGCGCGCTTTTTTGCATTTATCGCTTCTTAAATAAATATTAACCAGGTTCTTTTCATAATTGCGGGGCTTGTCCACGGGCTTCTTCAGCAACTCGTCCACGGTCTTACCGCTATCCAAATCGTCGGACGATTTTTCAAGCCTCTGTCGATACAGTTCCAGAGCAAGATCCGAGAAGCTTTGCTGCTCACCCGCATGGATTATCGAAACCGCTTCAGGCGAATGTCTTTTGCTGTAAAGCGGTTGCTTGATGTTGGCCAGATCGAAATCCAGACTGAACCTCAGGAAGAGATCGTAATCCTGCGCAAACCTGAACTGGGCACGATATCCGCCAATTTCGTCCAGGGCGCTCCTTCTAAACATCACCGACCCGTGATGAAACTGGTTTTCCAGCGGCAACCGGCTCCTGATTTTTTCCGGCTCGGTCTCCCGCTCGAGCAGCGCGATCTCGTCACCGTCGTCGTCGATTTGAAGTGCCCACGATCCAACCGCCGCGACCCGCGGATTCGCCTCCATATACGCGAGCTGTACACCCAGTCTGTTTGGATCCGAGACATCGTCGCTGTCCTGGCGTGCAATATATCGACCCCGGCTTTCCCGGGTCGCGTGAATCAGCGACCGGGTCAAGCCCTCGTTTTGTTGGTGATCGATCAGCCTGATCCGGGGGTCCCGATAAGCGTTCAATATGTTGCGGCTATCATCATCCGAACCGTCGTTTACGATGATGAATTCGAAATCACCGCAATTCTGCGCCAGGATACTTGCCATGCTTTTCGCCAGGTAGCGTGATCCGTTGAACACCGGCATAACCACGCTTATCGATGGCGGCTTCATTGCTCCAGGCACTGGCAAATCGCGGATGCCCTGGATTCGTATGAAAGCGACTTCGCCCTGATAACTCCGTTCGCGGACAGCGCTTCATATCGCGCTTTGTTGCCGAGCAGCTCGTCAACGGCGCCTGCCATGGCGTCGGGACTATCGGGTTCGACGAACGAGGTTTCCTCATCGGTCAACCAGGACCTGAGCGCAGGTATATCCGTTGATATCACCGGGGTGCCCGACGCAAGGTATTCACCAAGTTTTACCGGGCTGGTCCAGGCCGCGCTGGGGTGGTTTGCGGAAGGAGGCAGCAGCAATACATCGGCGTGCCACAGATACCTGGGGACTTCGGAGTGTTTTCGCAGACCGTGAAACCGAACGTTGCTCAGCCGCTGTTCATCGACCGTCCGTTGGTGTCTTTCGATGTCCTCGGGCCAACCCCCTATCAAATGAAACACCATGCCCGGAAGCTGCCCGGCTGCTGCGAGTATCGTAGGGATGCCTTTGTAGTCGTAAAGGTGGCCGGCGTATACGATATTCGGACCTGCGCTCTGGTAAGGGCTTTTTCCGGCGTCCCGGGGGCGCAAGAACATCGACAGGTCCACCGCGTCGGGCAATACTCTGATCTTGGACGCGTCCGCCCCTTGCGATGCATAATACTCCCGCAATGTCTCGGAGATCGTGATCCACATTCTGAAGTTCGGCGAGCGGGATGCACGTACCAGCGTCCTGAACTTCAGCGAATCGGTGCCCGGAGGCGCATGGCTTTCGGCGGTGGCGTCGATACCCGCCCGGGCACACAACCACGGAAAGTAGAAATCCCTGCCGTAAACCAGGTCGGGCTTCAGCGGGACCGCGGCGCGATAGGCTTTCCACGAGAACGGGAAACCCTTTCTGAAAACACTGACGCCCGCGTACTCGGTCCGCAACTGATTCCAGTGGAGTCGCTCGTCTATGCCGTACATTTCCACCAATTCCCGCTTCGGCTTTGTGCGTCCTCGCTCACGACGGGTAACGAGCGTGACGTCATGGCCGAGCTTGGCGAAACCGTCCGCCATTTTTATGGTATTCAGCGCATGTGCCCACTGCGAACCCGCCTCCAGCGGGCTAACGACAACTATCTTCATTCACCAAGCATTTCATCAGACACTCGGCGAGAGCCAGATCATCGCTGGTATCGATATCTATGGATGACAGCCAGTCCATTTCCATCCCCACGGTCCGCCCCGAGTACAACCGGTCGCCGTTCACACTTTTCCTGTTCAGTATCAGGACAGCGGGCCCGTTTCTCGCATACAGTTTCCGCTTATCCTGCCTGCGCAGATTCAGTTCGTCATGGTAGGTGGAAAGCGTTCGATCCTCGCCCATGATCATGAGAGACTCCGGGTTGTATCTGTGTGGAACCACAACCGTAGTGACCAGGGTGTCGGCGTCGCATTCCCGGATCATCCGCAGCCCGGCGTCGATATGACGGGATGTGCGAAACGGCGAGGTTGGCTGAAGATACACAACGTAGTCCGCTGTCCACGTCTCGAGGCGCTCGAGATGGTCGACCGCATGCCGTATTACGCCAAGGGCGGACGCATCGTCGCTTGACAGTGCACCAGGACGCATGAATGGAACCTCGGCGCCAAGCCGCAGGGATACATCCCGGATGTCGAAGTCGTCGGTAGACACCACGACGCGGCTGATCAGAGCACTTTCCAGCGCCGCCTGCAGGGTGTAGGCGATCAGCGGACGCCCCGCGAGCGGCACCGTGTTTTTTCCGGGGATGGCCTTCGACCCGCCTCGGGCCGGGACCAATCCCAGCACGTTGATGCCTATGAGTTCGGTTTCTTCAGACGAAACAACCAGGTTGGGAGCGGCTCCTCGACGGGGTTTCTAATAGACCGACATTTTAGGCTTTTCCTTTCTCCACTTTTCGTAGGCCACATCCCACGATGGCGACGCCACCTCGTAGTCGACCTCACCGAACATGGTAACGCCGCCCATTTTGAAGCTTCCGCAGTATTCGCACAGCTTCTTCATCTGGTCCCTCATATCGTCGTCGTCATCCGGGAGCTTGTCCCTAGCGATGTTCAAACCGAGGACACGGTCGATGCTCCCGGCCGCCGCGCACGGGTAGTAGCCGTAGGGCGTCAAGCCGATGCCGCAATCTAGCGGCACCCGGCACCCGACCGAATAGTCGGCGAATTTATAGAACGCCGAATCTCTCGGAGCCATATTGAATGGATAAAACCAGTTCACATCGGATTCTTTTGACGTGTTGACGATGACCACGTCATCGGGCACCAAAGGCAGTCTCTTTTCCACGGCCTTCCCATAACCATTGGTGTGCACCGCTATTTCCGTGTCGGCCGAAAATTCCCTTTTGTACTCCAGCAGTATGTCCAGGACTTCGAAAATCTTTGGATGAATCATCGGCTCGCCGCCAAGCAGCCTAATTCGTTTCC
>Ga0209456_10000293_pt1 | contig 27748 bp, 22 predicted proteins | sample COG_11_FD_184755 | JGI IMG/M metagenome (GOLD analysis project Ga0209456, IMG submission 184755) | Pelagic marine sediment microbial communities from the LTER site Helgoland, North Sea, for post-phytoplankton bloom and carbon turnover... | ecosystem: Environmental > Aquatic > Marine > Neritic...
CTATTTATTTTCAGTCATTCCAGAAGCGTTTGCTCCGCATCACCTTTAACGCTAATTCGCCGTTGCATTTTTAGCGACATTGAGCATATCCGGAAACAGCAGAATCAGCATGATGATGACACTGATTGCAACCACCACCGCGATACCGACAAATATATTTGCCAGCACGTTTCTGCCGCTGCTGTTCTCGGCCAGTGCGAACGCAAGATTCGGCAGGTTCACCAGTCCCATGAAACGGTCACCGCGATAGACCAGCAGACGGCGGCAACTGTTGCTGCGCATTTTACTGATCGCCTCTTCACAGGAAGTATCGTGCGCCACGGTGATAAGACAGGTTGTGGTTGCGACTTCTCTGATTGTCAGCGTCCCGGGTGGTTTCCCTGGTCCGACTACGCGCTTGACCAGATCACGCTCGGTGAACAACCCAACCACCTTGCCCTTCCTGGTCACGACAAGCGAGCCGACATTCTGGTCGGCCATCAACTCGACGGCCTGCTGGACGGTATTGTCTTCCTCCAGCGAGGCAACGGATTCACGGACAAAATGTTCAATTCTGCAGGCCATAAGCTCTCCTGGTCGCTACTGGGTCCTGTTAGGACAGTACTTTTAATTATAGGCTAAAAGTAGATAGCGGCAAACGCCAAGTAGGGACTCGACAAGCTCGAATCCGATCTGCGTACTACCACGCGAAATCTGGAGAACATCGCCGTGCTGAAGCCGGCGTTATCAATACATTCATCTGTAACGATGATTTCAACATATTGACATCGGTTGTAAGTGTCACGGTGGCTTTGTGTGTTGCCTCAAACGGGATCTGAAATTCAATGCCGGTGAAGGCAAGTGTTGCGGAGCGGCCGCATTGTTAAGCTGTCGTTCGTTGGTTAAAGAAAATAGCGCGAGTTGGCCGGAAGAATCCTTTTGGGGCTCGGGCCATGTCCAGAGCACCCTCAACGGGCAGAAGACGACCCGGATTGCGTGACAACTAAAAGTGTTTGTCAGGTGGGATTTATGACAATTGAAGAAGTTGTCCCTAAGACGGAGGAGAGATGACCGCGAAGCTGGAAAAAGCACTAAATCGTTTGAAGAGTATTCTGCCCTTAAAAGAAAGACAAGAGGATTGCAGCAGGCAGATACAAGAGCTGCATCAGAGAATCCGGATGAAACGGGTGATACCCATATCGGCATTATCCGGGGGGCGGCAACCGCCGACTCCTGTTGTGCAGACAGCCTGTGTATGCAGATGATGTTTCTGAGGGACAGCAAAACTGCTCAACAATGGCTTGCAGATGATCAAGACAACAGAGAAGTATTTACCCTGCAGGAGGCTGCTGAGTTTGGTAGCCGGTTTTTCGTCCCTCTTATGTCCTGATATGCGGGTCGCGACGGCCAGCTGGAACAGGACGAGATAATTGGACAAACGCCCGGATTCGCGAAGGTTGGCTTTAACCAGGAGAGAGTTGCGGCACTATTATTTACTGGGGAGCCACTCGGATTCAGTACTGAAAATTGAAAAGGCCGCTGCCTATCCAGATAGCCGTTTCAGAAACACGCTCATCTCCTTAGCGGCTTGTATATCCCCATTGGATTCTGCAAACGCAATGCCTTTTTCATACGCAGCACAGGCCTCTTTCTCCCGACCAAGCGCTGCCAGTGCCTTTCCGTAGGACTTCCAACTGGCGGAATGCCTGTTATCCTGCCTGAGTGCCTCTTCAAGGTGGTTGACGGCTTCTTCTACCGAACCTTCTTTGAGACAGACGGTACCCAACGTATAGCGCAAGAGGGCATTATCCTGTCCCTGCGCCAACATCTGTTCAAGTGCGTCTCGATTCATGGTCGTCAGTTTCCACCCAGGTCATACACAATACTCAATTGTTATATGATGTCTTTAATGTCGGAATTCAACCCAGGTCAGAATATGGGATTACCATAGCAAAGTTATTCGCACATCCGGCCGTTGGAATCGGACTGACCGGCATGTCGACTGGCTCGATCAGGGCACTAAAGAATCTGTTCGATAAAAGGTATGCTACCGGTGGTGGGGAAAGATTTTACTGGGTTTCCCACGGCCAGAATTTGGCAATCAGGTGCCCCAGCGCGGCCCCGACCGGAAACACCAGAAAAGTCAGGACCAGGCATAAATATAGAGCCGGCATGGCATTGGCGTGAGCTACGTGGACGATCTGGGCGCCAAACCGGGCCAGAAAATCAACAGCGAGCAAAACCAGACCGGCACTGATTAACGTGCAGGATTGGAGCAGTTCCGTGAAGGTGCCATACACGATATAGGGAATTATGCCCAGTACCAGAAAGACCCCGGAAAGCTTGTATGATCCGGTGGGCAGTGGAGCCAGCGCCGTTACCATTGCCAGGATACAGCCCACAGTCACAATCAAGTAGGCCAAAGGTTTTGCTATTTCCCTCTGCCCGCCCATTTTTGCGTGTCCTGTTTCTGTTGAGCTGATTTAAGCATAGCAGCTTATAATTTGGGTATACCCTGGTAGAAGCGTGTAAAACAGGGCAGGCTGCGTACAGCAGGCAACTCTTTTTCGTATTGGTATCGAGCGCATGAGATAGAGAGTGATGGCGCGCATGGTTATATTCTTATGTCGATTCCTGCCAGCTCGATCATTTCACCACGTGCAACTCTGAAGGTGACATGCCATTCTCCGGGCATGTGAAACAGCATCCCGCGTACGCGAAAATGACTGCGTTCGAGTTTTTCTATTCTGGTCATGGTGTGCATACCATGGTTATGCGCCAGCATGCCTGCATTTACTTCCAGATTCACATCGTAATGCAGGGGCTTGAGTGGCTGGCTAACGAATACGTCCAGATCGAAATAGCTATTCAAGGGGATAGGCGCCGGTATACTTTTCCAATCGATGGTGTAAACACCACCCGTGCTCAATAGGTGATGCGGGTCATTGACCGAAGGTGCAGCTTGTTCAGGTGAACGCTCCGAAGTGCAGGCTGTCAATAACAGTACCCAGGTAAGGGCAGTTACAACGAGATAATTATTGATCGTCGTATCCTTATACGCAGTGATGCTGCCTGGTGTTCCAGGAAGCAGGTCTCGTTCACCCACCGGTACGGGCTGGGCGCATCGTTGATAGCGCGACCTTTTTTGGATATTGGCCATAATCAAGCACTCTGAGTCCTGCTGAGGATGTTGTCTGTCAGCAGGGGGAGAACGGGTAATCGGTGCTGTCTTTGTTCACGCCCAGGCCGACATATTCACCATCGGTGACGGAGGGAAGCGTCTTCGTTGAGAGCACCGCGTGTACATTTTCACCCCTTGTTTTCTGTGAACTTCAGGGCATTCGGCTGACATGTCCTACCTGTCTTTACAGGTATGCATTATTCTTAGCTGCCTAAATCATAGAACAACTAACCCTGTTTGCAAGATAGGGGAATCCCTAATAGCACGGCTCATCGGCGTCGCTGACCCCGAGGCTGGAGCGATCGAGTCCATCCCTATACGAAAGTACTAGGTATCACTACGTATTCACAACGTCCCCAGTCTCGACTGCAGTCTTACGGTCCTCTGATATCTGTTCAGTGTAGCTCTTTCGGAACGGCCGGTATGAACCTGTAAACAGCTGGCCGCGGCAAAGTCCCCTTAGCTGCTCCTGCCGTGCTGGATGTATTGCCGTTAATTAGCGGGTGAAAATCCAGGTAATCGCTTTTTATTCAGTGGACCCTAAGGTTTTTAGCTATAGTTATACATGTTGACACTTTGTACGGATCTGTGAGTAGGTTTACCCGGCCTCTGTCAAATCTCGGCAGGCTGTTTTAGCCGCAGCTTACTGGCACGAGCGGTCGCACGGTGGCCGTTTTGAACTACCACCGGAAAATCCTGGAACTTCCTGCTTATGAAGATTTGTCTGTCTTTTTCGTGTGCGTCAACGAAGGCGCGGTGCAGCTGAAAATGCCTGGCGCACACGGTTGTGGAAGATGAGCCCGGTGAAAGGAACAATGCAGTGAAAGCGAATAAAGTCGACCGGACGAAACGCAGGTTCCTGACCGCGGCAACCACCCTGGTGGGCGGCGCCGGCCTGGCTATGGCCACGGTTCCTTTTATCCGCAGCATGGGTCCCAGCGCCCGCAGCCGTGCGGCCGGCGCTCCGGTGAAAGTGAATGTCAGCAAGCTTCCGCCTGGGGTACAGGCGAGAGTGGAATGGCGCGGTATGCCGGTGTGGGTTTTGCACCGGTCTGCGGAAATGCTGGCCGGGTTGGAGAAGACGTTATTGCTCCAGCAACTCCGCGACCCGGATTCGCATCAGGTGGCACAACAACCGGCCTATGCGCAAAATGCCTATCGATCCATCAAGCCCGAATATCTCGTTGTAATAGGTCTCTGCACGCACCTGCGTTGCGTTCCAACATTTCGACTTGAGGCGGCAGCTGCCGATCGCGGGGGTGATTGGCCGGGTGGTTATATTTGTTCCTGCCACGGTTCCCGCTTTGACCTGGCCGGCCGCGTTTTCAAGGGTGTTCCTGCACCGAGTAACCTCATGGTGCCCCCTTATCGCTATGTGGATGAAAAGGTGATCGAGTGCGGCGTGCACCCCGTACCCCTTAACCCTTAACCCTTAACCTTTTGACCCAGATGATGCGACAGGCGGCGCATCGCTGGTGAGGCATCGTTGGCTTTCAGGTTAACATTGACCAAGCTGGGCCGGCCGACAGTATTCAGGGCCTTTCGCAATGTGTGATCGAATTCATCTTCGGTTTCAGCATGAAAGCCGTTTACGGGTCCAATCAGTTTGCCGATATTTTCATACCTCCATTCGGCGATGTCGTTGAACGAACCCTCAAGGATAAAACGTTCTGTACTGTAACCGTGGTTGTTGAATAGAATCACAACAGGATCCAGGCCCAGGCGGGAAAAAGTCGATAGTTCGGTGCCAGTCATTTGAAACGCTCCGTCACCTACCAGGATGAGTGGCCGTAAATCGGGGGATGCAATCTGTGCCCCCAGTGCAGCCGGTACCGCAAATCCCATTGATGTGTAAAAAGCCGACGCCAGAAAATGCGTATGCTCGTGTACGCGTAATTCGAGGGCAGCGAAAAGACAATCACCCACATCGCAGATCACGCTCATATCCGGAGTAAGTGCTGCATTCAGGCTGGCAATCAATCTTGCGATTGTCATTGGTTTGCCGGCTTTAGCAGGAGGGAGTGTCTGCACGGGTGACCGCTGCGGCCAGCTACATCCAACTGATCACGGGGCAGTTCCAGATACACCGGCAACGGGCGTAGCCATCGGCTGCAAAGGCACTTGTATCCTCACGGTTGTGCCGATATGCTCGAGCGGGCTCGCGGCCAGTATTTTGTAAAATCCCAGGACATAATCACCCGGAACCCCGAAAACGTGGTCAACACCGGATTCTTGCAATTGCTGTAATAGATATTCGGCAACTGTAGCTGCGGTCATAGCGCCCACCTTTAACGGCTCTCTGATATTCGACTCCTCCACACGTCACAAGTGCCGCGCTCCCGCAAAGCATCGTGATATCACGTAATAAGAAGAGTTAATGAGTCGCTGCACTCACTGCTCACTCTGATTGATCATCAAAAGCTGTCGAATATGAATTTTCGTTGGCAAGAAACAACACAAAAACAGGTGGGCCTTTGCGGTCACACGCCGTGTGATCAACTACACTCAGAGTAAGCGATCTTGTAACAGGAGCATCACATGCCAAACGCTGCCGTGCATGGTTTGCCCGTGAGGAGCCAATCCGCTCCAAACCTGAATCCTGTGGGCGTGAATCACCATCTGAAAAACGTCGTGCTACCGCAGTACCGGGGTAGGCAATGGATAAGGGCATGCCTGCCCGATGAGGGGGAGTCCTGGCCAACTGAAACCGGATGCTCCCGGTCCGACCGCTCGCACGAACCGGTAAATTGCACCCCCTGGCGTTGGCCGGCCGAGCCGGTCTTTTTCTTCGGAGACCCTCATGCCGATTCGGAGGCGCTCATGGCGTCCCTGGTGGCCTCCGGCGGTATTGAGAAGACCGGCTACAGCGACGACGCATTCAGGCTTACTGATGCCGGACGAAAGGCGTTGTTCATTCTGGCCGGGGACTGTTTTGATAAGGGCCCTGACAATCTGCGATTGCTGCGCACCGTACGGCTGCTGTTGGAGCGGGGCGTCCGGCTGCGCATCCTGGCCGGCAATCACGATGTACGTATACTGCTGGGAATGCGTGCAGTGAACCAACCACGGAACCCGCGCAACGAGCATTTTTTCATCCGCATGGGCGCTAAGGCGGTACCCTTTCTGGTGGAGATTCACAACCGGTACCTGGCGGGGCGCGAGGCCCTTCGGGGTATTCCCGGGACATCGGAATGCCGGCGACGCCTGTATCCATCGGAGCGTTGGTTTGACCTATTCCCCGAACTGGCACGCAAGACAATGCAGGAACAGACCTTAGAGCGCGAACTCATCCGGATCCGATGGAAAATAGAACATTTCGAGGAAGACTGCGATGCGGCCGGATTGACGTTGCGCCATGCGTATGCCGCTGCCCTGAAATGGCAATCTCTGTTTCTCAGGCCGGAGGGGGAGTTCTACTGGTTTTTCAGAAAGATGCAGCTGACCTGTCAAGAGGGTTCGTTCCTGTTTATTCATGCGGGGTTGAACGACCGGATTGCGGACGCTATCGATAAACGGGGAATCCGATATCTAAATCGCCGATTTCACAAACAGTTGGAAGGTGAAGCCTTCGATTTATACTATGGTCCCCTTGCCAATTGCTTCCGTACAAAATACCGGGAAGTGGATTTACCATTTACCAGACTAGGGGTGGCCTCTGCGCACCACGCGGGTATCCAGGTCGTGGTGCACGGCCATCGCAATGTCTTGCAAGGGCAGCACATGGTACATCGACAGGGGATGGTTAACTTCGAGTGCGACACCACCATGGATGTCAACTCACGTCGCGAGGAGGGACTGAAAGGCCCGGGAGCAGGCGTCACCATTATCCATCCCGATGGCATGGTGATGGGTATCAGTACCGACTACCAAAAAATCAAACTGTACTCACAGGACGTCGACGTACCAGGTTTTTCTATGTGAAGGTCTGTTTCGTGTGCATTGTCGAGAACGATTAGGCGGACTTCTTCGATATGCCCAACAGCAGGCTGCATGAATATTCTGAGCAGACGGGAATGAACTGGTCTGACTGGCATATCCCGTTATCCAGAGGGGAGACGACTTTACGCCAGGGTTTGGAAAGCCTCGCAGAAGTCGGTGCACGGCAATATGAAATTCCGCTCATCGTTCGTTTGCTGGAAAACCCGAAATACTCATTACCGGGCTTGACACTGTTCCACGGTGCGGTGGACTTAAGAGCACATGACCGCATACACCTTCTGCTTGGTCGCGGTCTGTTGCCCGAAGACGAAGCCTTCACCATCGGTTTCACCATGGGCAGCACTAAGCGGGTCAGTCGTATAGAAGAGTGGTTGTTCGGACTAATAGCTCGACATGTTTATCCCCAACCATACACTTTTGATATCAATGCGGTGCGGATTTTCAGCGACGCCGTGCGACTGGGCGGGATATCGAACTGTCAACCGTTGGACGAGATCAGGTTTGATCGCTGTCTTGATACTACGCTCGACCAGGTCCGTGATTACGTGGGTCTGGAAACCGACCTGCTGGCGGCCTATTACACGATTGAAAAACAACGCTACCCGGATGCCCGTGGCAGCCAACGGTTGTTGAATTGATAGGTATAGTTTCTTGTCCGTCACAATGGTATAGCTCTGTGTCAGTGGCAGGAGAAAAGCAATTGTTTCATTTAACTTGACACGGGAGTGTCCTGGTCAAGGGATACAAGGGCTATCGATTCATAATGTTACGGTCCAGACGGTGAATCGAGAGATTCGATTGACGAGGACATCCACAGGTATACCTGGCCGGTTCGTACCGTTCTGTAGAGAGAGGATAGCCGATGGGCTAACTGATAGGTGCCGGATTGCTGAGTCGGTAGTTTTGCGCATAAATAAAAACGTTATTCTATATAAACCTTGCGGGTGTACAATCTGAATGCTTACCCACCTCTATTTGCTTCCGCAGAAATCCAGATCGGTGAGTGCTGTCCAACAGCAACGATACTAACCGATTGGGAATGATAGCGACGTTTGATGACTAATCCTCTCCGGCTAGTAATATTCACTAGCCATATGTTGGGAGGCATCATGATTAAAAAAACATTCAGATACACTATGAGGCAGTTGGTGCTTCAATCAGCTGCGCTTTGCTTGATGTTGGTTGCGATGTTCGCTTTCGCTACTGCCGGATCGGCCGTCACGCAACCCGATGACAATGGTCTGCCGCAACCCCTGATCGAGGAAATGGTCAACGAACTCCTCGATCGCCTGGGCGCCAGCGCCGAGGAGATCAACCATGACCGGTCAGTTGCCTACGAGCTCAGTAACGAGTTGGTCGTTCCTTACTTAGACTTTCCACGTATAACCCGCCTCATCATCGGCAAATACTGGCGCGATGCAAGCGATGAACAGCGCCAGCGTCTGATCGATGAAATCAGCGCATTGCTTATCCGCTCCTATGTCACGGCAATGATCGCCTACGCGGATGATACCCTGCTCGATGAGCAGGTCGTCTACCTGCCTTCCCGCTACCAAGCCGGTGACAGGAAGACTGCTGTGCGAGCAAAGATTTCTCTGGACAGCGGGCAGACTATTGACGTGCGGTACGCTCTGTATCGCACAGACGGCCAGTGGAAAATTTACGACATCAGCTTCGAGAATATAAGTCTGGTGCTTACCTACCGCGCTTCCTTTGGCGCCAGCATCAAGAACAACGGTCTGGATGCACTCATTACACGACTGGAGAACCGCAACAGAAAGGGGGCAATCAATCTGCCCGGCGTGGTTACCAAAAAAATGGACGAATCCAAGGCGGAAGACAGCAAAAAAGACAATCACTAGAGGCTGGTTCAACTTTGCCCTACACTAGGTGCCCTGCATATCCCGATCGGATTTATTTATTGGCACGATATTGAAAAAGGTCCTCCGACTCCTGGTACTCGGCGTGCTATTCTGCCTGCCCAAAGACCGCAGGAAGCGTATCGATCGCTGGCTGCGAGGACGCGAGGAATACCGCCAGCTGCAACTGGCTGACGCTGTTATCATTTCTTTCGGCAAGAGCGGCCGCACCTGGCTGAGGGTCATGATCTCCCGCTTTTACTCGTTTAAGCACGGTCTCAAAGCCAGTCTCCTGATGGGCTTTGACAATATGCACAATAAGAATCAGGCGATACCGAAATTATTCTTTTCCCACGACAACTACCTGAAGGACTATACGGGTAATATCAATAACAAGGCTGATTTCTATGACCGGAAGGTGATCCTGTTAGTACGCCACCCCCTCGATGTGGCCGTATCGCAATTCTTCCAGTGGAAGTTTCGCATGCACCCGGGCAAAAAAGCCCTCAACGACTATCCCGAGCACGGCGCCGATATTGACATCTATGACTTTGTCATGCACCCCGGGGTATTGCTGAAAATCATTGACTATCTCAATCTTTGGGCGGATGAATCCAAAAAAATCAGGGAGTTACATATCGTTCGCTACGAAGATATGCGCAGCAGGACCAGCGAGGTGCTGGACGGCATACTGCGTTTTTTCGACACCCTCGCTACAGCCGCTGAGCTGGAGGAGGCGGTAAGTTTTTCCTCCATTGAAAATATGCGCAAAATGGAAGATAAACGTACTTTCTGGCTCAGCGGTAGCCGCATGGTGGCCAAGGACAAAAGCAATCCCAGTTCCTACAAGGTACGCAAAGCCAAGGTAGGTGGTTACCGGGATTATTTTGATGAGGATCAAATAGTGTCACTTGAAGCCATGGTCAATGAACGACTGAATCCGATCTATGTATAAATACTATGTTGAAGCACGAGCCCCGGAATGTTAATCCGGGTTGAAGGATGCCACCACCATCAACTTATACCTCCAACCGTGGTTTGTTGAAATCGTTTATATGTTAGGCTGCTTCGTCGGGTGGGATAGCGGCTCCAGGGGGTAAGCAGATGCGTAAGCGAATAATTCACCCAGGCACTCAAGGAACCTCACCTGACGATTATCAGGACTGGCTTGACGTGGGACACCTGGTACAGGTGGAACTGACGTCCGAGGATGCGGAACATCCGATCGAATCGGCACTGATCACGAATGGCGGGTCTGGCTGGCGCGCGCAACAACCCGGGAAGCAGACGATACGCCTGCTGTTTGACAAGCCATACAGAATCAGGCGTATTCAATTGCTGTTTCAGGAAGATGAGTGGGAGCGCACACAGGAATTCGTGTTGCGCTGGTCCCCGGACGCCGGTGCATCCTATCGGGAGATAGTACGTCAGCAGTATAACTTCAGCCCACCGGATATTACCCGCGAACTTGAAGACTACGTCGTCGATCTCGACGGGTTGACGATGCTGGAACTGAGTATTATCCCGGATATCAGTGGAGGAGAAACTCGTGCGTCGCTTGCGCAGTTTCGGCTCGGCTGATCTTTAAACGCGATGCCGCAGCCGGGTTCGCCAGGTGATACCCGTACAGAAAATATACTTGAAACCGTGTAGAATAGGTCTTGCTGAACAGGCACCAGTTCACAGTTCGGCAGTCTTCGTTTACTTCTACATCTATTGATCGGCTCATTTACCCTGCTGCACATCAATACCGGCTAAGAAAGGCGTTTATGGATAACTTCGGCACGACAGGCTCAAGACCAGAGTGGGAAGCTCTCAAGTCTATCGTCTTTATCGGCAATTACCTCCCCAGGCAGTGTGGTATCGCCACATTCACGACGCACCTGCTTGAATCCGTTGCGTTGAATGCACCGGACAAAGCCTGTTGGGCGGTCGCGATGAACGACCGGCCGGAAGGCCATCCCTACCCGTCTCAAGTGCGCTTCGAGATCAACCAGAGCCAACTGAACGAATACAGCCTGGCGGCTGACTTATGCAACATGAACCAGGTTGATGTAGTCTGTCTCCAGCATGAATACGGCATTTTCGGTGGCAAGCGGGGCAGCTTTATCATAGAACTGTTGCGTGATCTCAAGATGCCGGTGGTGACAACCCTGCATACGATCCTGAAGGATCCCAACCTTCAGGAGCGGCACATCATGATGCAACTTGCCGAGCTCTCCGACCGGCTGGTGGTGATGAGCGAGCTCTCGATCGAATACTTGCGTGATATCTACCAGGTGCCGGAAGAGAAGATCGCCCTCATACACCACGGCATCCCTGACGTGCCGTTTGTTGAATCCGATACCTACAAGGACAAGTTCGGCGTATCCGGAAAGAAGATCATCCTGACCTTTGGCCTGCTTTCGCCGGGCAAGGGCATTGAGGTGGTCATCGATGCCCTGCCGGAGATCGTAAAAGCCCACCCGCAGGTCATCTATATGGTGGTTGGCGCCACCCATCCGCATCTTAAGGCGGAACAGGGGGAGGATTACAGAAACAGCCTTCACCTGCGCGCAAATGAACTCGGTGTCGCCGACCACATCGTTTTCCATGACCGTTTTGTTGCCGACGAGGACCTGTTGGAGTTTATCGGTGTGGCGGATATTTATGTCACTCCATACCCGAACGAGGCGCAGATTATTTCCGGAACACTCGCCTATGCGCTGGGGATGGGTAAAGCGGTGGTATCCACACCCTACTGGCACGCTCAGGAGCTGCTCGCCGATGATCGGGGCAGGCTGGTTCCATTTCGGGATCCGGTCGCGCTGGCGCGGGAAGTCATCGACCTCCTGGATCACCCCGATGAGTGCCGCGCCATCCAGGAGAGAGCCTACAACTACGGCCGCAAAATGATCTGGAGCAATGTGGGCAGCCGCTATCTCGACACCTTTGCAGAAGCCAAACGCCAGCGCTTGCGGAACAACGTACCCGAGCACCGGCTGGAGACCCTCGGACTGCGCCAGCAGCCGCTACCGGAGATCAAGCTGGAATATTTACGCCGGATGACCGATGACACGGGCATGTTGCAACACGCCAAGTACACGGTGCCGGATCGGACGCACGGTTATTGCGTGGACGACAATGCCCGCGCATTGATCGTTGCCGTCACACTACAGGACCTCCAGCCGCTGGATTCAGCACTGAGCGATCTCGCCGCCATTTATCTGAGTTTTCTGGGCCATGCTTTCAACGCTCAGACCGGCCGGTTCCGCAACTTCATGTCCTATGATCGCTGTTGGCTCGAGGAAACAGGCTCGGAGGATTCTCACGGCCGCGCAGTATGGGGACTGGGCGTGGCGGTGTCATTGGGTCGGGATAAGGGACAGGTGGGTTTTGCAGTCGACCTGTTTCATCGCGCGCTGGACGCCACCGAACATTTCATCCACCACCCCCGGGCGATTGCCTTCGCCATCATCGGTATTCATGCGTATCTGTGCCGCTACAGCGGGGACAGCCGCGCGAAAAGGATGCGCAAGATACTCTCGCAGCGGCTCATGAAACAGTTCAGGGATTTCGCCCCGCAGGAAGTGCCCTTGGGGTGCGCCGGCAAAGACTGGCCCTGGTGTGCGGATAGCCTGAGCTACGACAACGCCCGCTTGCCGCAGGCGTTACTGCTGTCCGGGCAGTGGCTTCCCGACCCCGAGATGCTGGAGATGGGTCTGCGCGCGCTCGACTGGTTGAAGCAGGTTCAGACCGATGAGACGGGCCGCCACTTCGCCGCTATCGGTAACCGTGGCTGGTTAACCCGGGACGGCGGCAAGGCGCGTTTCGATCAACAACCCATCGAAGCGGCCGCGATGGTGGACGCCTGCATCGAGGCTTTCAACTGCACGCGGGATGAGGAATGGATTGCCTATGCCTACCGCTGTCTCAACTGGTATCAGGGGGAGAACGATCTGGGGGTTACGCTTTGCGATTACGCTAGCGGGGGCTGCCGGGACGGACTGGAAGCGCAGGGTGCGAACGAAAATCAGGGGGCGGAGTCCACATTATGCTGGCTTATGGCGCTGCTCGCCGTCTATAACCACCGCGGCTGGGACCGGGTTACACCGGGGGAAGAGCCTGCCCGGCTTGATTCCCGCGAGGCGTCGTAGGCAGAAGATATTACCCAACTCCCTGCGGTGCTGTCCTCGGAACGGGGTCGGTGGAATTCGATACCAACTTGGCCATCAGCCTCGCTACCTGCAGGGTCGCTATACCGCAGCGCTGGTCGCCCGAGGCGTACGGGATGATTAATTCGTCCTGGTGGATTAGCGCGCCGCAACTGTAAACCACGTTCGGGACGTACCCCTCCCGCTCATGCGCATTCGGCACCAGGATCGGTTCGTCAATCCGGCTGATGATTCGGGTCGGGTCGTCCAGGTCCAGCAACTCTATTCCGAGGCTGTAGGTCCGCATCGGGCCAACCCCGTGGGTAACGACCAGCCAGCCTTCAGGTGTCTCGATGGGTGAACCGCTGTTCCCCATCTGAATGAATTCATAAGGAAACTCAGGCTGCTGCAGAATCTGGGCGTGCTGCCAGAAGTGCAGATTGTCCGAAAACATGATGGCGTTGTTCTCACCATCCTGGCGTGACAGCATCGCGTATCGATCCCGGATCTTTCTCGGGAACAACGCCATCCCCTTGCCCTGCACCTGGGCGCCGTTCAGCGTAATGACCTTGAACGAGAGGAAGTCACAGGTCTCGATGAGCTGCGGCAGGATCGTCTCACCGTTATATGCGGTGTAGGTGGCGTAGTAGGTCACCGTGCCGTCGTCGTCGACGAAACGCACAAAACGGGCGTCCTCGATGCCCTTGCGCTCGGATTCCGACACGGGAAAGATCACCCGTTCGCAAATCGGGTGATCTTCGCGAAATAAAATCTGGTAATTGGATCGCGCCAGCCACATCGCCATGTCAATGGCATCCGTCTTCTCCTGTGGCGGGATCTGGCCGTTGTTCTGGAGTTTGGCGATTTTTCCCTGCAGATCGTTGAAGGTGAAGTTGTCAGGCAGTTTGTTGAGGAGCTGGTGCGTGACCGCATTACTGGCCCCCATCTCCTGGAGTTTCAGCCGGAACAGGTGCCGGTCGTAGCTTGGATTGGGATGGATTTCCGGAGTTTCCACATAGTCGCTCAAGGCATCGAAGTAGATATCGTTGTTGGTATCGATAATCCCGCTGCGAAATTCGATGGAGGAGATGTGGCCTTCACCGGTGGCACGGAAGCTCATAACGAACCGGCAGGAGTCCTCAGGATCGGTTTCCTGGTTTGCAACCTGAACGATGGATGGATTGAAAAATGCCGCCGCTTCCACCGAGTATTCGGCGGTAAAGTACGTGCCGATCAACAATCGCCTTTGCTTCGATACCTGATCGATGTTCGGCACCAAGCCGGCCACCAGTTTGAAATTTCGCTCCAGGCTTTCTCTGAAGTAGCGGTGACGGTGGGAGAATTCGTGTAAGAGGGTTTCCAGTATCGTGCATACCTGCTCTTCGTCCAGGCTTAGCACCCGCTTGATGATATTCCGGATGCGTTCTTCACCGGACGGCAGATACGGCCGGGTAATGACCCGGCCGATCTTTGCCTTCATCAGAATCGACTTGCGCCGCGCAAGTGGATTGGGGGGGGCAGGTATGATATTTGTCTTTATCTCATCCATGCGCTACAAGCCCTCTGTGCCTGGTGCGGCCTGCATTGCAAATCGCACCGTACAAATGTTGAATTATTGACAGGGTAGACTATTTTTCCCTGAAAGACACTGTGTCTTCACCGGCATCAGGCATGCCACGTCCAAAATTACAGCAACGCGTAATCGATTTGATCCGATATCGGCATGCATTGTCTACGCTTGTAACCCGTCCGGCTAATCGTGTTACAGTGGCGTATAGTTTCTTGCCGGTCAAAACAATATCGATCCCGGCGCCCAGTGCAGGCTACCAGGTAGGTCCCCCAATGAAGATCGCAATGTTAAGCCCACTGTCCTGGCGCACGCCACCGCGTCATTACGGGCCGTGGGAGAATGTGGTCAGCCTCCTGACCGAACAGTTGGTGGCGATGGGTGTGGATGTGACACTGTTTGCAACCGGGGATTCCCTCACCCGTGGCAAACTTGCGTGGATTTGCGAACAACCTTACTCAGAAGACCCCTCGATCGATCCAAAGGTCTGGGAATGCCTGCATATCGCAGAGGTATTCAGGCGGGCGGATGAGTTCGATCTCATTCACAACCAGTTCGATTTCCTGCCACTCAGTTACAGCGCTTTTACCAATACGCCGCTCGTCACGACTATCCATGGATTCTCTTCGCCGTCGATTTTGCCGGTTTACAAAAAGTACAATGAGCGGACCCACTACGTGGCGATCAGTGAAGCCGACAAGAGCCGTGAACTCGATTACATCGCAACCATCCATCATGGCGTCGATCTCGCACAATTCCCCTATCGCCAGGACGCGGGAGACTACCTGTTGTTCTTCGGGCGTATCCACCACCACAAGGGCGTCCATGAGGCCATCGAAGTGGCGCGCAGGACCGGAAAGCGGCTGGTGATTGCCGGGATCGTGCAGGACGAGGTGTACTTCAAGGAACAGGTCGAGCCGCACATCGATGGATCCATGGTGGAATATGTTGGCTCCGTCGGGCCGGAGAAAAGGCAAGAGGTGCTGGGTGGCGCGCTGGCATTGTTGCACCTGATCCACTTCGATGAGCCGTTCGGACTGAGCGTAGTCGAGTCCATGGCCTGTGGCACGCCGGTGATCGCATTCGGGCGGGGTTCAATGCCGGAACTCATTTGCGATGGCAGTACGGGATTTATTGTTGCCGATGTGGATGCAGCCGTACAGGCAGTGGGCAGGGTTGACACAATCGACCGGCGACGCTGCCGGGATGAGGTTGAGGAACGCTTCACCTGCCAGCGCATGGCGCACGAGTACGTGGATGTATATCACAAGATCCTCGAGGATCGGGAGAACTACCGTCCGTGGGGGCACTATGAAAATCTGTTGGAACGGGACGATCACAAGCTCAAGGAGCTTATCGTCAATCCGGGTGAGCGGCTGAGTCTGCAAAAGCACCGGCGCCGTGCAGAGCACTGGACCGTGGTGAGTGGCGAGGCGCTGGTCACCGTAGGGGATCAGGAAATCCCTCTCAGGCCGGGGCAGTCCGTGGATGTCCCAAGGGGCGCAGTACACAGAATCATGAATCCCGGTGACATCCCGCTGGTCCTGGTTGAGGTGCAGATGGGGGATTATTTCGGGGAAGACGATATTATCCGGATGGAGGACGACTATGGGAGAGACTAACACCCCGATGATCGAACGCTGCCCGGCCAACCCGATCCTCACCCGGGACGATATCCCCTATCCGGTGGAGACTGTGCACAATGCTGGCGTGACACGGTATGACGACCGCACCGTCATGCTGTTTAGATCCCACCTGCGCAACGGCCGGTCGATCATCGGCATCGCCGAGAGTGAGGACGGGTTCAAGTTCACAGCGGGGCCGGAACCGTTCCTGCTGCCATCGACAGAAGGCACCTTTGCAGAGTATGAGGCCTTCGGGGTGGAAGACCCTCGAATCTCGTGCATCGACGGGGAATACCTGATTACCTATAGCGCCTATTCGCGCCATGGCGTGCGTATTGGGCTGGCCAGGACCCGGGATTTCCGCTCGGTCGAACGGGTGGCACTGATTACGCAAGCGGATATGCGTAACGTCGTTATTTTCCCGGAGCGCTTCAACGGCCGTTACGCCCGTCTGGATCGCCCCCATTCGGAGATCAGCCCCTGGTCCGTGTGGCTGTCATGGTCGCCGGACCTGGTGCACTGGGGTGATTCCGAGGTGGTGATGAAGCCGCTGCAATATCACTGGGACGAGTCGAAAATCGGTCCCGGTGCGACCCCGATCCGCACTCAGCGCGGCTGGCTCAGTATCTACCACGGGGTATTCGAGACCATGGACGGGGCGGTCTATCGCCTCGGCGTTGCGCTGCACGATCTCGCCAATCCGGCGAAGATTATCGGTGTCTCGGATGAATGGGTGCTGGCCCCGGAGGATCCCTGGGAGATCACGGGCTATGTACATAACGTCGTCTTTAGCTGCGGCGCAGTCGCGGATGACGACGGCAGTGTAAAGATATATTGGGGTGGCGCAGACACCGTGATGTGTGCCGGGACCGCGCGCCTTGACGACCTGGTAGACCTGTGCCTCAGCAACAGCCGGCCACCCTATTAACCTGAAGGTTGGACAAGCAACATAGCGATGCGAAAACGGGAGTCAGTCATCCGTGCTTTGTGCCGTCTTCTGCTCGTACATTCGCTTATCCTCCAGCGCAAGATACTCGGACAAAGCCAGATCGGATGAGGGATTGCACTGCACGATCCCGAACGGGGAGGGCGATAGTTCTCATGCCGGGACCGTCAGGCCCGCCATAACCCTATTGCGGCAGCGGCGGTGGTGCGCTAGCCGCCCCGGTTTGACCTGGACCGCCGTAACCATAACCCGGAGCGCCGTAACCATAACCCGGAGCACCGTAACCATAACCCGGAGCACCGTAACCATAGCCCGGAGCGCCGTAACCATAACCCGGACCGTAACCATAACCCGGACCGCCGTAACCATAGCCCGGACCGCCGTAACCATAGCCTGGTCCACCCCGGCGATCATCATAATAGTCCCCGCGGTCTTTGTTACCGCCAAACCATTTTGACGGATTCATCATTTTGCCCATATCTACTGCGTAACTGATCCCGGAACCTGCCACCATTGCGATGCTGAAAGCCAGAATTACCACTCGTCTCAAAATAATTTCGTTAATCATGTCGCCTGTTCCTTAAAATAAAAGAGGTGGGTTTCATTATTATCCAGCATGTAATTCTAATGCTCGCTCTATGCGCTATGCTGACTTATCAGACGTTACTCCAGAAAAATTAGGTTGTCTAATTTATCGACAACAAAGCGGATTGGATAGGACGGGATTCAGGTTTATTCTATGATCAACTCTTCTTTTAATACAACGTATTATCTGGCCATTTAGTCAAAAAACTCATCCGTATCGAAATATCAACATCGTCACATCTATTGTCCGTGTCACGCTGGGATCACTGGAGCAGCTAGTCCTCACTGTTTTATCTTCCAGAACTCCGGTTTCCAGAATTCACCGCCTCTATACCCTTCTTCAGGACACTCGTCCTCACACTCATCCTCAACGTGAGGCGGATCATTGAAATCGCCATGCTTTTGAGGCGTCGCGTCACTGGAGTCGAAAACCTTGATGGAGAAACGTTTGCGCACGTCGCCTTCAAGATACGCTGTAATGGACAAAGATTGTGCCGCATTATTCCAAGTACCCAGCGTATGATCCATCTTCGTTCTAGAGTTGCTCACAAAGCGATCCAACCAAGTGAGCAATGAACCCTCTGGCACCATCTGATAAAAAGAAATTTCGTTCACTTCTCTAAACGGATGCAGGGTTAGGCTGTAAAAGTGCGTCGTAGGGTTGGCTTGCAGATAAGGTAAAGCCAGCGCCGCGAAGTCTTTAGTGCTATTGGCTGCAGCCATGTACACAACATTGTCGAAATACAGATCGCTATTGCGATGGAGCAGTTCGTTGGTAACCACACCGCCCATGCTGTGCGCTATCACTGTGATGGGGAGCACGTTTAAGTCCTCGCTCAGTTGCCGGTTCAGTTCCTCTATCTGGGAATTGATCGCGCTTGTTTCTTCGCTCGGTAGCGATCGCCGGCGAACTTGGAGTTCCCTCAAACGCGTGACCTTGTCATTGCCTCGGTTTCTGTCCGGATCGAATTGAAAACGTTCCTTTATCGTCGATGTTAAGCATATGTTGTTGTAACGCCTGCCAGTCATCTTCGTTTGACCTCAACTCCTTGTATTCATCAAGGGATGCGCAACCCCATAGGAATGCAAGGCATACTGTTGAAACGGTGCGAATCGCTACCGAAACACACGCTGTTTTCATTCTCAGTTGATTCCCTTTTATCATTGCATGTCCTCCCGGTCATGAGCTGTGTTGGCCATCGCCGAGGGCGAACCTGACCGGCGTTACGGATTGTTTCCCAATAATTTTCTATTCTAGATTATCAGAGTAAAATATCTGCAGTGTCTCAAGACTCCTATACTCAGTCGTGCGCCGGCGCAGCAATTAGAGGGAGAGTCCACCTGAAATGCAGGTTGCCTGGTAGCAATGAGGCATGCATCAACGGTTTTTTGCCTTTGGCAAATTAGATCAACTGTATGTTATGCACAGACAGAGGATAGATACATGTCCACAGGGACGGCAAGCTCAGACCAAGGGGAGAGTGGGGAATTCCGCTCCAGGATTTTACGTTTTTTCAAGCCTCTGGGTCGCGCGTGGTTGAAGATTAGACGATTTATTGGCGTCTTGTTTCTCGTTCGATTCAGCCTCGTGATGTGGTTCATCGGCCTGGCCGTTGTGTTCATAGACCAGGGCCGGGAAATTCTCATCGCCATGGCCGACACGCCATCGACACTGCCTGAGCTTTTTCGCAAGGGTCTCTTTGTCATCGCGACCGTGTTGTGCGCCGCAAGTGCCTGGTACACATCACGTGTCATGTTTCATTTTCGCTTCAAGGCACCGGCCTCGCACGCCTGTTGGTACCCGCGTTTTAAGAAACACTTCCCCAGGTGGTTAGGCGCTTCCTTCATGGGGCTGGTGGCGATGGCGTTGCTAGGGGCCGACAGGCGCAATTGGTTGCTTGCGCTGATTCTGGCTGTGGTCACAGTTTTTTTCCTGTATTTCGTCTACAAGCGACGCGATTGGTTCGGTCTTGAGGCACTTGGGAAGCCCGGTATGCTGGATTCAGTAACCGAGCTACCGCCAATGACTAAAGCGGTTCTGCTCATGGTTTTCGGGCTAAACCTGGCATTCATGATCCTGTTCACCTACTTCTATCTCTGGCTGGGTCCGGTGTTGGGCACGGCCACCGTGGTGCTGCTCGCGATGACGTTGATGATTCCCGTGGGCTCGACTTTCGTTTACACCGGCAACCGGTACCGCGTGCCGCTTATCGGACTGTTCCTGGTTTTCGCAGTCATTTTCAGCTTGTTCAATGACAACCACCGTGTCCGGCAGACAGCTGACATGCGTCCCTACGAGCCCGTGGAACAGGCTGTCTCCCGAATGCAGCAGACATCACGGATTTCGAAGCCACGTTCGTTGCGGAATTACCAGGATCTCGAAACCTATTTCATGGCTTGGCTCGGTGATTTGAAAGCCGGTCACGGAAATGAAGCGATTCCTGTCGTGCTGGTCGCAACTGAAGGTGGTGGAATTCGTGCCGCATTTTGGACAGCCTCGGTGCTGGCCGAGTTGCAGGATCGGGCAGCCGCTCAGGGAGTCGACTTTGCACGGCATGTCTTTGCAATCAGTGGAGTCTCCGGGGGTAGCCTGGGTGCAGCAGTCTTTTCTGCACTTCAGATCACTCCTTACGAGGATCGAAAAGACGGGGAAAAGGATGAAAACTGTGCTAAAGCCTCGGTTGCAAGCTATCGCTGCCGGGCGCAACGCATACTTGCTCGCGATCTTCTTTCCCCAACCGTCAGCGTGCTGCTGTTTCCTGATCTCCTGCAACGTTTCCTGCCCGTTGCCATCTTCAATGATCGGGCACTGGCGCTGGAGCGCTCGTGGGAGCAGGCCTGGCAACGTTATGAGGCCGGCGATCATTTAGCGAAGGCGTTTGAAGACTTGTGGAAAGAAGATCCGTTCGGAGCACCCCTGCTGTTCCTTAATAGCACGGTCGTTGAGACCGGACAGCGGATCATTGTGAATCCAATTACCTTTGCATCGGCAAGTTTCAGGCACACATTCCACGATGCACACAATGCTGCGGACGTTATCGGCGCGCAGGTACCACTGAGCACTGCAGTGCATATGAGTGCACGTTTCACCTATGTCAGTCCCGCCGGTACCATCGAACGGCAGGATCCGGAGCGGACGCCGGATGAGTTGGCCTGGTTTCGCGTGGTGGACGGCGGCTATTTCGAGAACTCCGGAGCCGTCACCCTCGATGAGATTTTGCTGGCTGTGAAGCGACAGGCGAAGCATGCGGGCGTGCTCGTACGGCCTATCGTCATACACATCAGCAACGAGCCCATCAAGAAACCGCAAGAAGTCGTGGAGAAGTCGTCCGGAAAGCGCGTGTTTATGGGGGAGGCCTTATCTCCGGTTCGCGCCTTGCTTCACGTGCGGCCGGCCAGAGGCGACCAGGCGCGAGATGTGCTGGCCGAGCGGGTGACGACGCCGGCAGATGAAGAAACCGGTCAGCATGTCCACTTCCGTCTGTGCGACTATGGTGTCACGTTGCCGCTAGGCTGGATGCTATCTGGCCTGGCTCAGAAGGACATGACCCACCAACTTATCGGCTACCCGGAGAATCCACCGGGCGTAGCCCCGATTGTCAACGCTGCGAAGCTGAACCGGGTGGTTGACTTGCTCGCTGGCAGTCCCGATTCCGATCGTCGCGAGATTAGTCCCGACAAGCCGGAGATGCAGTGCTGGAGCAACCTGGATACACAAGTACCGTGAATGTTTCGATTTAAGCGTATTACGAATTTTCGCGACATACAGCCATCTGTTCAGCATGTTACGGTCCCCACGGTGAACCGAAAGATTCGGTGGGGCGGGGCACTCACTCGTCAAATCGTGCCGAACCGCTTAGGCCTTTCTGCTACACTGCTGTGCTCCTGGCGTTTGCCGTTGAAACGTTGTCATCTATGCCCAGAATCAGTCGCAAGCTTGGTACTGCCGCGGCCATCCTAGGCACGGGAATCGGCATATTTGCCATCCTGAAACTGAGCGGACCGGTACAACAGCCGGTGGAGAGCCGCGAGCGGGTGTGGCGCGTCGATACCTTGATGGCGCAGCCTGCGCAGCTGTCCCCAACGCTGACCCTTTATGGTCGGGTCGAGACCCCCGAGCTGCTGCGCGCCGCCGCTCCCGCCGATGGCCGTGTCGCTGCGGTCGAAGTCAGGGAAGGGCAGCGCATCGAACCCGGGCGACTGTTGCTCAGTATGGACCCGCGCGATTTTGTTCCGCGGGTGCAACAGGCGCAGGCCGACGTCGATGATCTACAGGCGCAGTTGAAACGTGAGCGGCTGCAGCACGCGGCGAATCAGGATGCGCTGGCGCACGAACGCGAGCTGCTCGAACTGGCCGAAAGTGCCCTGAAGCGGGCACGCGACCTGCGTGAGCGCAAGCTGGGTTCCGATGTCGCGGTGGATCAGGCGCGCGAGAACTGGCAGCGCCAGTTGCTGGCCGTCACCACCCGCCAGCTCGCTGTCGATGAGCACGGGGCGCGTCTGCGGCAGTACAAGGCTCGACTGGAACGTGCCCGCGCGGTCCTCACTGAAGCTCAGCTCGACCAGGAACGCAGCGTCGTAACCGCGACGTTTACCGGGTTTGTGGCAGGGGTCGACGTCGCCGCAGGTGATCAGGTCAAGCGTGCCGATACGCTGCTGACCTTGTATCCCTCAAACGCCCTGGAGGTGCGCGCCAAACTTCCCGCACCCTATCAGCAGGAGCTGTTAGCGACGCTGAACGCCGGCCGGACGCTGCAGGCCACGGCTCTGGCGGGCGCCACGGAGATCGTGCTGCATCTGGATCGGGTATCCGGCGAGGCCGATCCCAGCGGCATCGATGGCCTGTTTCGCATTCGGCGCGGCGCCGAACTGTTACGGCTCGGCAGCATGGTCACGCTACGGCTGCAGCGCGATCCGCAAGCCGGCGTCGTTGCCGTCCCCTATACCGCCCTGTACGGCAATGACCGCCTGTACAAGCTGGTTGATGGCCGGCTGCAGGGTATCACGGTGATGGCGTTGGGCGACTATGCCGGAGCCGGTGACCAGTCCATGTTGCTGGTTAAGAGTCCGCAGCTGCAAGCCGGTGATCAGCTGGTGACTACCCATCTGCCCAATGCGGTGACCGGTCTGCGGGCGGAAGCTGCCACCGCGGGCGACACGGCTGCTGCACCATGACTTCCCCCGATTCGCAACCCAGGAGCGATCTGCTCGGCATTTTTGCCCATCACAAGGTTGCCGCCAACCTGCTGATGCTCATGATGCTGCTCGCGGGCGTGTTTGCGCTCGACAGGCTGAATATCCAGTTCTTTCCGAATTTTGCCCTCGATATTGTCACCGTACGCGTGGTCTGGACCGGGGCCAGTGCTGAAGACGTCGAGACCGGCATCACCGAGCCGCTGGAGCAGCGACTCAAGAACGTTGACAACCTGCGCAAGATGACCTCGACCTCGGCGCAGGGCGTGGCATCGATCACCCTCGAGTTCGAGGAAGGCGCCGATCCCGTCATTACGCTGGATCAGGTCAAGCAACAGGTAGACGAATTCCGAAACCTGCCCGCCGATGCGGAGGAGCCCCAGGTCACCCACGCGGTCAACTACGAGTCGGTGGCCAGGTTGCTGGTTACCGGCCCCGGAGACGTAGCCGAGCTGCGCGAGCTGGCCCATGAATTCGAAACCGAGCTGCTGCGCCGCGGTATTGACCGGATCACCTTCAACGGCCGGCCGGAAGAGGAGATCGCCATCGAGATCGACAGTTCCATGCTGCAGCAGCTGAATCTGAGTCTGGACGACGTTGCCGATCGCGTTGCGGCCTTGTCACGCGACCTGCCGGCCGGCACTGTGGGTGACGGCGAGGCCGCGCGGGAGCTGCGCAGTCTCGAGCAGCGCCGTGACGAATCGGGATTCGCCCGCCTGCCGGTGGTCAGCGAGGATGACTATCGTATCGATCTGGGCGCCGTCGCCCGCATCGAGCGGCAACCGCGCCGTGGTGGTGTGACGCTGAGCGTGGAAGGGAAACCGGCCGTTGAGCTGCTGCTGCAGCGCGCTGAAGCCGGTGACTCACTCGAGGCCGCCAGGGTACTCGAACAGTGGTTGCAGGACACCCGTCCAACCCTGCCACAAGGCGTGAGTGTACGCGTCTACGACGAATCCTGGCAGCTTATTAAACAGCGCATCATGCTGCTGTTGAAGAACGGCCTGGGCGGACTGGTTCTGGTGGTTGCTATCCTGTACCTGTTCCTTACCGCGCGGGTCGCGTTCTGGGTCGCGGTCGGGATCCCGATCTCGTTCATGGCGACGCTGGCTATCCTCTACTTTGCCGGCAATAGCATCAACATGATCAGCCTGTTTGCGCTCATCATGGCGCTGGGTATCATTGTTGATGATGCTATCGTCGTCGGTGAGGATGCGCTGGCCCACTATCAGGCCGGCGAAGCCCCGTTGCTCGCCGCCGAGGGCGGGGCGCGCCGCATGCTGGCCCCGGTCATGGCTTCGTCGCTGACCACCATCGCCGCGTTCCTGCCGCTGATGCTGGTTGGCGGAATCATCGGTAAAATTCTACTCACCATTCCGCTGGTCATCATCGCCGTCATCCTCGCCTCGGTGGTGGAGAGTTTCCTGGTCCTGCCGGGTCATCTGCGGCACTCCTTCGTCAAACTGCAGCATGCGCCGGCGACCGGACTTCGCGCACAACTGGATCAGCGTTTCGCACACTTCCGTGACCGGATTTTCCGGCCCTTTGTGACTCGGGCGATTGGCTATCGCGCGGCGACCCTTGCCACTGCCATTGCCCTGCTGCTAGTCGCCGCAGGCCTGCGTACCGGGGGCTATCTTAATTTCACCTTCTTCCCCTCGCCGGAATCACAGATTCTGTACGCCAATGCCGCCTTCGTCGCCGGCACCCCCCGGGAGCGGGTTGACGCTTTCATCGTGCATCTGCAGCAGACGCTGAGGGATACCGAGGCGGCCCTGGGTGAGCGCGTGGTTGCCGGGCAGGCCGCGCTCGACGGCCTCACCGGCGCAGAGCCCGCGCCACTCGACGAACAGCTGGATCCGGACCGTCCCGGTCGGCTGCTGTCCACCGTGGTTGCCCGCCATGGTTCCTCCGTCAACGCCCAGGCGCACTTGCAACGCAGCGGTGATCAGCTCGGCGCCCTGATGGTCGAGCTGGTGCCATCCGAGCAGCGCGCCGTGCGCAACCCGCAATTCATCCGCGCCTGGCAGCGGCGTGTCGTGCTTCCGGCTGGCCTGGAACACTTCACCATCAGCCTGCGCCAACCGGGACCGCCGGGTCGCGACGTCAACGTGCGGCTTACCGGCCGCGATGCCCTCACCCTGAAACAGGCAGCCCTGGAGCTGGCCTCGTCGCTGGAGACAATCCCCGGCATGTTCGGCGTGGAAGACGACATGCCGTTCGGTCGCGAGCAGCTTATCTACGAGCTGACCCCGGCCGGCGAGGCGCTGGGGCTGACCACGGCTGAACTCGGCCGCCAGCTGCGCACCGCCTTTGAGGGGCGGCTGGTACAGATCTTCCAGGACGGGCCGGACGAGGTCGAGGTCCGGGTACAGTTGCCTGAACAGGAACGCAACCTGCTCAGCACGCTTGGGCGCATCAACATCAGGGTGGCCTCCGGCGATTCTGTACCACTGACGTCCGTGGCACGTTGGCGCGCGCAGCAGGGTTTCCTGTCGGTGCGTCATGCCGACGGGCAGCTCGCGGTAGAGGTGAGCGGAGAGGTCGATGCCAGAGTGAGCAACGCCAACCGCGTGCTCGCTGCGCTGGAGCAGAGCGTCCTGCACGAACTCGAATCCCGGTATGGCATCGAGTACTCCTTCGAGGGTCGGGCCGCGGATCAGGCTGAGACAATCGGTGACATGAAGCGCGGTGTGTTTCTCGGTCTGACGCTGATTTATCTGGTGCTGGCGTGGGTGTTTGCCTCCTACGGCTGGCCCCTGGTGGTGATGGCCGTCATTCCGTTCGGCGTGGTCGGCGCGCTGCTCGGGCATTGGGCCATGGGACTGGATATCACCATACTGTCGCTGTTCGGCTTGTTTGGCCTGTCCGGTATCGTGGTCAACGATTCCATCATTCTGGTGAGTTTTTACAAACGTCTGCGCGAGTCCGGTCTGGCATTAAACGAAGCCCTGGTCGAAGCAGCTTGCCAGCGTCTGCGCGCGGTGCTGCTGACTTCCCTGACGACCATCGCCGGACTGACACCGCTGCTGTTCGAGACCTCTCTGCAGGCCCAGTTCCTGATCCCGATGGCGACATCCATCGCCTTCGGCCTTGCCTTTGCCACGGCACTGGTACTGGTGCTGGTGCCGGTATTGTTGTCCATGCACGAAGATGTGCACCGCTGGTTTCAGCGTCGGTGGCCGCGCCGGCATGCGCTCAGCGCTGCCGGGGCATCTAATGTCGGGTGACCGACTCGGGTGCCTGGAGCTCACTGCCGAGCAAAGACGTGAAGGTGTATAGCCGCTCCGCGGGTTCGACTGTTTCTAACAGCACCTGCTTGTCTTGTTCGCTGAGCGGTAAAGCCATGCTGAGGCTGTTCATCAACTTCACCGTCGAAAGACGTTCGAGCATGCGCCAGTCGGCCTCCAGCCCGTTGACTTCGAAGTAGCGCTTCAGCGTTCGGATCAAGCCATCGTGCTCACCGCGCAGCTGGCCCCCCTGGTTTGCGTAGTCGTCGCTGAAGCGTGACCAGTTCGGGACGATCAGGCGGTAGCCGCGCGTGGTGGGGAGTTCCTCGCCGAGATCGTATCGACACACGCCGCTCAGCACCATCTCGATGCGACCGTCATTGGTCTCACTATACTGGGTGATCCGTCCGGCGCACCCGGTGTGGCAGAGGTCAGTTGCATCCCTGGCATCCGGGTCTGGTTGAATCATACCGATCATACGGTGGCTTCCGAGCGCGTCGCTGATCATGTTCAGGTAGCGTGGTTCGAAAATGTTCAAGGGTAATTCATTACCCGGCATGACGATGGCGCCGGGCAGTGGAAAGATCGGTAGCGTCCCGGGTAATTGGTCATATGGCACAATGAACGGATTGAAACTCATGAACCACCTCCCGGGCGTGTATCGCCCTCTCTCCCTACTATTCAGCTTCAGCCGGACTGCGGTAATTCCAGATGAAAAAACAACTTCTGCACAGGCGTTGCTTGAGTTAGACCTCGTTGCTCGAGAATTGTTCGTCTGACTGATTCTGTACGCCTATCGGAAAATATTACGGATAATCTGTTCGTGCAATGACTATCGGTATACAGCCTTTTCACGTTCATGTGCTGGTAATCGCCCAGGCCGATTATTAACCCGGCAATTGAACATACCGCGTAGGAGCACCGTCCTTCGGCGCGATATCGCGGCTAGGAGGCCGCTCCTAGGCCGGGTATTTTATTGCTGGTTTAATAGCTTAGCTGCCATCAACAGGATACCCTCAGCATGAACACAAGTACCAGAAAGTATCGATTTAACAGTGTTACGGATTTTCGGGACACGCAGGCCCATCAGCGCCGCCACTGCCAGCCGATTTTATTGAACATGAGAGGTGACGGTTTCTTAAGGCAGCAAGACGACCGTATAGTCCTCAACCTCACTCGCGCGTAAGTTTTGGCACGGATCCGCGCTGTCGCGTCGAGTCATCATCACTCGCATGCGCGTCAAACCGGCATCGGCCGTTGCGGGGATCTTGAGACTTCCCGACACCATTGTCTTACTCACCGCCGTGAAGAGAAGTTCATTGGCGGTGAAGGCACCGTCACGGTTTAGATCGATCCACACTGACCAGTGGACATTTCGATTTTGGCGTGCGAAACCGGGCACCAGGTCGATGCCATTGGCCGCGCGATCGAGGTAGATCGGACCCAGCCCGGTGAAATCAGCGTAACCACCCTGCGAACCCGAGGTGTTCGTTATACCGGCGACGGACACACTC
>Ga0209456_10000294_pt1 | contig 27689 bp, 22 predicted proteins | sample COG_11_FD_184755 | JGI IMG/M metagenome (GOLD analysis project Ga0209456, IMG submission 184755) | Pelagic marine sediment microbial communities from the LTER site Helgoland, North Sea, for post-phytoplankton bloom and carbon turnover... | ecosystem: Environmental > Aquatic > Marine > Neritic...
GTAAGGAGTATTATGATAAATGGTATGGAGATAATCGTTGGGCTTCATCATATATCATTTCCAATTCCATTGGGCAAGGAGAAGTTGCAGCAACTCCGGTTCAACTAGCCAATATGACTGCGGCAATTGCAAACCATGGTTACTACTATACCCCTCATATCCTGAAGAAAGTTGAAGGTAAGGATATAAGCATTCCCGAATACGTACAACCTAAGTATACAACAATTGACAAAAAGCATTTTGACCCTGTCGTTAAAGGCATGGCTGATGTGTATAAAAAAGGTACTGCCAGGTGGGTCCAAATACCCGGAATAGAGATTGCAGGTAAAACAGGTACCGTGGAGAATTATACAAAAATAGATACTGTACGTACGCAGCTTACAGATCATTCAGTATTTATCGCTTTTGCTCCTGTAGACAGTCCAAAAATTGCACTGGCAGTTTATATTGAAAATGGCTATTATGGCTCAAGATATGCAGGGCATATAGCGTCTCTATTAATAGAAAAGTACCTGAAAGGAAATATTACCAGAAAGGATCTCGAAAAAAGAATGCTCGAAAAAACTCTTGAACATGAATATGCCAAGCCATACAGCGGAGAAGAATTCAAGATAAATGAGTATGTCTGGTAGGAGAGTATTTAAGCGAATTGACTGGCTTACCGTTTTATTTTATCTTTTATTAGTAGGGATAGGTTGGCTAAACATCTATTCCAGTACATTTTCAGAAAACAACTCCTCCATTTTTGATTTTAGTCAGTTGTATGGAAAACAGTTGATTTTTATTGGGTTAAGTCTGATAAGTATCCTGGTAATACTTGCATTGGAGGCTAGTTTCTATGAACGTTTTTCCAGTGTTTTGTACATTATTTCTATAGTTCTTCTTTTGGGCCTTTTTGTCTTTGGCAAGACCATTGCCGGAGCAACTTCATGGTATGACCTTGGTTTTTTTAATTTTCAACCTTCGGAGATGGCGAAAGTTGCAACCGTTTTAGCGTTGGCCAAGTATTTAAGTGATATTCAGACAGATATTAAAAACCGGAAAGATCAATTTTATTCTTTTCTAATTATTATAATTCCGGCCTTATTAATCATTCCTCAACCTGACCCGGGCAGTGCGTTGGTATTTTTCGCACTGGTCTTTGTCCTTTTCAGAGAGGGGTTACCACTATTTTACCTGGGAATTGCCTTTTTAGCTATTGTGGTTTTCATAACCACCTTAATGTTCGGAACAACTTGGGTAGGAATTGGCTTAGCTTTAATAATTGCTATTTTTCTCTTACTGAAAAGAGCCTCTTATAAAGTCCCCATCTTGCCAATAGTATTGGTTTTTGTTGTTTCAATTGTCTTTTCATTATCTGTTAATTTTGTTTTCAATAATGTATTTGAGCAACGCCACAGAGACAGATTCAGCCTTTGGCTTCGGTTGGAAAAGGACCCTAATAAACTCGAAGAAATTCGTAAAACCATAGGTTATAATACCTACCAATCTGAAAAGGCTATAGAATCTGGTGGTTTCTTTGGTAAAGGCTTTTTAGAAGGTACCAGAACAAAAGGGGATTTTGTACCTGAACAACATACAGATTATATTTTTAGTACGGTGGGAGAAGAGTGGGGATTTCTGGGTACAACCATCGTTGTCATTCTCTTTACCTTGTTGCTTTTAAGACTGGTTTATCTGGCCGAAAGGCAAAAAAGCGATTTTAGCCGAATGTATGGATATGGAGCAATATCTATATTGTTGATTCATTACTTTATCAATATTGGAATGGTTATTGGCGTACTCCCGACTATTGGCATTCCTTTACCCTTCTTCAGTTACGGTGGATCCGGTCTTCTAGGATTTACAATTCTTTTATTTATATTTCTAAAATTAGATGCAAACAGGTTAAATGAGTGGGGCTAGAAGTTCCATTGTTTTGTATTTATACTTTGTTCTATGCGCGTTTCGATATTTTCATCCATCTTATTAAAAAAATCTAGTCTGCTAACTTCCTCCAAATCATCTACTGTCACCAAAAAATTCATAAGCGGCTCATTTGTGTCCTGGTGAGGAATTAGAAAAGCAAGAACTTTTATATCTTTTTCCTCTTCTTTGACTACAATTTTATAATACCATTTGGGGACTGCAACATCTTCTTCTCCAATTGTCGGAAGGCCTTTTTCTAAAATTCCCCCGGTAATAATATACAGGCTTTCATATTGTTTACTCCAACTTCTTATCTTCTTTTCCAATTCGTTCCATATCCCAGCATTAAAATCATTCTTTTGTGGGGTAATATTGCTGGTATAAAAAGTTTCATTGTAGGCATAAACCGAAAACCTTCTGTCTCCTGCCGGACAAAGATGCCCTCTGTCATATCCAGAGCCTTTATAATTTCTCCAATCGGCAGATTTAGTGCTTACTTTAGGGTCTTCAACATAATCAGGACGCTCCCTGTCATCATAGGTAAGATGACTTCGATTTAGAACGTATGCTACCCATTCGGCCTGTTCATAACGTTCCTTATAGGAAAGTATAAAATTACTATGAACCACTATTTCTCCCGAAGTTGAAGCTGGTAATATTTTATCCGGTACTTTAGAAGTTAAAACATCATTAGTAGGGGCGGAATACATACCGGGAGTATAAAAGTTTTCAAACACCCAAAAACCCACTATACAAAGGATCAACAAAGACAAATAAATATTTCTGTTCGTTCTTCGTGATCTGCTTCGCCCCATAGATCAAATTTAGTTTAATTTCACTGAATTTTATATTGAATAGATTGTAAGTTAGAAGTAATAAATCCGACAAAAATTACTTATTTTCCCTTTTAGGGATTTTATAAAAATTTAAATTTGAGATACTCACTATAATTGCAATATAATGTTGACCTGGAAAAACATAATGAGCTTTACGGTAAACGGAAATCCTGTACCGGACAGGCGTGTTGAAAAAACTGAAAATGAATGGCGTGAAATACTTACTCCTGACCAATTTCGAATTACCCGAAAGAAAGGAACTGAAGCCCCTCATTCGGGAGCATTATGTAGTATACACGATGCCGGTAAATATTCCTGTGTATGTTGCAGTACCCCCTTATTTGATTCCACTATTAAATTTGAATCAGGTACAGGATGGCCCAGTTTTACACAGCCTATAGCAGAAAATGCCATTAAATATGAAAAGGATGTCACATTTGGAATGATTAGGGTAGAGGTACTTTGCAATACCTGCGACGCACATTTAGGGCATGTATTTCCAGATGGCCCTGAACCTAGTGGTCTTCGTTATTGTATTAATTCTGAGTCTATGATAATTGAAAAGGAAGTTATAGATGGAAAATAAAAAATTGGAACTGGCAACACTGGGCGGGGGATGTTTTTGGTGTACAGAAGCCGTTTTGTTAGAGGTAAAAGGAATAGAAAAGGTTGTCTCAGGATATTCAGGGGGGAATGCTCCAGGCAAGCCAACTTATAGAGAAATATGCTCTGGACTTACTGGTCATGCAGAGGTAATTCAGGTAAGCTTTGATCCTGGTGTCATTTCTTTTCACGATATACTAATGATTTTTATGACTACTCATGATCCTACAACTCTCAACAGGCAGGGTGCAGATGTTGGGACACAATACCGTTCCGTCATTTTTTACCATGATCAAAATCAAAAAGAAGAGGCAGAAGGGGTTCTAAATGAAATATCTTCCTATTATGAGAATCCGGTGGTTACCGAATTAAGCCCGTTAAAAATATTTTATGAAGCCGAGGACTATCATCAGGATTATTATCGGAATAACCAGAGTCAGGGTTACTGCAATTATGTAATTACTCCAAAATTGGCGAAGCTTAGAAAAATACATGCAGACAAACTTAAAAGCACTATTTAGGATAACGGGTTTTTAAATAGCTGGTCAAAGGTATATACATAAAATGTACTGCTTAAATACCCGTAAGTTATCAAACATATTAAAAGCCTGAAATGACTTTTTTGGCCTTTTAAAAAAATATTGAATTATTGCTTGTCTGACATTGTTGAGTATAAAACTAAAACAAAAAAGAGCTCCAATAATTTTACCGGAACTCTTTTCTTAACTGTAAACAAGCATTTACTAGCCTTTTACACTTGCTAATTTACCGTTTTTAATATTGTTTATTTTCAAATCCTGAAGCACATTTATTGCCTCTTCTACGTAGACATCCTTTGCAAGATTAGTATGCCAGCGGTCGCGCTTTTCTCTTAATACAGGATCTTTCGTGAAAAGTTCCTCTTCGTATTTCAGAGATTCAAATGTCAAATGTGAGTCGTAATCTGAAATAGTCTTAAAATATGTAGATTTTGCTTTGTCCTTTTTCTCTTCTCTTTTGTAGATATCAAAATTCAGAGAAACCACATTTTCATCCTGTTGTTCCTTAAGCCATTTGGCGTTTTCTTCAATCAATGCAATCTGAGGATTCGCAGACATGCGCTTGGTACTATTCTCAATAGTAGTTTCATAATCAATATACCCTTCCCATGGTTCGTAATCTGCTGGTGATATTTTGTCCCAGTTTAACGGATTACGCTGATCTCTTTCCCCCAGGTCAATATAACTGTATCTATCCGGTACAACAACATCACTTTTAACTCCTTCCAACTGTGTTGATCCTCCATTTATCCTATAAAATTTTTGAGTTGTTAGTTTTATAGCTCCAAGATCTCCATGCTCATTACTTCTGACAATATTTTCTAAAGGGATTACATTTTGTACTGTTCCCTTACCAAAAGTCTGCTTACTCCCAATCACTACAGCTCTTTTATAGTCTTGCATGGCAGCCGCCAATATTTCAGAAGCTGAGGCTGAAAGTTCATTCACTAATATAACAAGAGGACCATCCCATTGAATTCGTTCATCCTTATCCTCATATACATCCTTGTCTTTGCCGGAGGACCTAACCTGAACCACAGGGCCATCTTTTATGAAAAGACCGGCCATTTCCACGACCGTCTTAAGAGATCCGCCTCCATTGTCCCTAAGGTCAATTACCAGGCCTTCTGCACCTTCCTGCTTCAAAAGCTCAACTTCTTTGGCCACGTCTGTTGCTGCATTTCTTTCGGCGTAATCGTTAAAATCCACATAGAACTTAGGAAGGTTTATAATACCGTATTTTTGATTTTCTTTAATAACCGTCGCAGATTTAGCATAACTCTCTTCAAGTTCAACTACATCTCTTGTAATGGAAATTTCTTCGATCGAGCCATCCACTTTCCTAACAGTTAAATCAACTACCGTACCCTTGGGACCTTTAATCAGTTTGATGGCATCATCCAAACGCATCCCGACAATATTTACAGGCAACTCCCCGTTCTGGCCGACTTTTAATATTTCGTCACCAACTTCCAGTTGCTGATTTCTCCATACTGGGCCACCGGAAATGATTTCAACGATTTTTGCACCCTCTGGTTTTTTCTGTAATCTTGCGCCTATCCCTTCAAATTTACCAGACATGCTAATGTCAAATTTATCTTTATCCTCCGGAGCAAAGTAATAAGTATGAGGGTCAAACTCATCAACAATTGTATTGATATAGTATACAAACCAGTCTTCCCGCTTAAGATCGTCTACGAAGTCGAAATATTCATCCAGAGTCTTTTTAGTAGACTCTCTGGCCTCCAATTCCATTTGTGAAACTGCTATACTCTCGTAATCTGTATCATCTTTCTTTTTTTGTGCCTGCTCTTTGAACTTGGAATCATAAGTTCCAATAGTGGCATATTTTAGTTGTTTCCTCCATCGCTCTTTAAGTTGATTTCTGGTTGCTGCAAATGCCTGGTCCTTATAATTTATATTAATAGTTTCTTCAATGGAATAATCGAAAGGATCACTTAAAACCTCCGCATAAACAGATTTGGCATTTTCCATTCGCTTCATGAATCTGGAATAAACCATATTAAAGAAAGATATCTCTGTATTCCTTATCTGGTCATCTATTTGAAATTTGTATTTCTCAAATTCCAAAATATCCTCTTCTAAAAAGTATCTTTTTGTAGGGTCAATAACATCTATAAAATCTTCAAAAACACTTACGGAGAAATCATCATTAATTTCTTTAGGTTCATAGTGACCACGTTCCAAAATATATGTAATAAGATCTAAGAGTAATTTATCCTTATCATCATTTTCAAATGACTTATTGGTAAAACTGCATGATGCCACCGCAATAAGTATCACCAAAAATCCAAGTATGAGGTTTCTTTTCATGTATTTTTTTTTATGTGCGGTTATTATTAAACCACTAAATAACAAACTTAAATAATATAAAAAATCACGGCAATGCCTATGAATTCCCTAAGATACTGAAAAAACCATGCCACTTTGCAAGCCAGCAGCATTAATTTTTTGTTAAACACCATTAGGATTTGTTTCCAATAAGCTTTAATAATCAACCGGTTGTACTAGATTTTTCAGTAAGGAGGAACTATATTCAAGAAAAATCCATAACTATATTTTTTGAACAGGCCCTCCATAAGCTCGCCATAATAACATATTAAAAACGTATTTTTGTGGCAGAAAGTATACAGTATGCAAAAACCCCTTATTCTGGTTACCAATGACGATGGAATAACGGCTCCCGGCTTAAGAGCATTGGTTCGCTATATGAAGGCAATTGGAGAAGTGGTAGTTGTTGCGCCAGATAGTCCACAATCGGGAATGGGACATGCCATAACACTGGATAATACCCTATACTCCAAGAAAGTTACCATAGAATTTGAAAATGGAGGCCATGAAGAATACAGCTGTAGCGGAACTCCTGCCGATTGTGTAAAATTGGCACTTCAGGTGATACTTAAAAGAAAACCCGACCTGTGTGTTAGTGGCATAAATCACGGTTCTAATTCTTCTATAAATGTTATCTACTCAGGAACCATGAGTGCCGCAATCGAAGCAGGAATTGAAGGCATCCCGGCAATTGGGTTTTCCTTATGTGATTATTCATGGGAAGCAAATTTTAATATCGCTGAAATTGCAGTAAAAAAAATTGCAGAAGAAGCATTAAGCAATGGAATTCCTAAAGGAGTGGTTCTCAATGTAAATATCCCAAAAACCAAAGGTGAAGACATAAAAGGAATAAAAGTATGCCGACAGGCAAGAGCAAACTGGAAGGAAAAATTTGATAAACGAACCAATCCAATGGGCAAAGATTACTATTGGCTCACCGGCGAATTTGAGCTATTAGACAAAGGTGAAGACACTGATGAATGGGCCTTAAGTAATGGCTATATTTCGGTAGTTCCCACACAGTTTGATTTAACAGCACATCACGTTATACAGGATATAAACAGCTGGTCTTTAAATGAATAATAAAAAGGAAATATTAATTGGTTTTGCAGTAGGGATTATTGCGAATATCATAGGAACACTTTTGTATATACTTTTGTTTTCCGATTTTGGGATTATGGAAACATTCTATGCAGCGGTTAAACAAGGGCATATTGGCAGTTTGCTGGCCTTAGGCGCAATTTTAAATCTGATCGCCTTTTTTGGCTTTCTAAAATTAAGAAGGGATTTGAGGGCAAAGGGAGTCTTAATTGCCACTTTACTTACTGCTTTGGTTATTCTCTATTATAAGATTTTCTAGAATGAAGTATTATATTATCGCCGGGGAAGCTTCCGGGGATCTGCATGGATCAAATCTTATCAAAGCAATTCTTGCTAAAGATACCAATGCCCAAATCCGTTGTTGGGGCGGTGATCAAATGCAAAAAGCCGGCGGTACTCTTGTAAGGCATTACAAGGAGATGGCTTTTATGGGGTTCTTGGAGGTAATTAACAATCTAAACACTATATTTAAAAGTATTAAATTCTGCAAGGAAGATATTAAATCTTATAATCCGGATGTCATTATTTTCATTGATTATTCAGGTTTTAATTTGAGAATTGCCAGCTGGGCGAAGGAAAACAAATACCGTACAAATTACTACATATCTCCTCAAATATGGGCTTCAAGGGAAGGTCGGATCAAAAATATCAAAAGAGATATTGATGCAATGTATGTCATTCTGCCATTTGAAAAGGAGTTCTATGAAAAGAAACACAACTACCCGGTAAGTTTTGTAGGGCATCCATTAATTGATGCAATTGGGCAAATTGATATTGGTAATGAGCAAGATTTTAGAAATGAACATAATCTGGATCCTAATAAACCAATTATTGCCCTCCTCCCGGGCAGCAGAAAACAGGAGATTCAACAAATGCTTGGCCTGATGTTAAAGGTTACACCTTCTTTTTCTGAATATCAATTTGTAATAGCTGGGGCACCCAGCCTAAATGTTGGTTTCTATTCAGAATTCCTAAAAAATTATGCTGTAAGCCTTGTTTTTAATAGATCCTACGAGTTGTTAAGCCATTCACATGCCGCTCTGGTAACCAGTGGCACCGCTACCCTTGAAACGGCTTTATTAAAAGTCCCGCAGGTTGTCTGCTACAAAGGCAACTGGGTGTCCTATCAGATTGCGAAACGAATAATTACTTTGGATTATATTTCATTGGTTAATTTGATTATGGGTACAGAAGTAGTAAAAGAACTGATTCAGGCAGATTTGACTACAAAAAACCTGAAGCAAGAGTTAACCAAAATCCTTGATGGTCCCATACGCAGTGCACAATTAAAGGCTTATAAAGAGTTAGAAAAAAAGCTTGGTGGGAAAGGTGCAAGTGACAAAGCTGCTGCACTTATTATAGAAAATGCTTAATTTTAGTTCCTGGTAGATCATATATATCCTGGGATGAATAGAAAGATTTTTGTTTTTTTTATCATTATACTCCTGACCGGATGTGGTATTGTTAAAAAGAAAACCACCTATGGCAAGGAACGGACTGTTACTGTTGCGGCATCAGAAAAAGACAGTTTGGCCGCAGAGGACAAAATTCCTGATTCTACAACAACTCTCGTTGTACTCGAAAAAGCTGATCTGATTATTAACACGGCTATGGCTTACTCCGGTGTACGATATAAGTATGGTGGAACCACCAAAAAGGGTATGGATTGTTCCGGCCTTCTTTACGTATCTTTTGGAGAAAACGATATTCCGTTGCCCAGGGTATCATCTCAAATGGCCGACGAGGGTAAGAAGATTAAATTAAATAAAGTTACTAAAGGTGACCTTTTGTTCTTCAAAACCAGTAAAAGAGGAAAAAAAATTAATCATGTCGGACTTGTCGTTGCTGTAGACGGACGTGATATCAAATTTATTCACGCCACTTCATCTAGGGGGGTCATTGTTTCTTCTTTAGAAGAAGGATTCTGGAACTATGCTTTCGTTAAGGCAACCAGAGTTCTTTGATTGCAAACTGAAAGTTCTATCAGATTGATTTTTCCGAATTATTCATTACAAACTAATTTTGTAAACTGAACTTTACTTTCACTACCCACTACTACTTTAATAGCCTATAGAATTAACCTGATAAGCTCAATGAAGCTTTTGGATTTTATTCCGGTAAAGCTAACTCTGTTTTTAATTTTTGGGATACTTTTAGGGTATTATAACAATATTTCCCTCCTGTTATCGACAGTACTTACCAGTGGGTTCATGGTTTTACTGGGCATATCGTGGAGGCGGAAAAACCTACTGGATAATCTGCCCTTTGGTTTTCTTTCCCTATTGTGCACAGTTGGTTTAGGGATGATGTCCGTGGCACTGACTATACCCGATAACAATTCAAAACATTACACGAACTTTAAGCTTCCAACCGAACAATATTTACATCTTAAAATCCGTGAGATCCTAAAACCCAATAGCTATAATGAACGCTATATTGCCAATGTAATTGGGATTGATGGTATAACAGTAAATGGAAGGGTTCTCATTATTACTAAAAATGACACGCTTAATCAAAAATTCAGAGTAGATGAAGAAATCTATAACCTGAATATTGTTGAAGATATTAGTTTGCCTCTTAATCCATATGGATTTAATTATGCCGATTATCTTAAAAAAATGGGGGTTCTCCATCAGCTTAAATTAAACAATCAGGATTATTTAATTAAAAAGAATGCTTCTTTAACCTTATTGGGTCTCACTGCGGCCATAAGACGCAAAATTATTTCAGGTTTAGGCAAGTCTAATTTTGGAAGAGATGAGCTTGGAATTATCCAGGCCTTACTTTTGGGACAACGCAATGAAATTAGCGAGGAAACTTACAAGAACTATAAGAATGCAGGCGCTGTGCATATCCTGGCTGTTTCGGGATTGCATATTGGAATAGTACTATTACTATGTCAATTTCTTCTAAAACCCCTGGAACGATTACCTCGGGGAAAGATTATTGTCCTTATACTTACGGTGATTCTTCTTTGGGGGTATGCCTTCCTGGCTGGTTTATCACCCTCTGTAATAAGAGCAGTTAGTATGTTTTCATTTGTCGCCTATGCCATGTACCTCAAGCGGCCAACCAGCGCATTTAATATCCTGGCATTATCTATGTTTTTTATTCTGTTGACCTATGATCCCATGTTACTTTTTCAAGTCGGGTTTCAATTGAGTTATGCAGCGGTATTTTCAATTTTTTGGTTGTTTCCCAAACTGCAAGACTTCTGGAATCCGGAAAATATTATTCTTAAAAAATGTTGGCAATTATTATCAATTTCCTTAGCTGCTCAAATTGGAGTACTACCCATTAGCCTTTTCTATTTTCACCAGTTCCCCGGATTATTTTTTATTTCAAATCTCTTGATTGTGCCCTTCTTAGGTATAATACTAGGATTAGGTTTTCTGATTATAGCACTTATGCTTGTAGATATCCTTCCAAACAGCTTACGCTTAATATACAATAAGCTTATATCTCTGATGAATAAAGTTATTGAATGGGTGGCCCAACAGGAATCCTTTATTTTCAGGGATATTTCCTTTGACGCTTTACAACTTGTATTGAGTTATCTACTAATTTTTACTTTGGTATATAGTCTCACCGAGAAGAAATTTAGAAACATACTGGCAGCAGCTCTATGCGTTATAACCTTCCAATTATGGCTTATTTCTTCCACCGCAAAAAAAGGCAGGGAACAGAAAATTATTGTTTTACATAAAACCGGAACCTCGGCGCTACTTTATAAAAAAGGTAATTACTTAGATGTAAATTGCATAGATTCGGTTGCAGTGATAAACCTGGTTAAAAATATTTTGGTAGAAGAAAACATCCAAAAAGTTAACTATAAACTCTTAAAAAATAGCTATCTCATTAAGGATCAAAGCCTGTTAATCTTGAATAAGCCAGAAATTATCTTCCAAAAATTTCAGAAAATCGATTATGTAATCCTTGGAAATTCCCCCAAAATAAATCTTAACCGTTTCCTTGACTCTATTAAACCTAAAAGTATTATAGCCGATGGAAGCAATTATAGAAGTGATATACACAGATGGAAAAAATCCTGTTCAGACCGAAAGTTGCCATTCTATTATACCGGTGAAAAAGGGGCATTTAAACTAGAAATAGAATAAATCAGCGCACTCCGTGCATGAGTCTTTTTAAAACCGGATTTAGTAATATAGCAATAAAACCAAAAGTAATAGGCACCAGAGTAAACATTAAAAAGAACGTACTTAAAGAATATTGCTCAGAAATTTTATCTATCATTCCCCCCATAGTTCCAGCCGCTTTTTGTCCTATGGCTATTGCAAGATACCAAATACCAAACATAAACCCGATCATCCTGGCAGGCACCAGCTTACTCAAATAAGATAAACCCACAGGTGAAAGACATAATTCTCCCATCGTATGAAGCAAATAGGCCAAAATAAGAAAAACCATACTTACAGAAGCCGTTTTTGATCCGGGTGTAATTCCTGCTGAGCCATAAGATAAAATGGCAAATCCAAGACCTAAAAGAATTAATCCCAGACCGTATTTCATAGCAGCACTCGGATTGTATTTGCTTTCCCACCATCGTGAAAACATAGGAGCCAGGGTTATTATAAAAAAGGAGTTTAGAATTCCAAACCAGGATGCATCTATCTGATTTCCCTCTTGAGAAAATTTATCAAACAACCGATAAAGAACTAATCCCCAAATTCCGACAAATGCCAATGCAAGTACAATATTAGACAACCATATTCTTGAATAAGTCTTTTTAAACAACAAATATAAAACCCAGGTAATAATTATGAGAGGTACAGTTGTAAGTAAGGCATCCACCACTTTGAAAATCATTGCCGAAGAGCCTACTAAATTTCTATTGGTGTAATCTCTTGCAAAGAGGGTCATAGACCCTAACGCCTGTTCAAAGGCTGCAAAGAAAATAACAGTAAATATCCCAAAGAAAACAACAGCAATAATCCTGTCTCTAACCAAAGGAATATATCTTGAAATCCTTGAGACAAGAAGAATAAGGAACAAAACTAGTGCAAAAAGTACTACAAAATTCGAACCTGATAATCCCCAAATATCGAATGGCAATAAATTATCCCCACTTATCTTCTCAATTGGATCATTAAAGAGATAGAGCAATCCTCCTATAGCTGACAGGACTATAAGGACATAATCCAATGTGGTAAACGGATTTAATTTTTCCGCCGCTTTTTCTTCTTCAATAATCTCCGGAGACTCTTCATTAATGTTTTGAGGCAATTCTGCCTTCTGAACTTTGCTTGGCTTACCACCTACACTGCCAAATAGTTTTTTAGCTAACAAAAACTGCATCATTCCGAAAAACATAAAAATACCTGCCAGTCCAAATCCCCAGGACCATCCAAAATTCTCAGCCAAATACCCGCATAGCATCATTCCGAAAAATGCCCCAGCATTTACACCCATATAAAATATAGTGTATGCTCCATCTTTTTTGGATTCTTTGCCCTTATACATTTCCGAAATAATCGAAGTAATATTAGGTTTAAAAAACCCGGTTCCTATAACCAAAAAGGCAAGACCCAGATAGAAAGTAGTGGTAGTTTCTACTGCCATAAAAGCATGACCCAAAGTCATAATAGCGCAACCTATTACAACAGCTATACGATATCCCGTAAATTTATCTGCAATATAGCCTCCAACTATAGGAGTTAAATAAAGTAACGAAGCATAGGTACCTATAAGTGCCAGGGCATGTTCTCTTGGCCAATCCCATCCCGGATTATCGCTGACAAATGGGGCAGTAAGGAAGAGGATCAAAAGAATACGCATTCCATAAAATGAAAAGCGTTCCCACATTTCAGTAAAAAACAAGACAAACAGGCCTGCAGGATGTCCTAAGACTTTATCCTTAAACAGATTTTCGATATCAGTATTCATTTGCTATAGTTTGGTTGTTAATATAAGGCTAAATCCCTGGCTCTAACCCAGGGTCTTAATGGGCGGGGTCTCCCTCATCATCCTCTGCACCGTGTGTTAGTCTTTTTAAGGGTTTCAGGACAGCGATCACCAACAATCCGAAGATGACACAAAAGATAGTAATCCCTGCAAAGATATTCAGCTCCCCAGCATCTGAGGCCGATTCTCCTATTAATCCGGCTACCTTATTCCCCAACCCGGTAGCAGCAAAATAAACCCCCATCATAAGGGCACCATAACGTACGGGAGCGAGCTTGGTTATAAAAGATAGCGCTACCGGAGAGGCGCATAATTCCCCTATGGTGTGGAAAAGATAGGCCAGTGCTAACCAATACAGGGCTGATTTACCCAAGGTTTCATACTGCATAGAAGCAAAGACCATAAAAACAAATCCTAAGCCCATGATGATAACTCCATTTGCCATTTTAAAAAGTGAGGAAGCTTCTTTCCCTCTATGCCTCCACCACATCCAGAAATTGGCAACGGGAACAGCAAATATCATTATATAGAAAGGATTGAAAAACTGAAAAGCGGCAGCAGGAATTTGATAGCCAAATAAGAACCGGTCCGTCCTGTTCTCTGCATACAAATTCATCAGGCCACCAGCCTGTTCAAATGCCCCCCAAAAGACGATTACTATGATAAAAGAAAGTAACAAGACCAGATAACGGTCCTTCTCTATTTTTGAACGCAAGTCCCCATAAATGGTTACCATCATGCCAACAACCATAGAGAGGAACAAAAAGAAAATAATATAGGCGAGCCTCTGATTCTCTATGTAGTACCAAGCTACAATACTGGAAGAAAGGGCAAGGAGAAAAGTGACCAACAAAGGGGTCCTGGTACTGAATTGCCTGGTAAAAATATCTTTTATGGACACGTTGTCGCTATCGACTTTTATTGCTTTAGGCTTATTTCCCACAGTTACCAGATACTTTTGTCCTGAAAGGTAAATGACCTGTCCCAAAACCATCCCTATAGCCGCTAAACCAAACCCGGCATGCCAACCCCACTCATCGGCTACCCAGGCCACAAGTAAGGCAGCCAAGGCTGCTCCGGTATTTATCCCAATGTAAAAAATTGAAAATCCTTTATCCCGGCGTTCGTCTCCTTGTCGGTACAAGCCCCCAACCAGGGTAGATATATTGGGTTTAAGCATCCCTACCCCCGCTATAATCAGTCCCAGGCCGGTATAAAAGGCCCACATAAGCTCTACAGATAAAATACCATGACCGGCCACTAGTAAAAAGCCCCCTATCATAACAGCTCTTTTTTGTCCTATTATCTTATCTGCTATAATGCCCCCGGGGATAGAAGCCACATAGACCAGCATTGTATACCAGCCGTACAAGGACAAAGCCTCTCCGTCTAACCAGCCTAATCCGGGGTTATCTCCCCTGGTCTGCGCAGTCAGATACAAGACCAGAATACCTCTCATACCGTAGTAGGAGAAGCGCTCCCACATTTCAGTCATAAACAGAATATAGAGCCCTGTAGGGTGTCCGAAGAGTTCTTTCTGATGTGCTGGTTTTGGTGTCGTAGTCATGGCTTGTTTTGGTTTGTTATAGATTGTTCTTTATAAAAATGGTCATTTTGGTATATAGATGTAATCTGGTATTACCCCCCTTAATACTATGGTCTTTGTCGGGATATATTGCCCAGTCGAATTGTTTATTGGCCTGTACCAGGGCCTCAATCATGCGCATACTGTTTTGCACGTGTACATTGTCATCACCTGAGCCGTGGACCAACAAATAATCTCCCTTTAATAGTTGGGGATAATTAAAAGGTGAATTCTCATCGTAACCTCCCGGATTCTCAGCCGGGGTTCTCATGAATCGTTCTGTATAGATAGAGTCATAAAACCTCCAATTAGTGACCGGTGCAACGGCAATGGCCATTTCAAAAGTATCGTTGCCTTTCAGGATGCAGTTTGTAGACATATGCCCGCCAAAACTCCAGCCCCATATCCCAGTTCTATCCGGGTCTATAAAAGGGTATTCACTTAGTTTTTTAGCTGCCGCAATTTGATCCTCAGTTTCATATTTAACTAAATTTAAATAAGTTGTCTTCTTAAAATCACGTCCCTTAAAACCGGTGCCTCTGCCATCCACACATGCAACAATATAGCCCTGTGAAGCCAGAATCTGATGCCAATAGTCATTTGAACTCATCCATGTATTGGCTACTTGTTGAGAGCCCGGCCCGCTGTACTGAAACATTAATAAGGGGTATTTTTTAGAAGGATCTAAATCTTTTGGTTTCACCATCCACATGTTCAATTCGTTGCCATTGATAGACATTGTAGAAAATTTCTTAGGGCTCAACTCATATTGCGCCAGTTTGCTTACAAGGCTATTATTGTCTAAAATATCTTTTAATTTATTTCCCGATGCCGCCTTATGTAATGTGAATTCAGGAGGTGTAATGGAATTGGAAAACTCATTTATGAAATAAGTAAAATCTGCACTAAACTCGGCAGAATTGGTTCCTTCTTTTGAAGAGAGTCTCTTCTTATGCTTACCGCTTCTTTCAATACTATAGATATCTCTGTTTATTGATCCATTCTCTGTGGACTGGTAATAGACTCTATCCTTCTTCGGATCATATCCATAGTAATCGGTCACTTCCCAGTCTCCCTTTGTAATCTGGTTCTTTAAATCCCCGTTTTCAGAATGTAAGTAAATGTGATTATATCCATCCTTTTCACTGGTCCAGATAAAACTATCATCGGCCAGAAAAGTGAGGTTATCTGTAATATCTACATAAGCTTCATCTTTTTCCTCAAGTAAAAGGGATACCGAGTTATTTTGCAGGTTTACAGTATATAAATTTAATTTATTTTGGTGTCTGTTTAATGTTTGAACACTTATATAATGTGGATTGTTCATCTGAGTTATCCTGGGTATGTAATACGTGTCCGGGAGTGAAATTTCTGTAATTTTCTCCGATTCAATATCATAGGTATGCAACGTAACTACAGAATTATTCTCCCCGGCTTTGGGATACTTAAAGATATTTTGAAATGGATATAAGTCTGTACCATAAACATCCATCGCATATTCAGGAACAGCAGTTTCATCAAATCTTAAAAAAGAAATTTTTGTCCCGTCTGAGTTCCATTCAAAGGCCCTGACAATTGTAAATTCCTCTTCGTATACCCAATCTGCAATGCCATTAATAATCTTATTCCTCTCCCCGTCTGAGGTCATTTCTAATATTTTTCCATCAGCTATATTAAAAAGATACATATTATTATTGTTAGCAAAAGCTACCATTTTCCCATCCGGTGAAAAAGTGGGTTCCTGAATCCATGTATCTGCTATTTGAGTAATCTTTTTAGAAACTACATCATATATATAATAGATCCCTACTTTAGAGCGTCTGTATATAGGAGCCTCTTCTGTTGCCAGTAATATTTTTGATTCGTCTTTACTAAAGGTATATGAACTAAATGCCTCTTTTGAAGTTAAATCCTGTGAAGAGACAACAATTTCTAACTTCTCTAATGTATTATAATCGTATTTATCAATGCTGACACTACCGCTGGCTATATCTGTATTTAGAACTGTATAGTGTTTGCCATTTTTTAAAGGATAGATGGCCTCCATGCCCTCGGTTACATAGGTTCCTGACCAAAGCTCTTCCAGAGAAATCTTTTTTTGTTGAGCAGATGCGTATTTTAAAAAGCAAACGGCAAGAAAAATCAGAACGAGGGATTTATTCATAAAACCTAAAAAATTGATTATAAACTACCAAGTTTACTAATATTTTTGCAAAAAAAATAACTTTAAACTTAAAATATTGCAACTTTATACCCTAGGACCTCGAATGAAGAAAACCTTTAGCATAATTGTGTAATCACTATCTTTGCCCCCTTAGAACAATAGCTTATGACCACACCGATCCAGGGATTTTCCAAACTTTCCAAAGAAGAAAAAATCAATTGGATTGCCGATAATTATACTGATAATTCGGATACCACAATACAAATACTTAAAAAATACTGGAATGAAGATAATGGGTTACAAAAACTCCATGACGAATTTATAGAGAATACGATTAGTAACTACTACCTGCCTTTTGGAATTGCTCCGAATTTTCTTATTAATAATAAATTATATGCCATTCCAATGGCCATAGAAGAAAGTTCTGTTGTTGCGGCCGCCAGTAAGGCTGCCAAATACTGGCTGGATAAGGGGGGATTTAAAACCAGGGTACTTGGTACTCAAAAAATTGGACAGGTACATTTTATCTTCAAAGGTTCCTCTGAAAAATTGCAAAGATTTGTTAGTGAAATAGAACCGATTTTAATTAAACATACAAAGTCCATCACCCGAAATATGGAAAAGCGTGGTGGTGGAATAACATCCATAGAACTCAGAGATAAAACAGACAAACTTAAAAACTACTATCAGTTGCATTGTAAATTTGAAACCCTTGATGCTATGGGTGCAAATTTCATCAACTCTTGTCTGGAGCAATTGGCTGCTACCTTAAAAAGAGAAGCCGAAACCTATAAGTTGTTCAGCGAAGATGAACAGCAAATAGAAGTAATAATGAGTATTCTTTCTAACTATGTGCCGGAATGCCTGGTGCGCGCAGAGGTAAGTTGCTCGATTAATGATTTAGAGGTGGAACAATCTGTTTCCCCAAAAGAATTCGCAGAAAAAATGGTGAGGGCAGTTACTATTGCTAATGTTGAACCTTACAGAGCAGTTACCCATAATAAAGGGATAATGAACGGCATAGATGCTGTTGTACTGGCCACGGGAAATGATTTCAGGGCTGTAGAAGCAGGAATCCATGCGTACGCAGCAAAAGACGGATCCTACCGTAGCCTTACTCAAGCCTCATTGGAGGAGGGCATTTTTAAATTTTGGATAGAAGTACCTCTGGCTCTAGGAACTGTTGGAGGCCTTACCGGATTACATCCCCTGGTAAACCTAGCTCTGGAAATTTTGCAAAAACCATCGGCCCGAGAATTGATGCAAATTGTTGCCGTGGCCGGATTGGCACAGAATTTTGCAGCGGTCAGGTCATTGGTTACAACCGGGATTCAGGAAGGCCATATGAAAATGCACTTACTAAATATTCTTAATCAAATGAGTGCCACAGAAGATGAAAAGAAAACTTTGATATCCTATTTTAAAAAGAATGCTGCCACTCATAGTGCAGTTGTTGAAGCACTTCAAAATTTACGAAACAATCTATGACGCAACGGTTCTACAGCAATGGAAAGTTGTTACTTACCGGTGAGTACGCCGTTCTTGACGGGGCCCTATCCTTTGCCCTGCCTACTAAATACGGACAGGCCCTAATGATAAAGGAATTGGATTCTCCGGTACTTTTATGGACAAGCCTGGATGAAAAAGGCGAAATCTGGTTTAATACCTCACTACAATTAGACCTTTTTAGGAATTCGGATGCGGAAGTTACAGATGAATTAGATAAGCTAATGTCATCCACAGATGAAGTTTCCAAAATGCTGCTTAAAATTCTGTTGGAGGCAAAAAGGATGAATCCGAATTTTTTAAATGGAAAAATGGGATATGAAGTACATACAGAACTGAGCTTCCCTAGGGATTGGGGACTTGGATCTTCCTCAACCCTAATTAATAATATTGCGCAATGGGCAAAACTTGATCCTTTTGCTCTTTTATCCAAAACATTTAATGGAAGTGGATACGATATTGCATGTGCACAACATAATCGTCCAATAATTTATCAAATTAAACATGGGGACCGATTTATAAAAGAAATTGAATTTAACCCTCCATTTAAAGACGCTTTGTTCTTTATTCATCTCAACAGAAAGCAAAACAGCAGAGAAGGGATTACCAGATATGAAGAACAGGAATTTGATAAAGAAGCTTTAATTATTAAAATTTCAGAAATAACAGAAGAATGTATTCGTTGTACTGAAATAACTAAATTTAAGAAATTGATGAACACTCATGAATTGCTTTTGGCAGACATCCTTAATCTGCCACCTGTAAAGGAAAATCTATTTCCTGATTTTGAGGGGTCTATAAAAAGTTTAGGTGCATGGGGCGGAGATTTTGTACTTGCCATAGGAGATAATAATACCCCTGAATACTTCATTAACAAGGGATATAAAATTGTAATTCCATTTGCGGAAATGATGTTATAAAAAAAGCCTCCCGTAAGAGAAACTTTTTTATGATAATGATATAATTAGATTCCTTTCCTAAAAAGTTCTTACCGGCAAGCGATATAATTCTTAATAGAAAGTTGCTCTGTTATCTATAATCTCGGAATTTTCCTTTAGCGCATTGAACACACTTGTATTTACTCTGGTCCCGTTTGAAGCCTGTAAAGAATTGGCAAATGTGGTATAATTTTCCAGCTTAGGGCCTTCTTCTTTTTTGGTTACTTCAATTTTAAACACTCCGGTTTCACCTTCAATAAGATCTGAAACATTCCCCTGGGCTAAAGCAAATGCACTGCCTACAACCAAAGGTTCTCTACCAGCGCCTGGTATTGTTGGAGTTTTAACAGTTAAGGCAGAGGCTGTAGATATATTGGTATTGTTGCCAGAAGCTAAATCCTCTAAAGATTTCCCCTGGTTTTGAGAAATAATTTTTGCAGCCTTTTTTCCTTTGCGAATTTTTGGAAGGGCACTGGCTGAAGCATCTTCAACAGACATTAAACCTTCTTCATACTTCGCTGTTAGCTGAACTACTGCATAACCGTTGCTAATTCCAAACCTCTTAATATCACCTATTTCTGTTTCGGCATTAAATGCCCATTGAACAATAGATCTTTGGTTAGAAAGTCCGGGAAGGTTTTCGTCCAATTCATTTATTTTATTAACAGGTCTTATTACGTATTCATTTTCTTTTGCCAAATCGGGAAAAGACTTTTCTGATGACGTTGCTGCCATTTCAAATTTAGTCGCATCTGTAAACAGTGTATTTAATGTTTCGTCTGAGGCTTCAATTTCCCTGCTAAGAGTTGCAAGCTGAACAAGGTCTTCTTTATCGTCTACCCGCACAATATGATAACCAAATTCTGTTTCAACCAATCCAATATGGCCTTCCGCGTTTCCAAACGCGAAATCATTGAACTTAGGTGTCATTACCCCTTCCTGAAAGTAACCCAAGTCGCCACCTCTTGGGGCAGATGGTCCGTCAGAATTATCTCTGGCCAGTTGCGCAAAAACGGCTCCTTCTACTTTAGCTTGTTTTAGTAAATCGTTTGCTTTGGCCTCCGCCTCTTCTTTGGTTCTTTTGATTTCAGGGTTTGCTCTTTCGGCTCCTTCCCAAGTAATCAGTATATGACTCGCCTTTACAGATCCATTGGGTTTTTTGTTTACCATTTTGGTGATTTTAAGGCTTTCGCCATCCTGATAAGGTCCAAATAGTTCCCCAATATTTAAGGCCATTAGCGTATCTGCAAATTTTATCGGAAGTTCATTCCTCGACTTATAAATAGTATCAAATTTACTATCTGAATTTCTATCAAGAAAAGCAGCGTTGTCTTTGGTATTTCTAAATCCTGGAATGGTATCTGTTTCATCGCGTTCTTCAAAATATTCCACGGTATCACCAAGAAGTTTTGTTATTTGATTTTTTATGGCAGCCTCATCTTCAACAGAAGCTTTGTCTTCAAAATAGACGAATTGAATATCTCTGGAACTTTGCTGCTTATAATCTTCCTGATGTGCAATTATGTAGTCTGAAATTTCTTTTTTAGTAATAATAAAAGTAGAGTCAGGAATGGAAGTGTATGGAACTCTTACATATCTGATATCCACTTTATCTGTTGTTAATTTATAATCCAATTCCCCTTCTTTCAAGGTAGCACCAACTCCTGCTCTTATTAAATTAAAATACGTTTGTTCCTTTGAGCTTTGAATTATTGCCTCTTCGTCCTGCAGCCAATCGTTATATTGGGCCGGGGCATTGGTTTTCAATTCAGCAATAAAATCCCGAAATTTTGTTTCGTCAAATACACCATTCTCATCAGAAAATTGAGGATTCTGAGCTATTCCAGGGCTAGATTTAATAACATTTATTATCTGGTCCTGCTCAATAGAAATACCCAGATCCTCTATCTGTTGACCCAAAATAGTATTACGTTCTACTTGGTTCCAGACAGAATTTACTAATTGAATAGATGAGGTTGTAGGCCCAGACCTTCGAGATGCCCTCTCAATCTTTCTTCTAAAGTCGTCGATAGAAATTTCGTCTCCATTAATTTCACCTACAGAAGACCCAACTTTTCCACCAGAAAAATCATTACTTGTAAAAATTCCAGAAATTACGAACGCAAATAAGGCCATCCCGATGATCAGGATTAAGATAGTTGTTCGTTTTCTAATATTCTCTAGAATTGCCATTTTTTATTTATTTAAAATCAGTTGGCGAAATTAGTATTTTCCAACAAGAAATAAAAACTTATGGTCGGCTATCTGGCTCATATTTATGGGACTAATCCTTTTCCAGGACCTGAAGTGAAACTAAATCTATTTTTGTGCTGGAAACTTCCAGGACAGTGAACAAAAAATGCTCTACATGTATTTCAGAATTCTGGTCAGGGATCTCACCTGTTTCATTCACGATCAGCCCACCAAGTGTTTCGTATTCCTCGCTTTCAGGAAGTTCCAGTTTGTATTGTTCATTAAGGTAATCTACCTCCAACCTGGCAGAAAATTTATAGGTATTACTATTTAGTTGCTCTTCCAGTAAATCTGTTGAATCATGCTCATCCTCTATTTCGCCAAAAAGTTCCTCCACAATATCCTCAACGGTCATTATTCCCGAAGTACCACCATACTCATCGAGCACAACTGCAATACTTTTTCGCTTTTTTGTCAATACATTAAGGATATCCTGAATTAACATGGTCTCAGGTACAAACTCTACCGGCAGTAGTATACTTTTAATTAATTTAGGTTTCTTAAATAGTTCATAAGAATGGAGGTACCCAATAATATTATCTATAGTGCCTTTAAAGACTAATATTTTTGATAGGCCGGTTTCTGTAAAAAGTTTTGCCAGGTTTTTTGGAGTTTCATGTAATTCTACGGCTATAATCTCAGTCCTGGGAACCATAACTTCCCTCGCCTTTACTGCAGAAAATTCAAGTGCATTCTGAAAGATCTGTATCTCAGAATCTACATCATCCTCTTCCATTACAGTTTCCATTTGTTCGGTTATATAGTCTCCTAATTCAATCTTACTAAATGCCAGTTGTACATCATCACCGTCTGTTTTGAAAAAAGTTTTGAGTAGTAAATCGGAAACTTTTATAACAAAATCAGAGACAAAAGAGAATAACAAATAGAAAAAATATGCAGGAGCCGCAAAAATTTTAAGTAGTTTGTTCGCATAGATCTGAAAAAGCACTTTGGGTAAAAATTCTGCTGTAAGCAAAATTATAATAGTTGAAATTAGTGTCTGGGTCAAGAGGCTAAAGTCTGTAAATAAAAGTTGAACAAAGTTATTGCCTGATGGTAATTTGGTCTGGAACCAATTCATTAATAACTCTCCCATGTACAAACCATAAACCACTAAAGCAATATTATTGCCAATAAGCATGGTAGCAATAAACTTAGAAGGCTTTTTTGTTAGCCGGGTAAGTATTTGTGCCAGGAGTCCTTCCTGTTTCTTTTCAATTTCGATATGAATCTTATTCGCGGAGATAAAGGCAATCTCCATTCCGGAAAAGAATGCAGATAACAGCAAACAAATACAAATAATAAGTATGCTTGAGTCCAAGGCTATTGCTGATTATCCCGTTTTCGCTTTTCGAAACGTTTTCTGTAGTTACGCCGAAAAATAAACATCCCAATAGAGACGAGAGCAAAGAAAATAAATATGTAAGTACCCTCTCTGTCTATATTCCAAAGTTCAATTATCTTATATACTGAAATTATTGCCACGGCCAAGTACAGGTATTCAGTATATCTCAGTATTTTAATCATGTTTGATCTTCCTTAATTGTGATTAATCCATAAGTCTTATGGGCATTGAAGAAACTAAAGTCTTTATTGAAATCCATTCCCTCACCATCCATAATTGTCCCATCTTCCGGATTGGTAAACTTAAATTTACGCTGTGTAAAAATCCATTCATTAGTCTGATCATAAAAAAGCTGAGGAGCTTCAAGCTTTTTTCCATCATGAGATTCAATTACCACATTACCTTGCAGGTCTATTAAATTAGTATTAGAATAAATAATCCCGTAGTCCGCCTTAATCGTACTTTTGTTGTCTTCAGCATCAAATAAATCCACCTCCAAGCCATTTGGAAAAGTTCTATACTTAAACCTCATATTGTCATAGTCTTCGCTCAACGGGCTTTTTAAAATAGCTATGACCCTGGAATCTTTGGTGTCTTCGCTTCCCAATTTTTCGGGAGTTTCTGTATAGGTAAGGACAAAATTTTGAGCAACTCCCTGCGGATATATTGTTTGCTGCGCTTCTTCTCCCACCCTTTTATAATTATCCTTACAGCCATAAAACAACAATGCCACAGAAAATACTATGGCAATGTTAATAAATTTATTTCCGTATGGATTATCCATTATTATAGATTAGGCACGGTTACGCTGCCTCCGACCCAACAACTAAAGCTGATGGATTTACCTGCCATTCCAGAATTAAAGATATCTGTCTTTGAAGGTGCTTTGGCACTATAGCTGGCCGCAGATTGATTTGCATTTCCACTAAGTGATGGATCTACTCTACCCGCTTTTCTGGCCATATCTGCCGCTTTCCAATAGATAGCTCTTTTTTCAAATGGAGTACTTCCACAGTCATTGGCACTTGTTGCATATAAATTTGCAATAAGAAGGTAGGCTCTGCCATTGGAAGTATTTGCATTTATTGCTTTCTGAGCATAACTTCTTGCAGTTGATTTACTGGTTCTTCTATAACTGGTTGCTATCTTATACGCAATATTTGATTTCTTTTTGGAATCAGTCTCCAATTCCAGGGCCTTATTAAAATCCGCTATTGCTCCTTTGTTATCTCCTGCTTTTTTCTTTAAGGTTCCACCGTATACATAAGCATCTGCTGAAGGATCCAGTGCTAATTGCGCTTCAAATAATTTTTGAAACATAGGATCATCAATGCAATCTTTACTAAACATTCTTCCTACTGCCCTTTTTACCCAGGTTACGTCGTTTTTTTTGGAGTCAAAACTCTTTTGATAAAGGGGAATAAGATTGTCGCAATCTGCCAAGGCACCTAATTTAGCATCCACACTTCCGGCAATCTTGCCATAAGATTCAGAATTTGTAGTTGCCACCTTCAACCTTCTTTTTTCCTTTGAAGTAAGGGTACCAGCCTCCTCTTTAGGAAGTAGTTGGCTAATAATATCTGTTAATTTCGCATTCTCCTCTTCTATCTTTTCATTAACATCATCATAGGTATCAAACACTGATTGAAGATCTTTTTTCCCTTCATTATAAAGATCTACAAGACTTGAAAAATAAAGATAAAGGGCCTTAGGGTTTTTAAAATTTGCCGCGTCTTGTTCAAAGGCAACATGAAGCATATTATATAACTCTTCATCAGAAGCCATCTTGTTGTCATATAATAGTAATGCCTTATCTATAGCAACAACCGCTTTAGGAAACTTATTCGGAAAAACCTTTAAGCTATTGTCATATAATGCAAGCAAGTCACTTATATAACCATCTTTTTCGGTGCCGGAACTATTCTTAATCTTATAAGACAGAATTTTTTCCCCCAGCGAAAAATTGGCTCTATTTATCGATGGACATGTTTCATATACCATTTTCCATGGAGTATATGCTGCATCGTAATTTTTTACTTTTGCGTGCTCAGCATAAATAGAAAGATTGGTCATACATTCAGGGTTTTGGCCTTGTGCATTTGCAGTACCCATTATTGCCAGTAACCCAATCATCATACAGTAAAACTTCTTTTTCATCGTATATTAATTTTAAAGTGGTTAATGTACTAAATTTTTATCAATTTATTTTCCTTTTTTGAAACCATTTATCGTTCAATGATAGTCCTACACTGACTTTGAAATAAGTTTCCTCAACTAAATTCGCTACTGTGGTACCTCGTTTACCGTATTCAAAACCTATATTCATATTGGAAAAACCTCCTCCAACCGGTAAACCAAGTCCAAAAGTTATGCCAAAATCATGTATCGAGGTATCATTCACTATCAAACCCGTTTTGGAAGTACGCGCACCAGCCCTGTAAGTGATTCTTTTCAAATAACTGGTAAATGAAGCGTAATCAGGTATAAAATATCCACCTGCTCTAAGAGTATTGGCATCTTCGTATGCTACATTATCCGGATCAATAAAGTCATTTCTAAATGAACCTACTGCCTGAAAACTATATTCTGCTCCTAAAAACCATTTTTTATCCCGTCCTAATCCAAGCCCAAAAGTGGTAGTAGTTGGAATTTTCAGTTCTGTATTTCTGAGGTTTGAAGGTTCTAAATCTACATCCCTTACTTCAATTTCCTCTCCCGTGCTTAATGAAAATGATCCTAATCTTTCAAAATTTGAAGAAACCAGGTTTGCCTGCGTATTAACAGTAACTGAGCTAAACAAAGTGTATTTATTTTTAATTATAGGAGTATAGGTTGCCCCATAATTAAAATCAAAGCCGTTAACTTCAGAATCACGGATGTCTATTGTACCATACTGTATTCCATCAATACTTTGAACACTCTGGTACTCTAAGTGACCGAAGCTAAAATTAACTGTTGCCCCAACATGCAGATTTTTGGTAATTTCATATCCCGCTGATAAATATACTTTATTTAAGCCCCCATCCCCGGAATATTGATTTAACACTGTATCCTGGGTGGCATTCGTAGTTTCAGAAAAAATATTATAACCTACGGCCGTATAAGGTAGAATTCCAAAGCCTACGCCAAACTTTGGTGTTATGGGAAATGCCAGTGAAATATACTCAATAGAAGTAACCGACGAACTTTCTTCATCTATAAAATCTTTCAATATTACTTCCTTATGTCCGCCTCCTGCCGTATAAGTTACTAACCTAAGTTTCCCGTAAGCCGCTGGATTATTCAGGTTAACATGTATACTGTCTGTGTACATACTTAATCCTCCCATTGCCTGATTTTCTATAGTCGCCTGAGGTCTGAATTCTCCTATCCCAGCAAAAGAATAAGGTGATACAGTTCCGTTACCACTCTGGGAATAAGATGCTATTGCCGTTAAGCAGAGTATTAGCAATACGATTTTCTTTACCATCTAGCGTTTGTTGTATTCCAGCAAATAATTCAAGCCTTTTAGGAGAAAATTAGAATGCGCAAATATGGTATTTTTTAATCGTTTAGACAAAAATTGAGCGTCACCGCCTGTTAAAATAACTGTTAAATCTTCAAAAAGCGATTGGTATTGACCTATGACCCCATCTATCTCGGTACAAATGCCATTTAAAACCCCGCTATGGATACTTGCATCTGTGGAATTTCCTATTATATCATTGAAATTCTTGGGTTCTAGCAGAGGTAGTTTTGAAGTATGTTCGTGTAGTGCCTTGTAACGCATACGTAAGCCGGGAGAAATTGCACCTCCCAGGTACTCCCCATAGTCATTTATCATATCATAAGTTATACAAGTACCTGCGTCAATGACCAGTGTATTGGCATCAGGGTTATGGTAGAAGGCGGCTGTAGCCAATGCTACCCTATCCATTCCTAATGTCTGAGGCGTAGCATAGGAATTTTTAAAGGGGATCTTAGTATTATGACTCAATATATGTACTTCAACAAATACAGCTAGTACCGAAATGTATTTTTGGTCTAAAACACCTACTGATGAAATAATTGCTGTTTGTATAGCTGGGTATTCTTTAAATACTTTTTTTACGAGCTTTGGAAAGTCCTCTGGTTCTAGCTTTTGTTGCCATACCAGGCTATGCTCCTGAAAAACGGCCAGCTTTATATAAGTATTTCCTACATCTACAATAAGGTTCATAACACAAAGATTATAAAATGAAAAAAAACAGCAGGCTTTTTTTTCTTTTTTGTTTGTAGTTCCTAAATTTGAAAGTATATTTGCCCCCTCCTACGCACTGCGCTATTGCTTGTGCTTCGGAGGGTGCAGACCCTAATTAAATAAGGTACCTTAGCTCAGTTGGTAGAGCAACGGACTGAAAATCCGTGTGTCCCTGGTTCGATTCCTGGAGGTACCACTTAAAGCGCCAAACCCGCTTCTTGTATCAAGAAGCGGGTTTTTTATTTCCTCAGACTTGGAAAGTTTACTTTCCTGAGGATCGGGGAAATAAAAAACACCTGCCCAAGGCAGGTGGGTTTGGCATTTTCAAATGAGGGAACAAAGGAAAAACGAGCATGGCGAAGTTTAGTCCTGGAGAAACTCTATAAATTCTTTAAAAAATAAATATAATTCGTGTCAT
>Ga0209456_10000295_pt1 | contig 27677 bp, 30 predicted proteins | sample COG_11_FD_184755 | JGI IMG/M metagenome (GOLD analysis project Ga0209456, IMG submission 184755) | Pelagic marine sediment microbial communities from the LTER site Helgoland, North Sea, for post-phytoplankton bloom and carbon turnover... | ecosystem: Environmental > Aquatic > Marine > Neritic...
GAGCGGCGATAATCGCCGCCGGTCCGCGTCGGCTTTTCCGCGACGGTCAGCCGTGAACTCCGCCAGGCCCGGAAGGGAGCAACGGTAGCGGTGATACCGGGTGCCGGGAAGCGGCTGGCGCGGGCCACTATACGTTACACTGTGTGACTGTTAGTCGAGTCTCAGGCGCAAAACCCTTTATGAGTTACCTCGTCCTTGCCCGCAAATGGCGGCCCAAAGACTTTTCGGACACCGTCGGCCAGGAGCATGTGCTACAGGCGCTGATCAATGCGCTGGACTCCGGGCGGCTGCATCATGCCTACTTGTTCACCGGCACGCGCGGCGTCGGCAAGACGACGATTGCCCGTATCCTGGCCAAGGCGCTCAACTGTGAGAAAGGTGTCACGTCGGAACCCTGCGGCGAGTGCAGCGCATGCGTGGAAATCGATGAAGGGCGATTCGTCGACCTGATCGAGGTCGATGCCGCATCCAAGACCAAAGTGGACGACACCCGAGATTTACTCGATAACGTGCAGTACGCACCGGCACGTGGCCGCTACAAGGTGTACCTGATCGACGAGGTCCACATGCTGTCCAGGAGCTCGTTCAATGCGCTGTTGAAAACGCTCGAGGAGCCGCCTCCTCACGTCAAGTTCCTGCTGGCGACGACTGACCCGCAGAAGCTCCCGGTTACGGTGTTGTCACGGTGCCTGCAATTCAACCTCAAGCGCATGACGTCGCGCCTGATGTCCGACCGACTGACCTATATTTGCGAAGCCGAGTCGATCGCGGCCGAGCCTGCCGCCCTGACCATGCTCGCGAGAGCGGCGGATGGCAGTATGCGTGATGCGCTGAGTTTGCTCGACCAGGCCATTGCCTATTGCGGCGGGCAGATAGAGGAAAACCAGGTTGCCCTGATGCTCGGCACCATCGACCGCGATCACGTAGTCCGGCTAATACGGTTGCTGGCGGACAACGATGCGCGCGGCGTCATCGATGCGATCCGCGAGATAGACGAACAGTTCCCCGATTACGCGCGCCTGCTCGAGGACCTGGCACGCGACCTGCAGCGCATCGCCGTCTTCCAGATCGTCGGCACGTGCGACAGCGAGGATGACATGAGCGAACAGGAGATCGCCGAGCTTGCCGAGGCAATATCGCCCGAGGACGTTCAGCTTTTTTACCAGGTCGCCGTGCTGGGACGGCGCGATCTCAAGCTTGCCCCGGACCCGCGCAGCGGTGCGGAGATGACCTTCCTCAGGATGCTTGCGTTCAGGCCGGCGAGCGACGCGAAGGCGGTGACGGCGGCGGGCGGTTCCACACCTGCGGGGAAACCGAAGCAGCAATCGGCTCCCGCCACGGTGAAGGCGAAGCCGGCGGCCCGCCCGGCGGCAAAAGAGCGTCAGGCGGAAACATGGCAGGACCCGGACTGGAGTCAACTTGTCACAGTACTCGGCTTGTCCGGTGCCGTGCGCTTGCTGGCCAGTAACTGCGCCTTCCTGCGCCGGGAAGGCAATACCGTGCACCTGGGCCTGGATCCACGCTCTGATTCCCTGCTGACAAAAGCGCGCAAGAACGAGCTGGCGAAACGGCTTTCCGAACATTACGGCGAGTCCCTGAACGTAGATATCGCACTCGGTGCGGAGCAGCGCGAGACACCAGTGCAGCAGAAGGCGCGCATGTCGGACGAACGCATGGAGGAGGCCCGCCAGACGCTGGAGGCGGACCCGAACGTGCAGGCGATGAAGAACATGTTTGGCGCCGAGATCAAGACCGATACGATTGAACTGATCGAATCGCCGCAGTCAGACTAATAAATTATCCGGGAGAATTTAGATGAAGGGTGGCATTGGCCAGTTGATGAAGCAGGCGCAGCAGATGCAGGCCGACATGAAGAAGGCCCAGGAGGAAATGGCTGCGCTGACCGTGACCGGCGAATCCGGTGCCGGCATGGTGCGTATCACCATGACTTGCCAACACCAGGTCCAGGCCGTCGAGATCGACGACTCGCTCGTCGGCGACGACAAGGAAATGCTCGAAGACCTGGTTACAGCGGCTTTCAATGATGCCATTCGTAAAGTCGAGAAGACCGTGCAGGAGAAGTTCTCGGGCATGGCGTCCGGGATGGGGCTGCCACCCGGAATGAAGCTGCCGTTCTGAGGCGCGTACAGCGATGTCCTATTCGCCATTGCTTGTGCGCCTGATCGACGGCCTGCGCTGCATGCCAGGGGTTGGCCAGAAGTCGGCGCAGCGCATTGCCTTTCATTTGCTCGAACGCGACCGCGAGGGTGCCGACAATTTGTCAGCTGCGCTCTCCGACGCTGTGCGCGGCATCGGTCATTGCAGCCGCTGCCGGATGTTTACCGAACACGAACTGTGCTCGATTTGCTCGGCCAGCGGTCGCGACGACTCGCAGCTTTGTGTCGTCGAGTCGCCGGCGGATGTCATGGCGCTCGAGGACGCGACCGGGTTTCGCGGCTTCTATTTCGTCCTGATGGGTCACCTGTCGCCGCTCGACGGCATTGGTCCCGACGAACTGGGGCTCGATCAACTCGAAGACTGGCTGCAGAAAGGTGAGGTCAGGGAACTCATCATTGCGACGAACCCGACGGTCGAGGGCGACGCTACGGCTCATTACCTCGCGGACCTGGCTGCCAGGCACTCGGTCGAGGCCAGCCGGATTGCGCACGGTGTGCCGCTGGGTGGCGAACTCGAGTACGTCGATGGCGGCACCCTGTCGCATGCGTTCTTTGGTCGCAGGGTCGTGGACTAGAAGGAGATTGAAGTGGCGAATGATGATTGCCTGTTTTGCAGGATACTCGCGGGCGAGATCCCGGCCGACATTATCTACGAATCCGAAACGGCAATTGCGTTTCGGGACATCAATCCGCAAGCGCCCACGCATGTGCTGATCATTCCGCGGAAACACATTCCGACGATCAACGACATCGAGGGCACCGACGAAGCGCTCGTCGGCAGCTTGTACTCCGCGGCCGGGGAGATCGCCGCGCAGGAGGGATTTTCCAATGAAGGCTACCGCGCGGTCATGAATTGCAACGAGGCTGCGGGACAGACCGTCTTCCACCTCCACCTGCACCTGTTGGGTGGTCGCGATCTGGGCTGGCCGCCGGGATAGGTTGCGTCAGAATCGTTCCAGCTGTTGCGTGAGATTGACGACCCGTTTGTAACTCTCGTAACGCCGCGGACTGATGTCGCAATGCTCGAGACCCTCCTTGACCGCGCAGCCGGGCTCGCGCAAATGACGGCAATTCGAAAAGCGACAGTGCTGCGCGCTTGCCGCGATTTCCCGAAATCCCGCCGCGGCTACGGCCGTGGACTCGAGCGCGGGCGCATAGTCCCGCACGCCGGGCGAGTCAATTATCGAACCGCCGCCTGGCAAGTTAATCATGACGGAGTTGACTGTCGTGTGGCGGCCTTCGCCGGTCTTCGCGGATATCGTCGATGTCCGCTGCAAGGTATCGCCGAGCAGTTGATTGATGATGCTCGACTTGCCAACTCCCGACTGGCCGACGATGATCGCGCAGCGGTCTCTCAGGAGTTTTTCTGCCGCGCTAATTCCCTCTCCCGTAACGGCGCTGCACCGCACGGTGTCGTAGCCGATCGCCGCGTAATTGTTGAGCTCGGCGTCGACAGCAGCGGGGTCGCTCGCCAGGTCTGTCTTGTTGTAGATTACCGCGGCAGGGATGCCCATGATTTCTGCCGCGCAAAGATAGCGATCGATGATGAACCAGTCCGGTTTCGGTTCCGCGGCGGCGACCGCAACGAGATAATCAAGGTTAGCGGCCAGCACTTCCGTCTGCCCCCGCATATTCGGTCGCGTCAGTTCGTTGTCGCGATCCCGGATCCTGGTAATAAGCCAGTCGGATTCCTGCGCAATGGGCTCCGCCACGACACGATCACCGCAGACGGGTTTCAGTCGCTTGCCCTTGATGCGAGCGTCGACCTCATCGCCTTCCGCCAGGCGCAAGCGCATGCGCCGGCTGAACGTAGCGATGACGATACCGGGTTCCCCGGTCACTGCTTGTGTCTCTCGTAGATCACGGCATCAGTATGCCGCCAAGCCGGCAGCCTTGCACTTGCAAGCCATGTAAACTATCCGCTTTCGGCGATTTCGGATGTGCCATGTCAAAATCAGCGGGTGACCGTACGACCAACCTCATATGGATCGATTTGGAAATGACGGGCCTCAGCCCGGAAAACGATTCGATCATTGAGATCGCGACGATCGTAACGGACAAGCACCTTCACGAGCTCGCGGAGGGGCCGGTGCTGGCAATTATGCAGACGCAGGAAACCATGGATGCCATGGATGACTGGAATACGCGCCAACACGGGGAGTCCGGCTTGACCGCGCGGGTCCTGGACAGCGAGACGACCGCAGCCGACGCAGAAGCCGCAACACTCGAGTTCCTTGCGGATTGGGTCGACGCCGGTGCATCACCGATCTGCGGCAACAGTATCTGCCAGGACCGTCGTTTTCTTGCGCGCGAGATGCCCGACCTGGAGCGATATTTTCATTACCGAAACCTGGACGTCAGTACGCTCAAGATCCTTGCGAGTCTGTGGGCGCCCGCTGTGGCGAAAGGCTTCGAAAAAGACTCAGCCCACCTCGCACTGTCCGACATCCGTGACTCGATCGAAGAGCTTGCATACTATCGCGAGAGCCTGTTGTCGGCCGCGGCCCTGTGTGGCTCGAGCGGCGATGCCTGACAAGCCGTTCGCGACGGCTGCAGAACGTAATGCAGCATCCATTCTCGAGGTATTGAAGCAGGAGTTTCGCGACTGCTCGCTGGTCCTCGAAATTGGTTCGGGCACGGGCCAGCACTCGGTCCTGTTTGCCGCTGCGCTCGACCACCTGGATTGGCAGACGAGCGATCTCGAAACGAATCACGCCGCGATCCGTGCCTGGATTGCGGATGCCACCCTGCCGAATGTACAGCCTCCACTGAAGCTCGACGTGCGCACAGCCGTACTCACCGAAGGCAGCTATGATGGCGTTTTTTCATGCAACACGGCGCACATCATGCATTTCGATGCGGTCGTCGATATGTTCGGGCTCGTTGGCCGGGTGCTCAGGCAGTGCGGCGTGTTTTGCCTCTACGGTCCTTTCAGGAAAGAGGGAGGGTACAACACGGACAGCAACGAGCAATTCGACAGGAGCCTCAAAAGTCGCGATAGCGGGATGGGCTTGCGCGATCTCGAAGCCCTCGACGCTCTCGGTGCGCGCAACGGTCTGGAGCGAACCGCCCTGTTCGCCATGCCATCCAACAATTTGCTGGCTGTCTGGAGGAAGGTGCAAATATGAGTGCCACAACGACGCACCGCGGAGGTTGCCACTGCGGGCGGGTACAATTCGAAGTCGAAGCGCCGGCGCGCATCGAGGCAACCCGATGCAATTGCAGTATCTGCAGGAAGTCCGGGTACCTGCACCTGTTCGTTTCGAAAGACAGTTTTCGCCTGTTGCAGGGCGAGGCAGCGATTCAGACCTACACCTTCAATACAGGCGTCGCGAAACACCATTTCTGCAAAACCTGCGGCATCAAGTCTTTCTATATGCCGCGCTCGCATCCGGACGGTGTGAGTGTCAACGTCAACTGTCTTGACGAGGACAGTATCGAGTCGCTCGTCGAGACAGCCTTCGACGGACGCAACTGGGAGCAAAACATCGCCGATCTGTCGCAGATAAGCGACTGATTTGATTTAATTATCGGCTGGCGGGAAATCGGTCCTTGGCTTATAGTTGCGGGATTCAATTAGCGCTTGGTACGAGAAGACAATGAAGATGATGTTTCGCGCCATCCTGGTCGCTGCCATGCTCGCGGTGCCCGTGGCGTACGCGGAGCCGGCCTGGGTCAGCGATCAGTTCGAGATCATGTTGCGCTCCGGTCCCAGTACCAGCAACGCTATCGAGCTGATGGTCGACAGCGGTACCCGGCTCGAGGTCCTGGAGCGGGACGCCGAAAGTGGCTACTCGCGAGTTCGCACGGCGGGCGGTACTGAGGGGTGGGTGCTGACCCGCTATCTAATGACAGAGCCCAGTGCACGCGAGCAGCTGCAGACGCTCACTGGCCAATTGACCAATGCCAATTCGCGCGGCACATCCCTGGATTCGCAGCTGACCGCGATTCGCTCTGAATACGATTCGTCCAATAATCAGATCCGCCAACTCGAGCGCGAGAAAGCGGCCGTCGAGCAGGAGCTTGGCGAGATCAAGCGCACGGCCGCGAACGTACTTGCCATCAACGACCAGAACAAGTCCCTCATGGATCAGTTGGCGGCGGCTCAGATTCGCGCCGACACGCTCGAACAGGAGAACCGTGAGTTGACGAGCCAGACGACGCGCTACTGGTTCATGACCGGGGCGCTGGTGCTGGTCATAGGTATCATCCTCGGTATCTGGTTGCCGCGAGTTCGCTGGCAGCGTCGCTCGCGCTACGACCGTTTCTGATCAGACTGTCTCGCCGGCGAGGAACAGCCAGGTTTCAACGACTGTATCCGGGTTCAGGGACATGCTCTCGATGCCCTGGTCAAGCAGCCAGCGGGCAAGATCGGGGTGATCCGATGGTCCCTGACCGCAAATACCGACGTACTTGCCGTGCTTCTTGCAGGCCGAGATCGTCATCGCCAGAAGTGCCTTGACCGCATCGTCGCGCTCGTCGAAGTCATCGGCTACCAGGGAAGAGTCCCGGTCCAAACCGAGCGCGAGCTGCGTCATGTCGTTCGACCCGATCGACATACCGTCGAAGTATTCGAGGTATTGCTCAGCCAATAGCGCGTTGGTCGGCAGCTCCGACATCATGATGACCTTGAGGTCGTCTTTGCCGCGTTGCAGTCCGTTTTCGGCGAGGAGATCGATCACGTCGCTGGCTTGCTGCACTGTCCGAACGAAAGGGATCATGATCTGTACATTCTCGAGGCCCATATCCTCGCGGACGCGCCGCAGCGCTTTACACTCGAGTTCGAAACAGGGCCGGAAACTATCCGCGACGTACCGTGCCGCGCCACGGAATCCCAGCATCGGGTTCTCCTCGTGCGGCTCGTACTTGTCGCCTCCGATCAGATTGGCATATTCGTTGGATTTGAAATCAGACAGACGTACGATCACGGGCTCAGGTGCGAACGCAGCCGCAATCGTCGCCACGCCTTCGGCCAGCTTGTCCACGAAGAAGTCGACGGGGTTCGGGTAACCGGCCATCTGGTCGTCCACGGCAGCACGGGTGTCTTCATCGAGATGGTCGTAGTCCAGCAAGGCCTGCGGGTGTACGCCGATCATGCGATTGATGATGAACTCGAGGCGTGCCAGGCCGACTCCACGATTCGGGATACTCGCGAAATCGAAAGCACGATCCGGGTTGCCGACATTCATCATGACCTTGACCGGAATTTCAGGTAGCGAATCGAGCTCTATGCGCGTCTGCTCGAATTCGAGGTTGCCTTCGTAAACCTTGCCTTCATCGCCTTCGGCGCAGCTCACTGTAACGGCCGCACCGTCCTCGATTAGCGCCGTCGCGTTGCCGCAGCCGACGACAGCAGGAATCCCGAGTTCCCGCGCGATGATCGCCGCATGGCAGGTACGACCGCCGCGATTGGTCACGATAGCGGCAGCACGCTTCATGACGGGTTCCCAGTCGGGATCAGTCATGTCCGAAACGAGCACGTCACCTTTGTGCACGCGGCTCATTTCCGAGACGGACTGGATTACCCTGGCCCTGCCGGCGCCGATCTTCTGTCCGATGCTGCGTCCACGGACGACAATGTTCGATTGACCCTTGAGCGTGAAGCGCTGAATCGACCGGCCGCTGCGACTTTGCACGGTCTCCGGGCGCGCCTGGAGAATATAGAGCTTGCCGTCGTTACCGTCTTTGCCCCATTCGACGTCCATCGGACGGCCGTAGTGGTTCTCGATGGTCACGGCCATTTTCGCGAGTTCGGCGACGTCGTCGTCACTGATCGAAAAAGAGAAGCTGTCGACTTCGTCGACATCAACCGTGTCGACCGTCTTGCCGGGTTCAGGATTATCGCTATAGACCATCTTTATGGCCTTGCTGCCGAGGTTCTTGCGCAGTATCGGGTGTTTGCCGGCAGCCAGGGCGGGTTTGTAGACGTAGAACTCGTCAGGATTGACTGCACCTTGCACGACCGTTTCGCCAAGCCCGTAGGAAGACGTAATGAACACGGCATCGCGGAAACCTGTCTCCGTATCGAGTGTGAACAGGACTCCGGCAGCGCCGACATCACTCCTGACCATGATCTGAATGCCCGCCGACAGTGCGACAATCTTGTGATCAAATCCCTGGTGCTCGCGGTAGGCGATCGCCCTGTCATTGAACAGTGATGCAAATACCTTGTGCATGGCCTCGATTACGTTATCGAAGCCTCTTATATTGAGAAAAGTCTCCTGCTGGCCGGCGAATGACGCATCCGGGAGGTCTTCCGCCGTGGCCGATGAACGAACGGCCACCGTAATGTCCTCGCCATTCGACAGCTGGTCCCAGGCCGAGCGCACGCCTTCCATGAGTCGTTCGGGCAGCGGGGTCTCCATGATCCATGAGCGGATGCTCTTGCCCGCGCTTGTAAGTGCGTCGATGTCATCGACATCGAGATTGTCCAGTGCTCCGGCAATCTTCTTGTCGAGACCGCTATTTCCGAGGAAGTCCCTGTAGGCTGCTGCCGTCGTCGCAAACCCGCCTGGCACGGTGACGCCCAGGTTGCTGAGATTGCTGATCATTTCTCCGAGTGACGCGTTCTTGCCACCGACGACTTCGACGTCGTTCATGCCAAGCTCTTCGAGCTTGATGACGTATGCCTCCAAAACCAACTCCCTTGTGTTCCTGTGCAGGACGTGGACAATCCTAGCGATGGCTGAGCGTGCTGTTTTCTTTCTCTCTGATCAGACCGGTGTGACGGCGGAGACCCTTGGTCACAGCCTCATAACGCAGTTTGCAGGACAAGATTTTCGGCAATTCACTTTGCCATTTATAGATAGTGAAGACAAGGCGCGGGACGCGGTCATTAGCATCAACGAGGCGGGCAGGGGCAAGGCGCTGAAACCCGTCGTCTTTTCGACACTGGTGCAACCGGAGTTGCGTTCCATAGTCAGGGAATCCGACGGACTGCACCTCGACATCTTCGATGCCTTCTTGAAACCGCTCGCCGATGAGTTCGATGAGCTCCCGACCTATGCATCCGGCGGCGCTCATGGCATGAGTGACATCGACGCTTACATGAAACGCATCGAGGCCACGAATTTCGCACTGGCAAATGATGACGGCGGAGTCAGCCGAAACTACGATGTTGCGGACGTCATACTCGTCGGCGTGTCGCGCTCCGGCAAGACACCGACATGCCTGTATCTTGCTCTGCAATACGGCGTCTATGCTGCAAACTACCCGCTTACCGATGACGAACTGGAAGCCGGGGAGTTGCCGGACTTTCTCGTGCAGCAGAAGCACAAGCTGTTCGGACTTTCAATTGCGCCCGAACGGCTGCGACAGATTCGCAAGGAACGCAGACCGCTCGGCCGGTATTCATCGGCCCAGCAGGTGAGGTTCGAGTTGCGCGAAGCGGGCAAGCTATTCCGCCGGTACAAGATTCCGCACGTGGATACGACGGAGTTCTCTATCGAGGAGATCTCGAGCAGAATCCTAGATAGTACCGGTGTTGAGCGGCGAGTTCGACCCTGATATTCAGTCGAATCTGCTGCTATATTGACCTCATGTTGCTCGACTCACACCTTGTGCCGGAAACCGTCGTTAAGCCGCGAAGCTTCGTCGGCCTGATGGCGCTGTACGAGAGTAACTACCTGCGGCTCCTGAGGCTGCTGCCCGAGATTGACCGGCTGGACGGCTGCTTTCGCTCGCGCGTCGCCGGCGACTGCGACTTGCACATCGAGATACTGGAGCGCAGCCGATACACCGTCACCTTGTCACTGACCTACCACATGCACACGGACGATGGCTTGCTGACGGATCCGGACATGACGGTTCGCGTATACCTGGACTGCAATCTCGCCGAGGCAATGTCGGTCGGTAAGCAGCAGCGCAGCGCGACGTTGAGGAGAATTGTTCGCGAGCATCGCCGCGAACTGGATGCGCGCTGGCGTCGCAACGTGATTCTCAACAAGTGGCTCGAATACCTCTCGGACCAGGGCCACCTGGTCCTCGATCGCTAGATTCACTCCAAACGCCAGATTCTCAAAATGTCGATCAGGTCGGAGTCTGCCGGACCGGCAATTGTCATTATGGTCACTGTCGCGCCGGAGGTACGTCAGTCCGACGGTAATTATGTAAAGAGGCAGGGCATTGGCAAGTCTGACGACACTGTTCAAAAACGAGGCACCGGTTACGGATGAGAACGACAAACTCGTCGATCTTTTTCGCAATCGTGCGGAACTGAAAAAAGAGTTTGCGGCGCTTCGGAACGAGAAGTACCAGCTACAGGACCGCATCAAGCAGCACGAGGGCGCAACCGCCCGCGTGCAGCAGCGGCTGGGTCACCTCGAGAGCTTGTTACTGGATCCGGACTGGGTACACAACGTCGTGGCCTTCTACCAGCTGCGCCGCCTGGAAGCACACTGTCGGACGAAGCTGGAGCGCTTTGCCGAGCAGCTCAAGCAACAACGTGAGCAACGCGTGCACGGCAAGGTCGTCGCGTCCTGGAACGAGCAACGTGCGCAGCAACGCGAGGCTGTGCAGGCAAAGGTCGGCGAGCACCGCATGACGGTTCAGCTACTCGAGGATCAGTTGCAGTCTGAGCGCCACCGACTGCAGACCATGGGTGGCTTCTCGAAGCTCTTCAAAGGTCGCTCGCTCGCAGCAGATGTCGAAGAACTCGAGGCGCGAATCAGTGGCGCTCACGCCGAGGAACAGTCATTGCTGGAAGAACTTGATGAGATCGAGAAGCTCGCTCCCCCCGACCAGCAGGGCCTGGACATTGCCGCCAAGCGCTCGATCAACTTCATGATTCTGGCGTTCGCCCAGCAACTCTACCTGCACTTCGAAGAGGACAACCTCGCGGCAATGGCCAAGGAGGCGAGTGAAAAGAGCGTCGGCGCGATCAATTACGGGGGCAAGAAGGAATGCGACGAGATCCTGGATCGCCTCAGGAGACAGAAAGACGAGGCAGAGAAGGACACGGATTCTGCCGAGGTGCTGCAGCAACGGGCCAAGCTCGTTGCTGAGCACGCGATGTTCCACGACAACGACGATGCCGTGCCCGCGCCGGGTACCGTGGCGGTTTTCGCCATTGACACAAACGGCGTCATCAAGACGAAAGACGTCAACCTGCTGGGCGATAATTACTTCGGGATATCGAGAGTGTTGAGCCGCTAGGCGGCCGGATCAGATATCGACTCGATACATCTGTTGCCGGTAGCGGGCGAGTTCGGAGTCGCTCACACCGGGTACTCGCGACTTCATTTCGGGCGAATGCTCGCCTTCGTCGGCATCATCGTCGCCGGAGGACGCTGCTTCCGCTAGCGGTGCAACTTCCTCGAATGCTTCACGAACCGTTGCGGCTGCTTCCGGACTCAGGTAGCTGGCCGGCGAGAGGAGGGCGGATTCCTGATCGGACTCCGAACTGTCGCTGCCCTCCGACTCGATGTCATGGCTCACGACATGCGCTTTGAAGGCCTGGGCCGAAACTTCCAGTGACGCGTCGGCGACGTCGTCACAGCTGATATCAGCGTTCGGGGCGGCAATCACGGGGCCGGCAAAGCAGGCAACCAACAAGAGCGTCACTGCATTCGCAGCGAACGAGGATCCCTGTCCTGGCGTGGTTTGCCGCACTGCCGTTGCCACTCCCGTTGTTACTGGCCGTCTCAGGCCAGGTAGGTGTTATAGCTGAGTATAACACCTCGGATTGCAGGCGCAAGGCTTCAGGGCTTGACCCTCGCGGTCTGCTCGGGCTTGGTCGGAATCTCGCGCATCGTGGCCAGATCCGTCACGATGCCCGCAGCCTGGTCGAGCAGTACGTCGGGAAACTCTTCTTCATCGATATCGTCGAGACTCTCTACCGGCTCCAGGTTCAGCGCGTTGCGCCGCTCATTCTCCCGGTTCAGGCGCCTTTCGAGGTCCATGCGGCGCTCGTCCCGGCGGGTATCGATGTTCAGCGAAATGGTCTTCTGGGCGCGCGTCTCCTCGGCCGCACGGATGACGTCCACCTGGTACTGGAAATTGGGGTCGTCCTTGGCACGCTGGGTATAGCTGGCTGTCAGCGACTCGATCGTGCTGTCGAGTGGCTTGCCCTTGCGAAAGCGCGTTGTCTGGACCGTATCCCATGGCAGGGCACTGTCACGTACGCTTTCGCCCACGAGTTCGGCGTCAATGCCCGAGGGCAGGGCAATATCGGGGTCGACACCGCGATGCTGCGTGCTCTCGCCCGTGACGCGGTAGTACTTGCCGATGGTCAGCGTCAACTGACCGAATCCCTCATCTTTACGGGCGCGCAGGTACTGGTCGAGGGAGTAAAGATTCTGCACCGTGCCCTTGCCGAATGTCTGCTGCCCGACAATCACGCCCCGGGCATAGTCCTGGATGGCGGCTGCGAAGATCTCCGATGCCGATGCGCTGAATCGGTTAACCAGCACGGCCAGGGGGCCGTTGTAGGCAACGCGTGCAACCGGGTCCGGGTCGTCGAGGCGGCTGATCCGACCATTCGAATTACGCAGCTGAACGACCGGGCCATTGTCGATGAACAGCCCCGACAGTGCCGTTGCCTCGGTCAGGTGTCCGCCGCCGTTGCCCCTGAGGTCGATGATCAGGCCGTCAATGCCCTGTTCTTCGAGTTCGCCGATCAGGCGCTTGACGTCTTTTGTCGTGCTCGTGTAGTTCTTGTCGCCGTTGCTAAGAGCGCGATAATCCCGGTAGAAGCTCGGCACGTCGATGACGCCGATCTTCCACTCGCGACCGTCTCGGGGAATCTCGATGATCTCGCTTTTCGCAGCCTGTTCCTCGAGTTTGACCTGGTCCCGAGTCAGGTCGATGATCTTCTTGGGGCTGCCGGGGAGGGCATCAGCAGGAATGATCTCGAGGCGCACGACGGAGTCCGCCGGTCCGCGAATCAGGTCGACGACGTCATCGAGTCGCCAGCCGATAACGTCTTCCATGTCGCCCTCGGCACCCTGGGCCACACCCGTGATGCGATCGTTTGGCTGCAGCTTGCCGTCGATGGCCGCAGGCCCGCCCGGAATGATGCTGACGATCTTCACGAAGTCGTCCTCGGTCTGTAGTGAGGCGCCGATGCCGAAGTACGACAGGCTCATCTGAATCCGGTATTCCTCGGAATTGCGCGGCGAAAGGTAACTGGAATGCGGATCGAGCGTATGCGCGAAAGCGTTCATGAAACGCTCGAATACATCGTCATTGTTGACCTGATCGAGCCGTTTCAGGAAGCCGCTATAGCGCTTCGTCAGCACTTCCTGGACTTTTTCCCACGGCTCCTCTTCGAGTGCGAGGTTGAGTGCGTCGTTGACGACTCGTTGACGCCAGATCTCGTCGAGTTCGTCGGTGCTGCTCGCCCATGGCTCTTCCGAGCGGTCGAACTTGTAGCTCGTGTCGGACGTATAGACAGGCTCGGTTTCGAGCTGCGTAAGTGCGAAGTTCAGCCGCTCGCGAACGCGTGTCTGGTATAGCTCGAACATTTCGAAAACCGGGTTGAGAGGCTTGCTCTTCACCAGGTCATCGAGTTCATAGCGATACGAATTGAAATACTCGATGTCGCTCTCGAGAAGATACATGCGATTTCGGTCCAGTGCCTCGATGTAGACATCCATGACTCGTGACGAAAGCTCATCGTCGACGGCGATGTGCATGTAGTGCGATTTCTGAATGAACTGGGTTACCAGTTCTGCGATATTCTCGTGACGCTGCTCGGGGAAGAGAAACTCGTCGCTTTCGACGGCCGGGCTGGTGGAGAAGGCCCGAGTCGTCAACAGAACAAGAGTTGCGACCGCGAGCCAGTTCAGGCGACTTTTCCGAATTGTCCTCAAAGTTTTCTCCATTCTCTCGAGCTGTCTTTCTGCATAACAAAGGTTTGGGCTAGGCTAGATGCCTGAAGCCCCCGGATCAAGGGCACATTCGTCATAATCAGCAATATCGCTGCCTTAATTTTACCAAAATGGAAACTATTAGATGCGCCCGTTGACTGCTGTTACTTTGATCATCCTTGGTTCAAGTTTCGCAATAACCTTCAGCCTGGCAGCGGTACTCATCGTTGTGCTGGTTCTCGGCGACGAATACCCACGATTGCAGCATGAATTCGAACCGCTCCTGAAAAGCCTGTTCGTCTTTCTCGGTATGACCGCAATTTCGGCAGCAAGTTTCTACGGTCTCGTAAAAAACCACCGGCTCAGGTTCTGGGGCCAGGCGGGCATGTGGCTGGGCCTGTTTGTGACAGGGTGGTACTACTGGCCCTGAGAAGATCGCGGCACCTATCGAAATATTCCTGGGCGCAGCTTGCGGCGTCGGCGCATTCGTTTTTGCAGCGCCTTGCGACGGTCATCGAGCCAGCCGCTCCTGCTGACTACTGCCTGCTCCCCCTGTTCCCGCCTGAGACGCGTCCGGTATTCGCAAAAATCGCTGTATGCGTCGATTTCGTGTCTGAGTTCGCGCACAACCAGTTCGATCATGATGGCATCGTCAAGAAAGCCCAAACCGGGAATGTGATCCGGTATGAGGTCTTCTGGTTCGCAGAAATACGACATTGCGTTCAATACGCGGGTGGCCTCCTGGTGAGGTAGCCGCCACTCGATATCGGACAACATGTTGATCATTAGCCGCAGTTTTCCGATGCGTTCGACGACGAAGCCGGGCGCACTGCTCCCGGTCGACGCCTCGAGCAGTTTCTCTGCAGCTGCCACGATATCTTCGGGCGCGCGGCGCGAATTCGCCTTGCGCGCCTCGTCCATAATCAGGCGAAAGTGTTTGAGGTCGTCCTCATCCAGTTCGAACGAAATACGCATAGACAATGGCTTGCGATCTCCACGTGATCCGGGAATCGCAGATTATCATGTCAGCGCTGGTTTGGCGTCAGCTTACTTGCGGAACCGCTGGTCCCATTTCCTGGAACGGTCGAAGCCGCCCGTGTTGTAGGGGTCGATTCCCGGCTCCTCGCCCGTCTCGACCATCGAATCATCGAGGATCTTGAGAGTTTCGTGAGTGCCGGTTTCTTCGCGGACGTAGCGGTTTCGTATAAGCACATTCTTGTCCGGACCCTGGCTCTCGACAGCATTGTGGAGACTGGAGTCGACCTCGACAGACTCTGGGTTCGAACGCCGCGAGTTTTTGACGGGCTTGTCTGGAGCAGCCTGGAAAGAACCCGTGACACGCAGGTCTCTTGGCGGAGCAGGGTCTCCGGCGGAAATACGGTCTTTCAGCCAGTTTTTGAGTCTCTCCATCATAATGCGTGTGCTACCAGCGGCGCCTTGGGCGCCCATCCTCAAGATTTTCAATACTGGTTAAACAGAATGCACGATGATGTCGGGATTTACTACGGATGACCGTGGTTCCCGAGGGGACGAAAAGGGAAAACTGTGATGCGTGTCACAGTTACCGCGCCTTGCGCCATGCGTATACCGTCAGCCGCATGATCTGCCAGACCAGGTACGGCGACAGGACGAGAAACCAGGCGACGGTATCGCCACCGCGCAACCTGGCGCTCAGGGAACCGAAGAAGTCACCGTACCCGTGGCCGCCGTAAGCCCCAAATATCAATTGCCCGATTTCGAAAATGGCGAGTGGCATTAAAACGAGGCCGCAGAACAGCAGTCCCGATAGCAAGGCGAGCTCTTTGCGAATTGCGTGCTTCGCGAAATTTGTAGTGGCAGCCGAATCTTCGCTCAATGGTCGCGCCCGGAGGTCTTACAAGGGCGCTATCCTTGCCTAGCAGCGTGTCAGCGTCAAGTCAGCTCTTGTCCTGCTCAGGCCTGCTGCGATGACGGCGTCGATAAACGAAAAATCCGAGGTGCAGGCAGGCGGCAGAGAAGAGCAGGTAATGCGGCAGTACCCAGAACCATTCGTTGATGTAAAGCGTCGCCAGGAAGGCGGCGATGCCGGACGCCAGGTAGAAGTACGGCAGCGCATCGTACAAGAGCTTGGGCAGCCAGATCTTGCGGGCCACAACGCTGGTCTTCTCGGGTGCCTCGTCAGTCGTTTCAGTGAGATTTGTCGCTTTCCCTGCGGCGCCGCTCAACATTGCATAGACTCATTCCGTGTCGATGCAGGACAGATTAGTACAGTTGGAAACAAAAGACCGTGACTGTTCTCACAGTCATTCTTGTGAATTCGGGCGAGCGGCTTACACGTCGCGCTTGCGACGTTCCTCGTAGCGAAACTTGGCGTTGCCAACGGCAACGATGTCACCGTTCGTCAGGAAATGTTCCTTGACGCGCGCGGAGTTTACATAAACCCCGTTCTTGCTGCCCCAGTCGATAACCCTCGTCTTGTCGCCATCAGTTATCACAACCGCGTGGCGGCGACTGATGTAAGAGAGTTTCAGCTGAATGTCGTTGTCCGCGGTGCGGCCGATCGTCAGTCGATCCTTGAACAGCGGAAACCTCAGGACCTGTTCACCGATGTTGCCAATAAGAACGCGCGTGATCTTGTCGCGTTCCTTGCTGACCGGCTTGCTTCCTGTATCGGTTGGCTCATCGTAGTCGGCTTCCTCATCAACTTCGTCGAAACGCTCCGACATCCGGTCGTCGATGTCCTGGATGACATGCTCGATCTTGCCGATCGCCTCGATCTGCTCCGATTTCTTCGCCAGTTCCGATAGCAGCACGTTGATCGCCGTGCTCTTGGACTCGAGTTTTTCCGCATATTCTTCGGCTGACTCGGCAAGCTTGCCCAGATTCATTTCGAGTTCCTCGATACGTTGCTGTGACGTTTGTTCGGTGTCCCGGAGTAGACGTTCGAGTTCCTCCTTGTAGTGTCGCGTGTCCATCAGATCCGACGCCAACTGGCTGTTGAGGTCGCTGGTTTCCGTAACGGTATTCTGTGCTTCGCCGAGTTCGAATCGCAGGATTCGTATCTCTTCCTCGTGGCCCTTGCCGAGCGCATCGATCTCTTCTTGCAGCTCGGTCACTTGTTCATTGCTTGCCGCCAGCTCGTCCGAGAGATCGCGAAAACGCTGCTTGTTCCGCGCCAGCCTCTCGGCAACATGGTCCCGGTCTCGCGAGATTGCGTCATGCGACTCAGCCAGGTCCTTCAGCTTGATGCGCAAGTCATCGGCGTATCGTTCTGTCCTCGAAAGTTGTCCCCGAACATCATGGATCTCGCGGCCATCAATAGCTGGGGTATCCGCGGGAGATTGCGGGCTGTCCTCGCTGAACTGCTGGCCCAGTTCCTCCAGTTCACGCGACTTGGCTTGCAGTGCATCGTCTGCCCTGGCCTGTTGCTCGCGCAGCTGTTGCTCCAGCCTGGCGTGTTCCTCGCCAAGCGCGCGATGTGCTTCATCGCGCTGGCGGATTTCCGCCTTAAGCGATCGTATCGTTGTGTTCCGGTTTCTGAGCAGCTTCTCCTTGCGGCCAACCGTCGTCTGCAGGTCCTCGATATTTTCCTGCAGGTCATTGACGATAGCCTCTCTCGCCTTGATCTCCGTCTCGAGGCCGGTCCATCTCGAGCGTAGTTGCTCGATATCGAATTGCAGACGGCTGATGGTCTTCTTGCGCGACTTCAGGTCGGAGCGTAACTCCGAAATCGACACGTTCAGCCCGTGTGAACTCCCGTCATCGCCAAGGCCGAAGGTATGGGCATCGGACTCCCGATCCACCTCGGCCGCTACGTCATGTTCATCATCAAAGGATATGACTTCGAGTTCGGCCGTCGGGTCTTCGTCATCAGGGACTAATTCTTTGATTTTGTTCTTTTCATTAGCCATCAACCTAGTTTATCACGGCCGCTGGATGGCTCAACGAAAGCGACGGGGCGGGTTCCGGACTTAAGTCAAATCAAGGCTAGTCACAGGGCACGGTGCGGCCTGCGGCCCACTCACGCATGATCGCAATTTTCTCTCGCATGACAACGGACAGCGGACGCGTCAGCCCGATCTCATCGCGAATGTGTTCTGTCGCGAGCGGCTGCCCTTTGGCGTGAGCGGCGTAGAGGGCGGACACGATCGCCTGTTCGATTTCGGCCCCCGAGAAACCCTGCATGGCATTGGCCAGGCCCTGGATGTCGAAATCGGCAAGCGTTTGATCGCGGTTCGCGAGATGAATCGACAGAATCGATGCCCTGATAGCCGCGTCAGGGAGGTCCACGAAGAAGATCTCGTCGAAGCGGCCCTTGCGTACCAGTTCCGGCGGCATGTTGCTGATGTCGTTGGCTGTCGCCACGACAAAGACCTGGCTTTCGCGCTCGGCCATCCACGTAAGGAATGATCCCAGTACACGCTGAGTCGTGCCCGTCTCTCCGCCACGACCTGCAATGCCCTTCTCGATTTCGTCGATCCAGAGTACACAGGGCGACATGACGTCGGCCGTCTTCAGTGATTCACGCAGCTTGCGCTCGGTCTCACCATGATACTTGTCGTAGATGGCTCCGAAATCGAGACGCAACAGCGGCACGCCGAAAGCACCGGCCGTCGCTTTTGCGGCCAGGCTCTTGCCGCAGCCCTGGATACCGAGCAACAGAATACCTTTGGGCACGTCCAGGTGTGCAGCGCCGCTTTCGCCCCGGAACGCGGGTCGCCGCTGGGCCAGCCATCTTTTCAGTCGTATCAGGCCACCCACGTCGTTGAAGCGCGCCGTGTCGTATTCGAACTGCAGTGCGCCGCCCTTGTTCAGCAGTTCGTATTTCGCCTGCATGACTCCGGGCAGGTCGCTCTTCGTAATCGCACCGTCGACATAGACCGCATTTCGCGAAACACGCTCCATGTCGCTATAGGTAAGCCCGGCGAGATTCTGGACCAGTAGCTGGTGCGCCTTCGGGTCGACTTGTACGCGCGTACCAGGGTGGTCGTTGCTGTATTCGTTGATCGTCTGCTTCACGATCCGAATCCGCTCTTCTTCCGAGGGCAGGTCCATGTCGAAACGCGCACAAAAACTTTCAAGCTCGTTCGGTATCTCGACCTTGTGGCTGATCAGCACGATCTGGCGCGGGACCTTGCGGTACTGGATGCAGATGTCCTTGAGGAGACGCACGTGGACGGGATCACCGATGAACGGGTGAAAATCCAGCAGCACGTAGGTGCCGGGCTTGGACACGGCCCGGATGTGCTTGAGAACGTCCGTCGGCTCGGAATTAATCGCCTGCGGTTCGAGTGATATGTCGATGCGTTGCAGGCCGTCGGTGATCGTCCAGCGGAACAGGGGCGAGTAGCTGTCCGACGACCGGCCGATCGCAATACTCTGGAGCATCTGCAGCATGCGCGCCTCGTCTTGCGACTCGATAATGATGATCGGCGTGCGCGATCGTATTATCAGTTCGAGGTCGTGCCGTTGGTCCATCGGTCGCCCTAGTTGTCTTGAGTGCCAGCCACCATTCTATGGCACCCGGGCAGGTTATCGATGTGAAGCGTGTCAGAAGGCTTGCCGGAAATTTCTTCGGCGATTTCGGCCAGTAACATGAAATCGACCGCCACCTCACGCGACAAGAGTTCGTACAGCAGATCGTCGAGACTCGCCTCGGTACCTGGCGCGCTCTGCAGTTCCGTGTCGAGTGCCCGGAAAATGGTGACCGCCCTGGCCGTGATGGCCCCGGTCGAACTTGCATCACAAAGCGTCTCCGACTTTTTAGCCCACTCCGCAAGGCCGGAATGTGCCGCTGCGTGACGACGGGCCGTAATCGCGCGGCCGCGGCGTAGCAATTCCAGGCTGTAGAACTCGGCCAGGCCTTCGACGATCCAGTCCATCCCCGGAGCAGCACGGAGCGAAAGCGTCGTATGCATGACCTCGTGTAGCAGCGCGCTCGTCGCGTTCTCGCTGATCAGCGGTCGTTCCGAATGAATGTAGAGCGATGCAGGTGCCGACAGGCCGCCACGCCACATCGGGTCGCCCGCGCTTACGATCGTGAGCCGCTTTGGTGGGTCGGGCAGCAGAGGAACCAGTTCCGGGAGCGTCCAGTTCAACAGCGCCAGCATGTCCATGCGCCGCACATTCTCACCCTGGGGCGCCGCAACGGCAACGCGTATGCCGGCGATTTCCTCGCGGCGGACGCCAAGGTCGCCGATCACTATCCAGCCCGCAGGCTGGTCGAAACGGCGGTCGGGCCGCCGCACCCGAATCGGGTCGTCGGTCGCCGGGTACTCGGTAATCGCGGACCAGCCTGCGGGCAGTTCAAATGCCAGCGTCGTGTTGGAGACCGAGCGCTTCAGCGTTCTCGTTCGCGCGCGCGGGATGATGTCTTCGGCGCGAAAGACGCCCCAGTCGGGTCCGAGCCAGGCATCCAGACCACCAGGTTCGCGTCTGCTCTCTACGTGCGCAAGCCAGGTCAGGGCGCCGCCTTCGGCCGGCGGCAACCAGCGCAGTGCCGAGCCGTCACGACGTATTTCTCCGTCGCCGCGAAAATCGCTGACGTGGTCCGGCACGAAAGGAAACGTCACTTCACGAACGAGATCACGCGGTTGCCTGAGGCGCAGTCCGACCTCAACTGTGGCCGTCGCCGGGTCCGGAGTAACGACAAGGTCGACCTGGTATTCGCGTGACGCGGGCCCATCGGCTGATTCCGAAGACTTCACACCACAGGCGGTAAATGCGACCAGCACACAGGCAACCAGCCAATAGCGTCTGTTGGCCATTACACCGGGCCGGGCTCGTAGTCCTGAGAAGCAGTTCATACTGAGTTAAGGCCTCATGCCGTATGGTGCAGGTGTTTCATGCCGCAAGGTGGTGCCGATGATAGCGCAGCAACCCAGCAAGATTTCAATCTTCGCTCTGGCAATCACCGTGTTGGCGCTGCTATCGGCCTGCTCGTCGAGCCCGGTCGCAGAGGCCCGACAGCAAGCAGCCGGATCGATGAACGTCCCCGGTCCGGGTGCGGGGCAGCGTGCAGCCCGGATCGCGTTCGAGCAGGTGGGCGTGCCTTATCGCTACGGCGGCAGCGGGCCGGGTGGCTTCGATTGCAGCGGTCTCGTGCATTATTCGTATGCCCGTGCCGGTATGCGTGTCCCGCGAACCACGGGCCAGCTCTGGTCGGGCACGCAGCCCGTCGCTCGAAAGGACCTGCAGACCGGCGACGTCCTGTTCTTCAACGTCGACGGCAAGATGTCACACGTGGGCCTGTACCTCGGCGAACGCCAGTTCGTTCACGCGCCATCGTCGGGCAAGGTTGTGTCGGTCGCATCGCTGGATTCGCCGTACTACGGCAACGCATTCGTTCGCGCGGGGAGGCCGCGCTGATCCGATCCTTTACTGGACGATAAATGCCCTGAGTTGCTGTGCCAGCCCCTTGCAGGCGGCCGTCTGGGTGCGCGCAATCAGCGGGATCGGCACGACCAGTGCCGGCAGGAACGAGGTACCAGAGACGTCAGCCGAGACGGTGCCGGCCGATTCGAAGCCCTCGAGATCCCAGACGGAAGCCTCGTAGTCCGCATCGTTCTGCCACCAGGCAAAGCCGAAACAACCGCCGCCGCCGGGGCCGGCAGCGCAAGACAGGCTGCCGCCCTGGGCTACCCGCTCGGTATCACCGTCCAGCCAGATGATGTAGCGGACACCCATCTGCTGGATCGCTTCCGACACGCCGGGTCGGTCCATGAGCGCTGTGAGCCCCTTGGTCTCGGCCGGGGCCGTGCGCGGCTCGAACCATGGAAACAGGGAATCGACAAACTGCTGGTTCGGGATAACACGTAATCCCTGGGAACCACGGCCGAGGGCATTCTCTATACAACGAATATAATCGGCCTCGGTTTCATTCCCCTGGTGGTAACTCTTGGCCATGATGACGACCGAATCGCCTTCGTTCAGACCCGTGACGTTTTCCCTCGCGTCCTCGACGCGCGATGTGACACAGCCCGCGAGGCTGATCGAGAGCATGGTGGCCAGCGTCGCAGTGCGGACGGACGTTCTGCTAATCCTCATCGTCAATTCCTCCGATCACGAAGACGCCCAGGACGTCTTCGGCTTCCAGCGTGGCTACTTCTGCCTGCGAGTCCAGGCTCGCGACGGCCGGTTCGGCTCTCGGCGGCGCGAGCGGACCGTCCGCGAGACTGCTTATCTTGGTGACCTTGTCCATCTGCATGATGATCAGGGCCGCCGCGTCGCGCATCGCGAGTATGGCCGCCCGCTGTAGCGAGTCGGAACCGCCGAGTCCCTCTTTCTGAGACTTGCCGTAAGCGCTGACGGTCCAGTTTGACGCGCTGTTGCCCACGCTGTCGAATATCTTGAGCCTGTATCGTATCCAGACGGCGAAGGTCTCGGTCTTGCTCTGGTTCGGAACCGAGAACTCGAAGCCGTCGACGCTGGGCTCTATCAGTGCATCGAACTGGAAGTCGAGTGCGTCGTCTTCGGGCCCAATGACCTGCACGCTATCGAAAAGGTAGCCGAACAATTGCGTAAAGAATGCCGCGTTCGAACGTCCGAGGTCGATGGTCCAGGACTCCCTGCCGAGTACCTCCTCGGTATGCACGAAGTGGTCGAACTGCTCCGGCATACGCAATGCAACATTCACTGGAATTTTTTCGACGCGGGGCGCGGGGATCGTCGGCTCTTTCATTGTGACAGTCGAGCTGCAGCCGGCCACGGCAACAGCCAGCAGCCCAACGGCGAGGCAGGAACGGGTTTTAACGATCAAAAGGCTTTAGTCCGCGAGACCTGAATCATTTCTTAGCTATATGAGAGCCAAACCGTGGCACAGAGTTCCACAGATTTGCGCATGCTGGCAGTCACTCTCACTTTAGAGGCACGGCATCGGCAGTGCAAATGAAAATCGGCTTCACGTGACGGCTCGATAGCGGTATAAGGAAGCGGACTGCCGGGCATGCCGACGCTGACCATTACTCCCTATGCCGAGACCGAAAATACTCGTTTTTCAGCACGTTGCGTACGAGCCGCTCGGCACGCTCGATCCGTTGCTCAAGGAGGCAGGGTTCCGCATCCGCTACGTGAATTTCGGGCGCAGTCCCGAGGCGCGGCCCGAGCTCGAGCAATACGAGGCCCTGATCGTGCTCGGCGGGCCGATGAATTCGGACCAGATTGATACCTACCCGAACCTGCTTACCGAAGTGGACATAATCCGGGAAGCGCTGGACCGTGACATGTCGATACTGGGGATCTGCCTGGGCGCTCAACTGTTGGCAAAGGCGCTGGGTGGCTCGGTCTCGAGAAACGCCAGGCGCGAGATCGGCTGGTACGACGTCGAGCTGACCGGGGCAGGGCGCCGCGACCCCGTGCTCGAGGCTTTCGCGCCACGGCAGGAGGTCTTCCAGTGGCATGAGGACGGCATCTCGTTGCCGCCCGATGTTGTCAGGCTGGCCGGATCCAAAATCAGTCCGGTGCAGGCATTCCGGTCGGGTGAGCACGCTTACGGGTTCCAGTTTCACCTCGAAGCATGCCGGCCGCTGATCGACCGTTGGCTCACCGTGCCCGATCACCAGGCAACGCTGGAGGAGGAACGCGGCATTATCGATGTGCAGGCAATACGGGAGCGCACCGAGCAGGCAATCGATCCGCAGGAGGTGCTGAGCCGGGCGACGTTCAGTCGCTGGATAGACCGCTTCGAGATGTCGCCCCGCAAACAGAGGTTGCCTTCGCGATAGTCAGAAGTCCTGCCACTCGAGCGGCGCCTCCTGCATCAGGGCGACCTGCTCGCGCAGGGCCAGCACGTGCTCGTCCCAGTAACGTCGACTGTCGAACCAGGGGAAGGCGACTTTGAATGCCGGGTCGTCCCAGCGTCGCGCGAGCCAGGCGGCATAGTGCATGATTCGCAGGCTGCGCAACGCCTCGATCAGGTGCAGTTCCCGCGCGTCGAAGCGACGGAATTGCTGGTAGCCCTCCAGCAATGCCGTGAGCTGCGGTGTTTGCTCTTCACGATCGCCGGACAGGAACATCCAGAGATCCTGAACGGCGGGACCGTGCCGGGTGTCGTCGAGATCCACGATGTGCAACCTGTCCTGATCGACCAGGACATTTCCCGGATGAAAATCGCCGTGCAGGCGTATCTCCTGCACGCCGCCGGCTCTCTCGAAGCAGACTTCGACGCCATCGAGAACCTGTTCTGCCGTGCTTTCATAGGCTTCCCGATTGTCATCGGGGACGAAATCGTGCTCGAGCAGATAGTCGATCGACTCGACACCGTAACTTTCGATGTCGACCCTGGGGCGGTGCCTGAACCGGCTCGTCTCACCCTCGTTGTGAATGCGGGCGACAAGCCGCCCGAGCTGTGTTTGCAGGTCATAGTTATCCAGATCCGGCGCGCGTCCTCCGTAACAGGGTGACACCGCCAGCCGGAAATGCCCACTGTGGTGCAGAGTCTCGCCGGCATGCTCGAGAGGCGGAACGACCGGTATTTCCTGCTCCGCAAGATCGAGCGCGAAACGATGCTCCTCGAGAATTGCCGCATCGCTCCATCGGCCTGGTCGATAGAACTTGGCCACGATCGGCCTGGCCCCCTCGATCCCGACCTGGTACACGCGGTTTTCGTAGCTGTTGAGCGCGAGAAAGCGACCGTCACATTCGAAGCCGAGCTCTCCCAGCGTGGTCAGAATGTCATCGGGATGCAGGTCTGCGAACGCGAGCGCGGCTGCGTCCGCGCTCACGACACCTTCCTGCGCGAGTCCCGTTTTCTGTCCGACTCCGTGAGTAGTTTCTTCCGCAGCCTGAGGTTCGACGGCGTTACCTCGAGCAGTTCGTCATCGTCGAGAAATTCGAGAGACTGTTCCAGGGAGTAGCGAATCGCAGGCGTCAGCACGAGGTTCTCGTCGCTGCCGGCCGCGCGGATGTTGGTGAGCTGCTTTGCCTTTGTCGGGTTGACCACGAGGTCGTTCTGGCGCTGGTGAATGCCGATGATCATCCCCTCGTAGACAGGCGCGCCATGGGCGATGAACAGGCGGCCGCGATCCTGCAGGTTGAAGAGCGCGTAGGCCAGCGCCTTACCCTGGACCATCGATACGAGCGCACCGTTGTTGCGCTGGGCGATGTCGCCGGCGACACGGGGCGCGTAATCATCGAGCACGTGGTAGATAAGACCGGTGCCCGAAGTCGCAGTCAGGTACTCGGTGCGAAAACCGATCAGGCCCCGGGTAGGGATTCGATAGTCGAGGCGAATCCGACCCCTGCCGTCCGGAAGCATATCGAGCAGCTCGCCCTTGCGATCCGCGAGGCGTGTCATCACAGCACCCTGGTAGGTTTCTTCGAAATCGACCGTGAGCTGCTCCCAGGGTTCGTGTTCGACGCCTTCGACATCATGCATGATGACTTCCGGGCGCGATACGGCCAACTCGAAGCTCTCGCGCCGCATTGTCTCCACGAGCACGGCGAGGTGCAGTTCGCCACGGCCCGAGACCCGGAACTTGTCGGGGTCGTCAGTCTCGTCGACGCGCAGCGCCACGTTATGTTTGAGTTCCTGGTCGAGACGCTCACGAATCTGCCGGCTCGTAAGGTATTTGCCGTCCTGGCCGGCGAACGGTGATTTGTTTACCTGGAACGTCATGCTTACCGTGGGTTCGTCCACGGTAAGAGCCGGTAACGCCTCCTCGTGATCGGGCGTACATAGCGTGTCCGATATGCCGAGCTTGTCGATGCCACTGAAGACCACGATATCGCCGGCGCTCGCCGATTCGACCCGCTGTCGTTCGAGACCGTAAAAACCGAACAACTCCAGCACGCGCGCTCGCCGTGATGATCCGTCTGGCGCGACCACGCTGACCGGTTCGTTGGTCCTGAGCGTTCCGCGGGTGATGCGGCCGATGCCGAGTACGCCAACATAGGTATCGTAGTCGAGGCTCGAGACCTGTAACTGGAGCCGGCCGTCGGTATCGACGCTCGGCGGCGGAACGTGTTCGACGATAGTCTCGAACAACGGCGTCATATCACCCTCGCGCGTCTCGGCGTCTTCGCTTGCATAACCGTTCAGAGCGGACGCATAAATAATAGGGAAGTCGAGCTGCTCGTCGGTGGCGCCCAGGCGATCGAACAGGTCGAAGGTCTGGTCGAGTACCCAGTCCGGCCTTGCGCCGTCGCGGTCGATCTTGTTGACGACAACCACGGGCACGAGCCCCTGGGCGAATGCTTTCTGGGTGACGAAGCGTGTCTGCGGCATTGGCCCCTCGACCGCGTCGACGAGCAGCAGCACGCTGTCCACCATGGACAGGACGCGTTCCACCTCGCCGCCGAAGTCGGCGTGGCCGGGCGTATCCACGATATTGATGCGATAGTCGTTCCAGTTTACAGCCGTGTTCTTGGCCAGGATCGTAATGCCGCGCTCGCGCTCGAGGTCATTGGAGTCCATGACGCGATCGGGCACAGCCGCGCGCGGGCCCAGCGTGCCGGATTGTTGTAGCATCTGGTCCACGAGCGTGGTCTTGCCATGATCGACATGCGCAATGATTGCGATATTGCGAAGTTTGGATATATCGGGCATCGGGGTGGCGCTCTTGAATGAGGCGGCGGATTATAGAGACCCGGTGTACGAATTGATACGGCATGGATGAATGAAACGATGAACAGATTCTCACTGGTGTTGTCGGCTGCGGCACTATTGATCTCCTGCGGGGGGCAGGCGGGTCCGGCACTGGACGCAGAGGCATACGTTGCGGAGATCATGGAATGGCGGGCAGGTCGCCTGGAGCGGCTCAAGGCGCCGACGGGCTACCTCAATCAGACCGGGCTGTTCTGGCTCGATGAAGGCTCCTACAGCTTCGGCTCCGCGGCGAAGAATGACGTCGTCTTCCCGGGCTCCGGCGCCGCGACAATCGGGACCCTGGACGTCAGCGAGACCGGGATTCGGATGACGGTCGAGCCGGGTGTCCAGGTGTTTAGCGAGGACCAGCCCGTAGAGAGCATCCTGATTGCCGATGACAAGTCGGAACAGCCAGTCATGATCACGCATGGCTCGCTGGCGTGGACGGTCGTCGAACGCGACGGCAATTACGCGGTACGCCTGCGAGACTTCGAGCACCCATTCGTCAGCACGTTCGGGCCGCTACCTTACTACGACATCGACCCGGCCATGCGCGTCGAGGCGACGCTGCACCGTTATGACGAGCCGCGGACTGCAAACGTAGGTACGGTTATCGAGGGTCTTGGCTACCATCCGACGACGCCCGGCCTCGTGAGATTCGAGATCGATGGCCAGGCTTACGAACTCGAGGCCTATGAATCGGGGGAGCAGCTGTTCTTCGTATTCGGGGATGGGACGAATCGCGACGATACCTACGGTGCGGGCCGTTTTCTTTACACCAGGGCTCCCGGCGAAGATGGCGTGACCATGATGGACTTCAACAAGGCGTACAGCCCGCCCTGTGCGTTCAACGATTTTTCGACCTGCCCGGTTGCGTCGCCGCGAAACCGCCTGCAGACGCGGGTGGAGGCCGGCGAGAAATACGATCCGGCGCTACATTACTCGGCCGACACGGGGCACTAGTCGCGCAGTTCGAAGGTGAGGCCTGCGTTTTGCTGCAGGCGTTTGAGCAGCGCGCCTCCCATCGCCGAGGCGGGCGTCAGCACGCCGCCACCCGAGTCCAGCTCGTCCCTGGCCAGGCATACGGCGCACTCGCTGAGCATCTTGCTCGTGGAGCCGTAACCCGGGTCC
>Ga0209456_10000296_pt1 | contig 27595 bp, 25 predicted proteins | sample COG_11_FD_184755 | JGI IMG/M metagenome (GOLD analysis project Ga0209456, IMG submission 184755) | Pelagic marine sediment microbial communities from the LTER site Helgoland, North Sea, for post-phytoplankton bloom and carbon turnover... | ecosystem: Environmental > Aquatic > Marine > Neritic...
CCTTCTGAGCCATAAGTCCAACATTAGGTACAGTTCCCATGGAGCGGGGATCAAAAGCTCCGTTTTTTTTGCAAAAATCTATGGTGGCTTTATAAACACCGGCATAACTACTGTCAGGGATTATAGCTTTAGTATCCTGGAGCTTTCCTTCCGAATTCCACATTTGACCCGAAGTACGGATCATAGCAGGCATGGATGCATCTATTATAATGTCGCTTGGTACATGGAGGTTAGTAATTCCTTTTTCGGAATTTACCATAGCAAGATCAGGACCATCTTGCAGGGCTTTCATCAGTTCTTCCTCAATTTCCGTTCTTTTATTCTCGGGAAGAGTTTTTAATTTTTCGAATAACATTTCGAGACCATCATTAGAACTGATGCCAATTTCCTCAAAAAGCTCTGCATACTTGTTAAATACTTCAGCAAAATAAACCTCCATAACATGCCCAAAGATAATAGGGTCTGAGACTTTCATCATAGTTGCCTTCAGATGAACTGACAATAGGACTCCTTTTTTCTTGGCGTCTGCAAATTGCACTTTTAAGAATTCAAGAAGTGCCGCTTTGCTCAGGACGGTTGTATCAATTATCTCACCCTTCAACAAGGATATTTTTTCTTTTAAAGTGCTTACCGAACCGTCAGTAGCCGATAAAACTATATTAACATCGGTGGCTTTTTCAATAGTTAGTGATTTTTCATTGGATTTAAAATCTCCATGCTCCATTGTAGCAACATGTGTCTTTGAATTGGAATCCCAGGCACCCATTGAATGTGGATTTTTCTTTGCATAATTCTTTATGGGTACTGGAGCTCTCCTATCAGAATTGCCTTCTCGCAAAACAGGATTTACGGCACTTCCTTTGATACGGTCATATCTTGATTTAATTTCAAAATCCTTTTCAGATTTGGGTTCATCCGGATAATCCGGTAATTTGTATCCTTTATTTTGGAGCTCTTCAATTGCCTCTTTTAACTGAGGAACTGATGCACTAATATTTGGCAGTTTAATAATATTTGCTTCCGGGGTTTTTGCCAAGTTACCCAATTCAGTCAGATCATCAGTGGTTTGTTGATGCTCCCCCAAAAAATCTGGAAAAATTGCCAAAATCCTACTCGCCATGGAGATGTCCTTTACTTCAATGGCTACACCAGCCGTTTTAGTGAATGCCTTTACTATCGGTAAAAATGATTGGGTTGCCAAAGCCGGTGCCTCGTCGGTTTTAGTGTATATTATTCTGGGCATAAATTAAAGTGAATTTGTTTAAAGCGCAGCAAATATACAATTTTAACAGGTCATAAAACCACCGTTTTTTAAACTTTAGTTTAAGTTAATTTAGTTAGTCAAGTGAATGAAAGGTAAGGGAAATTAATAAAAGACAAAAGCCATATCATTGTACAAGTACACTGACATGGCTTTTTAGAAATAGTTAGCAAACTTTTTGTTCTGTACCGGAGTACAGTACGGCAACCATTGATTGCATTTGACTAACTATATCAACGTTTGAAACTTTCTTTGTTCTTAATTTTACAACCAAGCAACACATGAAGGCTTCTTTTCATTGTTTTAATTCACTTATCTTAAACATAAAACCTAAGCTCTAAATTTAACGTAAACGAACCCACATACGTCCGGAAAACTACAGCCCTCCTTCTTTATGCTCATCTTTTGTTAGAATTTGGTAATAAATTACCCTATTTTAATTTTAAGATTAAACAGTAATATAAAGAACGTCAACTCTATAATGGTCTTCATGATTTACCCTAGACAGGTAACTCCCTTTAACCATGAAATAAATATAGTACATTTTTGAGCAAAAATCAAATTATATAAGAATTTAACAATCAACAGTTTATGAACTTGTTTTATAAACAATTGTTCATAACTATCAAGGCTACAATTCTTTGCCGTCAGCGCTATTCAATAAATAACATAAATACAAATCGGCCTCAATTGAGGCCGATGTATATTTAAAAACTTATTTGTTCTAAGGTGCAGATTCCCCACCGTCTGTCTTAGACTTCTTTAACTGTCGCTGTATCTTCCTGATAGCAGATTCAATAGACTTTTCAGGTTCTATGATATTGTATTCTCCCCAGAAATCCGGATCTGAAAAACCAACAGCAGTCTCACTAAGAATAATGGAGGACTTTAATCTATCCTTAATTTTAGGAATTTCACCATCAATATTTTGTTCCCAATCGGTTACCGCCATTTCTGCGCTCAAACTATAAACGGAATTAAAAAGCTTTTTATCCCAGTTGATTTTAAACTCTAATAGCACATTACTATATCCATAATACCATTTACCATCTTTTTCCCTATAATCTACCCTATAGGCGATATCTGTTGGGTGTACTTTAGCATTACGAGGTTTTTTCCTAACAAACATTTTACTTGCTTTTTCCTTATCTGTAATATGTAAGGAATAAATAGCACTTGTAAGTATCTTGTCTTTTGCGTCAATAAATAATTTACCTTTATAAAGAGGATCAATTATATCAGGGCGTTGTTTAAAACTTATTACATAAATCAATTGGTCATTAATCCTTGTAGATCTTTCGAAACTAAAATCATAATCCTTCATAGAAACATCATTAAAGATATATTCCGGGTATTTCATCATATCTACATAAAGTGCATTAAACGGACCTCCTTGTAGTTTCAATGCCAGGGTGTCCAGTTTGCTGTAATCTGTACTTTTTCTGGCTTTATAGAGCAGTACAGCATCTTTTTGTCCAGAGGTATAAGGGGATTTATAAATATTTACCACTGCTTCTGAAAGAGATACATTTTTCTTTCGTTTTTTAATAGTTTCCCTGTAAAACGCTGTCATTAGCGTAGGATCTCCAAAGTAATTCTCTCCTTTTTTTCGCAGTGTTTCCCTAACCAGGGCACGGGCACTTTTAGGAATAACTACATTCACCTCATCTAATTTAGTTATTGAGACCATCAGGACAATCTTATTTTTATTTTCCTTTAATTGCTCTAAAGGAATTGTGGCAGTTTTATAACCTAAATAAGTGACAATAATATTTCCTTGTTTAACACTTGTTGGAATTTTTAATAAAAATTTACCTTCAGTATTGGTAATTGTACTAATATTACTTCCTTCCAAGGCTATTGTAGCAAATACAAGCGGCTTGTTATTGTGACCGTCAACTACCTCTCCTTTGAATTGGTTGAATGATGTTACCTCCTGAGGGGAATCCTGGAAGAATGTGGATGCCTGGCTAGTTGAAGGGATTCCTAATAACAAAATAATTCCTGCAAATGTTGATAAAAGAACATTATGGGATTTGCATAATATGATATGTTTCATGATTTAGAGTATTAATAATTATCAAAGGCAAAAATACAACCGATTTTACTCTAAGTTAATGATTTTGATCATCCTATATTGTTAATATATCATAAATTATATTGAAGTATACTACCTAATAGATTTATTAAGACAAACGATGCATAATCAGAGATGTGTCTCCTTCATGCGCTTTGTGTAGAATTATTTATTATGCTTTTACTTTAAAAATTCGCACAAAACCATAAACATGGTTTATTCCAATAAAAACATAAGTTGTAAAGAAATTTATTTTGCTATTTTAAGATGTCCTCTTTCAGATCTTTAATTACCAATAGATTGGACCTGTTCCGAGGTATTTTTCAGCTATAGGTAAATAGTAATCTTTAATCTCTTCCAGATCATAGGTCTTATTACATTTGGTATAGAGATCATATTTATTGAAATCTCTTATCCAATTTAAATATTCTTTGTCTTTATCACAGTGTAGAGAAGTATAACTTCCTCCGCTATGCCAAGGGTAGAAGGAATGATACCTAATCATGGCCATTCCGGCTTCGGGGATTAAGTTACCTTTATGGTGCTTCAATACCTGAAACAGATATTCATCATGTCCCCAGGCAAGAGTAAGATTATCCAGGCCGCAATGCTTCTCATAAATACCTAATTCAGAATTATATCTGGAATCTTTCATATCTGGATTAAGTTGATTGAATTCAGGGTATACACAAGATTCCGGCAGCGCACAACCCACCACAAAAACATCACCAACCATTCCCCATTGTTCATTCTGACTTGTTCCATCTTCATCGCTTCCCCAAAGAAACATTACTTTCCCTAAATCGTGTATCAGGCCAACCAATTGCATCCAGTCTGGTCGTTTATCTTCCCTGATTGCCTCGGCACTTTGAATAAGATGCTGTACGTTAGGTAGATCCAAATCAGGATCGCTTACATCAATCAGGTCATTTAAATGTATCATTGCATCCCATAGGTCCATGGGCTTATTAAACTTCAGATATTTTTGATGCATTCCTTGAACATATTCATAGGTTTGTCTCTCCCGCATTTTGCGATAATGTCCTCGCACTGCAGCATTTACATCAATAGCGTTATAATTTCTAAATACCTTTTCCATACTAAACATTTCCAAGTAAAAGGTACAAAATAATGGTGAATATTACTAAAAACAGACTAAAAGGCACTGCAAATTTCCACGGTTTAAGATTTAATATTCCGGCATCTACAATGATAAATGTCTCTTTATTTGGAAAAAACCGGGATATTAAAAGCATTACCCCAATATTCAGTACAAATTCAATGCCCCATATATGAACAAAATGCAGATCAACTTTAAGAATAAAGTAGCTTACAATATAAAATAATAAACCAAAGAACAAGCCGGCTTTCGCTCCTGTAGCTGAAACATTTGGCAGTAAAAAACCTGCAATAATAACACTTGCAATTGGGATGAAGAAGATGCCGTTAAGTTGTTGTAATAGTTGATAAAGACCTTCTGGTGCATTTGCTACATAAGGTGCTATACCAATGGCGAATAGAGCAAGAATGGCTGAGGTCCATTTGCCTATATTTACAAGCCTTCTTTCACCTGCATTTTTTTGGATATATCGTTTAAAAATGCCCAGACTAAAAACTGTTGCTGCGCTATTTAAAGCGCTATTGAAAGTTGTGAGTATTGCCCCCATCATAACGGCAACAAAGAAACCGGTTAACCAGGCTGGTAAAACCATTTTTACCAGATGAGGGTAAACGCTGTCAGGGTTATCATAAAATTCTTCTCCAAAATAATAAAACCCAATAAGCCCCGGAAGAACTATTACCAGAGGTACCAGAATTTTTAACAGTCCGGTAAACAGTAAACCTTTTTGAGCTTCCTTAAGACTAACAGCCCCGAGTACTCTTTGGATAATTGATTGGTGCATGGTCCAGAAATAAATCTGGTTTAACATTAATCCTGTAAAGAGTACTTCAAATGGCAATATAGCAGACCTTGATCCCGGTCCAATGCCTTTTTCTCTGCTAATAACATTAAATTTATCGGGGTTTTTCTCAAAGACCATGCTTATACCTTCCACCAGATTTCCATCACCTATACTCCAAAGAGCCAAAATGGGAACCAGCAACCCGGCCACAAGCAGACCAAAACCATTTATGGTGTCTGTATAGGCCACCATTTTAAGGCCGCCAAATATGGCGTATAGGGCACCTATTCCCCCAACAATAATTATAGTAATCCATATACCTTCTTTTTGACTTACATTCAAAAGTTCGGAGATTTCGAATATAGCTTCGATATTTAACGCCCCTGTATATAACACTATAGGTAACAGAGTGGCTACAAAAGATATGATAAGCAATAGTGCAACAAGGGTTCTGGTAAGGCCATCAAACCGTTTTTCCAAAAATTCAGGAATCGTTGTCAGACCCATTTTTAGATACCGGGGTGCAAAATACAAAGCTGCAATTACCAAGGCTAATGCGGAAGTGACCTCCCATGCTACTATAATGGCACCATTTTTATATGCAGAGCCATTCATTCCAACAAGGTGCTCTGTAGAAATATTAGTCAAAAGTAATGATCCGGCAATGACTACTCCTGTAAGTGATCTGCCTCCCAGAAAATAACCATCTTTTGTATTTAATTTATCCCGGCGAAGTTTCCAGGTAGCATAAAGAGCAACAAACCCTGTAAAGATTATAAAAGTGAAAAATGTCATCACTTTAAAAATAGACAATACCATTTAAAAGCAAATGCCCTCAGTGAATAAAATAGCAAGAGGGTATAACAATTATCTTTTTTATTAAAAGAAAATCAATTTAATCTTTAGGAAAGTTTGCATCAGCCTTAACTTCTTGCATTTGCCTTACATGCCGTTCAGTATGGCCAGACATGAACATAAGTATTTGAAAGGCATCAACGGTTCCAAAAGGTAATTGTGCGTAATGATTTCTCAGATCATCTTCCGTAGTCTCTATATAGACTATGTGTTCTACTCTTTTTGATTGAAAAGCTTTCAGGCTTTCTTCATAGGATCCAAACTTCCCGGATGGCTCAAAAGGTTCTGAGGTTTTTACTTTTGTATCACGGTTTCTAATCATAGCCATAAGCTCTTTATCGGTCATTTTTACGTCGGCACGCTTAGATGGATCAGCAGGTGTTTTTAAGGATTCCTGAAGCATTTTATCAAAGGCATTTTCGGAAATGGCCAGATGCTCAACACATTCGGCAATGGACCATGATTCAGGACTACTTTTGAAATTCAACTGTTCCTCACTAAGTCCGTTAAGGGTTTCCAGCATATGCAATTGTGTTTTAGTCAATTCAAGGGCTCCTATTACTCTTTCTTGATCCGTAATTTTAGAACTTGAGAGACTAAAACTAAGTAATAAAAGCGCAATTATTGGAAGAAGAATTTTTTTCATTTGCTTGTTATTTAAAGTGTTTAATTGAATTGATAATAATAAACCTGATATTTCGGATATATTTTACTCACAGATTTCCACATTTCACAAAAGGCCCAATGGCATGTATATAGAATTATTTATCGTCAAACCATGTCCTGTTTCCTCATGAATTACTAGACTCATTATGGTGTAAATCCTTTCAGCAAATTAGTGAAATCATTATAAAATCCATTACTCTGTAATTCTTTATTTTTACTCTGACCTTCTATTACCTTTAAAAACATTAACTTTCGGATCCATTGGGTTACCCGATGCCCTTCGCAAAGCCACTATCTGCCCACTATGCCAAATAGCGTCCTCAATAGGCCCGTTTATTTGATTCCAGAAGGGGTTTTCAAATGTACCTGATTTGGATTTGAAGATCACCAGATGTTCATTTAGGTCTCTAACATTAATAAAAATTTCACTGGCTTTTTTAAAATTTAACAAAGTGCGCTTTCTTTTTTCCTGGAAAGAAAGTGCTTCTTCCCTGGGTTGTGTTCTATCATTTATTTCCTTTACTGCGGAGTTGTACACGACGCGTGATAAGTTATAAAGGTGATCTATGGTTTCAGCAATAGTTCTATTGCTTTCCGAAGGTTTATAGGCCAGGTCTTCGGTCCTCAATCCTTCTGTTGCCCAATAATACCTAAATCCTAAACCATCTATCATTCTGGATACCACCGTTCCTGCAGTATAACTTTCAGGATAGTCCGGAATCTGATAATAAGGCAGGTCCGCAGGATACTTTTCCTGGGCATTCATAACTGTAATAAAGAATAAGGCCATAAGAGTAGTTTTTATTTTCATATTTTTCCTGATTAATATTGATGAAATGCATCAGATACAAATTCTAATACCACTGGTAGCGACGCTCTCCAATAGGTCCAGTTATGCCTGCCATCTCGGACTCTGTATTCATGAGGAATATCTTTTTTCTTCATTGCAATATGAACAAGACTATTTCCTTCGTATAAAAAATCATCATCTCCACAATCAATAAACCACCTAACCGACTTAATGTCTTTAACCGGCATAGACTCAACCAGAGAAATAGCATTATGCCGTTTGAAATAAGTTTTGATTTCGTCTTCTGAAAAGGTTTCTCCTCTTTCTTTTAATCGCTCTTTTAATTTATCAATTGTAAGTGGACCAACGGAAGCACTTAAAGGGCAGGCGGAAGAGAATAATTCCGGATGATGTAAAGCGTACATAAAAGATCCACCGCCCCCCATAGAGAGGCCTGCTACCGCACGAAATCGCTTTTCTCCTTTAATACGATAAGTAGCTTCTACATAAGGCATAAATTCTTCAAAAAAGAAATCTTCATAACGCCAGTCCCCTCTGTTAAAATATCCTCGCTTACCAGTATTTGCATCGGGCATTACAATGATCATTGGAGTAGCCTTACCTTCACGAATAGCCTTGTCTGTAATATGTAAAACTTCTCCAAATTGAACCCAACCCGTTTGGTCATCACCTCCGCCGTGCAGTAAATAAAGTACCGGATAGCTTCGTTTGGAGGAATCATAATCCGGAGGTAAGTAAATTGCAAATTTTCGCTGGCTATTCAATATTTTGCTGTTAAGTGTAAGTTCGTCCAAAACTTTACCGTTTTGACTATAGGCCAATGAGCTAATTATGAGATAAAAAGCTAAAAAAAGGATGCTATTTTTCATTTGGATGTTTATTAAGTTAGGAAATTCCTATTAGTCGATTTTTGCCCATTCAGGGAAAACCCCTTCTACAATATCAAAAATAAAGGTACCGAAATAATAAGTTATCACAGATACCAGGATAATCCCTATAATATTTAGGAAAAAGCCGATTTACTCGGATTTTCAGTAATAAATTTTCTGCCCGTTGGCATGGGTTTACCTTTTTAAACTAATTTATGTTATTGATTAGCCAATTGTTAATTCTTCGCTTGTTTTTAGATAATCTGACAATCTTAAAGACAGTGCAACCAGTGTTAGGGTTGGATTTGGAGCCCCGGCCGTACTAAAACAACCAGAACCAGCAATAAAGAGGTTAGAAATACCATGAACTTTACAATTTGCATCTACCACTCCTTTATTGCGATCTGTATTCATTCGGGTAGTACCCATATGATGCCAACCTCCACCTAACTGATCTGGCATTGAGTTGTCGTTTTCATCCCAGAGAAACTCCTCTAATTTTATTCTTCCTATGCTTGCCTTTCCCATTTGTTCACCAAGGATGTGGTACATTTTTCTGATACTGTATTTATCCAGCTGGGTTAATTCCCAATGTAATTGGGGTCTTGGCACACCCAAGGCATCCTTTTCATCGGAAAGCATTACTCTGGAATTGCGGTTCGGGGCTTGTTCCATGCGTGTGAACAATTCATAAGCCCTGTTCCCGTTCTCTTCCTTCCAGGTATAGTTTTTCTCTCTGGATTCTCTGAAATTTGCTATTAATTTGTCGAAGGATTTCCTTGGATCTTCATTGCTCCAGACATCAATGAGAGGCGTCTGCTGTTTTGCTATTGCCAGTGGAGTTAGGGAGGCAGAACCGTTTAGAATACTAGTTTCCTCTTGAATACCTTCGGTCAGAGCCAATTCTGCCCTTGGTTTACGTGTATCATAATCAAAAACATATAACTCTGTTGAAAATGGTTTTTTGAGCCATAATTCAGCAGACTTAACTTCCAGATGTTCCATAAAATAACGCCCAACAAGATCCTTGTCATTGCCTATCCCTTTTTTGGCCTGCCCTCTTGATGCCAGTAGTATCCTTGCATTTTGTATAGCACCACATGCTAAGACAAAATTTTTAGCTCTTACCTTATGGGTTTTTCCATTATGATTTTTTACTATCAGTTCCTGTATGCCATTTACTTCATTATTTGCTACAATATTCGTGAGATTGGCATAAGTGTACAGATGTATATTTGCTGATTTAACAATGGTTTCTTTATAGGTCTTACCAAAACGGGTAGGGGGACTAAATTGCCACATCTTTGACCAGATAACGTCTTTATCCAGTGGAAATGGAGTGAGTCCCGGATACTTTTCCTGCCAATATTGCAAGCCGTAATTATAAGCATCTAATTCAAATAACTTTTGAGCTTTAGAGTAAAATGGCACAAGATCGTCCAATGTAATTGGCCAACCACTATCCGGCACCCAACTTCTTATTTTAAAATCTATAGGATCAAAAGGGGCGCACATACCTCCCCAATGGCCAGTTGTCCCTCCAAATAAGTGTAACCTGCATGAGCGTAAAGGATAATATCTTTGTCCTGTTGAGTTACCGGAATACAGATCCTGAATTTCACTGTCATATTCAAAACCTCCACCATCGAGAAGGATTACTTTTTTACCAATTTTATTCCAGTCCAGGGCCATACTGATACCTGCTGCACCGGCACCAACAATACAAAGATCCCCTTCAATTATGGTGTTGTTATCAAGTTCTCTGGCGTCTAAATGCATAAATTCTAATTTGCTTCGGAGATTGATAAAAGGGCACATTGCCGGGCTTCAGTGATAGAAATTAACCAGCCATCAATAAGAATCGTATTACCGGTATTAAAGTCTTCCGCCACTTTAGTTTTTAATCGAATTTTTATGTCGGTTTCGTTCATTCCTGCATCTTTGAGCAACAATTCTTCCAAATATTTTTTATTATTCTCATCGGTTAACTTCCGATATGTATTTCCAATATTAATTAAAGTTGTTCGATCGCAGATTTCTGTAAGATCTAAAGGGTGTCTCAGATCTCTACTTGTTGCAGATTTAAATTTATAATACCAAATGGCAACTAAGCTTATGAATAAACCAAAAAGAGATAATAACAGAAACTTTCTTCTTTTCATTATGGCTAGCTTAGGAGGAATTATTTTTAACTACGGATATGAAAGACTTTTATTTAATGCATTTAAAAACTCCATTTATAATCTTTTGAAACCTAATATTAAAGGTAGTAAAAATGGTGAGTTAACAGCTATTTTAAATAGACTTACAGCCTATTCAAAATCAGGTGTTTAAGGCATCTAACACTCTTTCCGGAGTAAAAGGTAAATGTCTGAGGCGTTTGCCGGTTAATTTGAGGAAGGCGTTGGCAATAGCACAAGCAACTAAGGGTGTGCCAGATTCACCCACTCCTCGGGGTTGCTCACGAGATTCAATTATTGCAGTTTCTACGCTATCAGGAATATCTGCCATTCTCAATATTTCGTAATCATTGAAGTTGGACTGTTGTACCTGTCCGTTAACTACGGTCAGCTGTTCTTTAAGTACGCTGCCAATACCCATTAATATACCACCTTCCATTTGAGCCTTAACATTATCAGGTTGTATAACTATTCCCGCATCACTTGCACTCCAAAAGCGATGTACATTAATTTTGCCGGTAGTTTTATCAACAGAAATTTCACAAACACCTGTGCTTAATGTTCCACTGCGTTCCAAAAAAGCAATTCCTTTTGAACGGTTATCATTAATAGAAGAATACCAATCAGACATTGAAATAGCTTTATCTAAAGTGACCAGTGCTCTTGGTGATTTGGCCAATAAAATCCTTCTAAAATCCGCTGGATCTTTCTTGAAATAAGAAGCTATTTCATCAATCATGCATTCTATCGCAAATTTGTTAGGTGCATGGCCCACAGAACGCCAGTGTTTTAGCCTTATACCTTCAGAAACTTCCCGCCATTCTGCATATTTATTAGGAATATCGTAATAATCTATTCGAATACCACTGGCAACCAAATTACCGCCATCTCCAACTACACAATGTGAAAAACTAGTTATTTTCCCATGAGCGTCTGTAGTGGCTTTTAATCGTTGTAAAGTCAAAGGTCTATAGGCACCATAACTAACGTCATCCTCTCGGGTCCAAATTAATTTTACTGGTCTGGGAGCAACCTCCCGGGCCAAACCTGTTCCTTCCAATACAAAATCTGTCATACTCCTTCTGCCGAAACCACCACCCAAATACTGCAGATTAATTTTCACATTTTCTGCCGGAATCTCGAGGTATTTGGGAACTCCAAGTTTAGAATCGAAACCCTGCTGACTTCCAACCCAAACCTCAGCTGAGTTTCCATCTGTCCCAACCTGCACTACAGCATTAAGAGGTTCCATTTGGGCGTGATAGACATAATCATTTTTGAAATCAAGACTAAAGGTTTTTACAGCTGATTTAATGGCGCTATTAATATCTCCTTCATCTGTAATTACTTTACCAGCTGATTTATCTGAGGCTATTTCTTCATATTTACTATAACATTCCTGAGAATTAAAACCGCTTGCCGGTGCCCCACTCCATGTAATATTCAGCAGTTTTTTAGCAGCCAGGGCCTGTTCTATGGTTTCTGCAATAACGCCAATTGCATAATCAAAACTGACTAATTTTTGTACTCCCTCAAGGGCGAGAATTTCTGACTCATTATTAAGTGTTGGCCTTGCACCATGTATCTTTCCTCGCTCCAACACCCCATAGAGCATTTCCGGTAATTGTATGTCGATTGCAAACCGGGTAGTTCCCATTACTTTATCAGGAATATCTACCCTGGGCTGATCTATTCCTATAAACCGATAGTTTTTAGGATCTTTAAATTGTGATTCCGAAAATTCAGGAAGGTTATCGGGCATAACCAGATAAGGGACCAGTTCGCCATAGCTAATTCTTTTGCTATTCCCATTGTTAATTACTTCACCATTGGCAGTGCTAAGTTCCTCAATAGGAACTTTCCAGTGTTCGGCTGCACTTTGCATTAAAATATAACGGGCCTGAGCTCCGGCCTGCCTCATTATGGAGTAATAACCATAGGTTACCCTGCTGCCTGCGCTTAACATTACTTTTAAATTTGGGTTCCATTTGTCCGAGCCATAAATTTCGGATTCCTGAGGAGAAAACTCAACAGAGATCTTAGACCAATCTGCATCCATTTCTTCAGCAAAGATTGCAGGTAATGACGTCATGGATCCCTGGCCCATTTCTGCTGCCGGGTTATAAATTGTAATCTGACCGTCTTCGGCCAATTTCACCCAAGCTGTTAGCTGATGTGTTTTTAAAAGTTTCTGTACCTCCTTGTTATTTTTGCAAGCGATCATTTGGGGCAGAAGGCCGGAAACACCAATAAATAAAGCAACCCCACCGGAGGTTTTTAGAAATTCCCGCCTACTTACTGCCTTATTCATAAGTTCTACTAAAGATTTATACCCTTAAAATTTTTTAAGTATTCACTGATGTTTTTTCCGCTGCTATTTCTATGGCTTTTACAATGCGTAAATACGTACCACAACGACATAAATTTCCATTCATATATGCTTTTATTTCTTCCCTTGTTGGATTCGGGTTTTCGGCGAGCAAGGCCACCGCCTGCATTATCTGTCCTGATTGGCAATACCCGCACTGCGGGGCTTGAGCTTCTACCCAGGCTTGTTGAACCGGATGATCACCATACTCGGACAAGCCTTCTATTGTGGTGATTTTTTGATTTTTGTTTAGACCACTTAGTGGTAAAGCACATGATCTCATCGGCTTGCCGTCGACATGGACGGTACAAGATCCACATATGGCTATGCCACAGCCATATTTTGTTCCGGTGAGTCCAAGATGTTCACGTAATACCCAGAGTAAAGTAGTCTCCTCTTTTATATCTACATTATATGTTTTGCTGTTAATATTTAACGAATAACCAGCCATTGTTCTTCGGAATAGTTTAGGCTTAAATTACATAAAAAAAGCTATGAATAGGTACTGAACTAATTTTAATTTTAAGATCTGTATCTGTCAACAAAGCGACTCAGTATTATTTTCGGAACAGGAGTATCCGTTTCCCGTATTGCCTTTATTAGATTTTCAGTTTCTTCGGGCCTGAAGTAACCGGCATATTTATAAACTTTGACCCGCAATATAAATTCATCCGCATCGGCTTCAGGATGAAACTGTGTTGCATATATATTTTTTTTTATCCGAAACATCTGGATCGGACAAGGATCTGAAGAAACCAGTAGAACAGCTCCGGGAGGAACAGTATCGCAAGCTTCTTTATGCCCTACCATTGCGGAAAATTTCTTTGGAAGGCCTTTTAAAAGAGGATCTTTAACACCTTCGTCCGTTATCCATACGTCAACACTTCCCAGGGTTTCTGCATAGTTGTTGGTAATAGTTGCTCCACAATATCTGCCTAAAAGTCCATTTCCTGAACAGGCTCCAAGAAACGGAAAATCCATTGGAATTAACTTGTCAAAAAGCGAATTAAAAAACACTTCAACCCTTTTTTGTGTGGCACTTTTTTTTGCTTCCGGGATGCTTATATCAAAAGGGCTTCCACCGGCAATTATTGCCGAGTAATTGTTAATATCTATATCTTTAATGTCGTCTTGTTCAACCTTGATGCGATGTACCTCCACATAAGATAACCCACCATAGCGCAAAATTGCCTCAAACTCACTATCGCAAGCTTCAGTTTCAGGACGCATTTGGAGAATTAGAAATTTTTTCACGGAATCTTTTTTTATGATTCTGAAATTATTGGTTTATATTGATTTTTAAATACGGACTATAAAAATAAATTTTTAACGCACCCCGTTCACATTCATTTCCAGGGTATATACGGAATTCATGGCAGTAATAAACAGAATATTCTGATCAGCCCCCCCAAATGTAACATTGGCTGTCCATTTTTGAGGTACTGGAATTTGAAGTATTTCTTCCCCTTTTTTATTAAAAACTGTTACACCATTACCGGTCAAATAAACATTGCCCTGATTATCTATTGTCATCCCGTCTGAGCCCAGCTGTGTAAATAACCTTTTATTGCTAAGATCGCCATTTTCAGAAATAGTATAGCTATATGTTTTTTTATCGCCTATATCCGCGATATAAATCATTTTACCATCAGGACTGCCTATTATCCCATTGGGTTGTACCAAATCATCTGCGACAATGCGCAACTCATTCAAATGAGGAGTTAAATAATAAACACGTTCTTTTTCAATTTCTTTCTCATTGCGCTCCCAATAGGGTCTTTGATAATAAGGATCTGTAAAATAAATTCCTCCCTTTTTGTCAATCCAAAGATCATTAGGCCCATTGAGTTTTTTTCCTTGAAATTCGTCCACCAGGACTATTGAATTTTTCGCCTTATCTATTTTCCAAAGTTCAAATTTTTCATCGGCACATGCCAAAAGATTGCCATCGTGATCAAAATAAAGCCCATTGGCTCTACCTGCGTCTTCCATATAAACAGAAACCGAATTATCTGATGCGGTCCATTTAATAATTCTGTTATTTGGTTGATCGGTGAAATAAACATCACCATTTTTATCCATTGCCGGACCTTCAGTAAATTTGTAATCCGCAGCAACCAGTGTGAGATTAGCTTTATCGGCCACCAATTCGGATTTTTGGGCACTACATCCTACTGATATTAATAAGATTAGTATTGCACTTAATTGTTTCATATAATTATTTTAAAAGAATACTGCGATTTAATTTCCCGTCCATCCAGGTCCACGAACTACCCTGCCGGGGAAAGCACCGGTATGTTCTCCGTCTTTAAGTACCAGTGTGCCATTTACAAAGACATGTTTCATACCTGTGGCATATTGATGTGGCTTAGCAAAGGTAGCATTGTCTTTAATTTTATCGGCATCAAAAAGTACTACATCTGCATAATAGCCTTCTTTAAGTAAGCCCCTATTTTTTAGTTTTAGATTTGTTGCAGGAAGAGAAGTGAGTTTATAAATGGCTTCCTCAAGTGGAATAACTTTTTCATCACGTACAAAATGACCTAATAAGCGCGCAAATGATCCATACGCCCTTGGATGTGTACTTTGTTCCAAAAATACACCTTCGTTGGTATATGATCCTGCATCAGAACAGATGGCCATATAGGGTAGCGCCAATTTCTTTTTAATATTTCCTTCAGACATCGAGAAGTAGACCACTTGAATTCTACTATCGTCTTCCTGAATTAAGTCAACCACTGCCTCAGGAGCGGATATATTCCTGTCCTCAGCTATTTCGGCAAGCGTTTTACCTATTAGTTGTCTCATTTGTTCATTTCTGAAACCAACCAAAAGAATCTTTTCCGGAGGTACATGAAATTTTATTTCTTTAATCATCTGCTTCCTTTTTGCCGGTTGCGAGATCAATTCCATGGTTTTGTTATGCCCTCCTTCTTTTACCCATGCGGGTAATAAAATATTGAGCCCTGTTGAACTGGCATTGTACATGTACATATCAGTAGTTATTGGCAGGCCATTTTTACGTGCGTTTTCTATCAGTTTTATGGCACTGTCCAGTAAGTGCCAGTTGGCATTACCGGAAGCTTTAAAGTGATATATTTCGGAGCGTATGTCCGCCTCCTTGGAAATAGTGATAAGTTCCTGAACGGCATCCAAGAGGTTTTCTTCTTCATCCCTGATATGAGAAACATACATTCCATCATAATCTGCTGCAACTTTGGCCAATTCAATAATTTCTTCCGTTTTTGCATGACCACTTGGCACATAAATCAAAGAGGTAGACAGACCTACTGCACCTTCCTCCATGGCCTGTTTTGTAAGCTCTTTCATTTTTTCTAATTCAGCTGTATTAGGGGGCCTGGTTTCATAATTCATGACATATTCCCTTAAGGTTCCATTCCCAATAAATGAAGCAATATTGGTAGAGATGCCTTTTTTTTCAAGATACTCCAGATATTCTCCAAGGGTAGTCCAATTAATATCATAAGTGATATTTTGTTGTGTTTCTTTCATTTGCTGTTTCATAGCCTCATTTAACGGGCCCATGGAATGTCCCTCACCCATAACTTCAAGGGTTACACCTTGTCTGATATCACCTTGTGATCTTCCATCTTCAATTAGGGAAACGTTGGCCCAGCTTAGCATATTTATAAACCCGGGAGCAACGGTTAGCCCGGTTGCATCTATTTCCATTGAACCAGCAGCATTTTCCAAATCACCAACTGCAACTATGGTATCTTCATTAATAGCAATGTCTCCTTTAAAGTATGGATTTCCTGATCCATCCATTATTATACCATTTCTAATTACCAGATCATAAGATTCATGGGTTTCACAACCCATGATTACGCTTATTAGGGTAACGACAAGTGCAATCGTTTTTAAATTCATCACGTATATTTTTTGTTTATTTTTTTAATTTCTCTCGTGCATTTCAGCTAAATAATTTAAAAATACCCAAAATACCAACACCAAGAATACTTAAAATACTTACCCATAGGGTAAGATCATAAATAAACCCAGGTTTAAAGAGAGGTTGTCCTCTTAAATATCTAAAATGGATCACCGCATAAACTACCAGAAAAAGAAGGAAAGAGCCAACAATACCACCAGTTAGAACCATTAAAACTGGTAACTTAATAAAGACAAAAAGTAGGGCCCATAATAAAGGTATCACCCATGCAAGGATAGCAATTGTCTTTTTTCTTTGTTTGAAGTCAGAAAAACTGATCCATCCCATTTGCCCAAAAATATCGGTAATCTGTCTCGTCCATGCCGCTAAAGCAGCAAACAGGGTGGAGAATAATGTGATAAACGCTCCAATAAGAAACGCTGATTTGGCATGAGGTCCTAAAGATTCAGTATACATAGCAGACAAGGTCTCTATCATTGCATAACCTTCAGGCACAAAACCCTGTGCATGAAGCACAGCTGCACCAAGTAAATAGAAAGCGGCAGTTACAGATGTATATATGCACATGGCAATAATTGCATCCAATTTCATAACTTTTAACCAGCCCTGAGCCCTTATCTTCCATTCTTCAGAATTATCATTCTTTCCTGTAAAAGCCGCGTAGCCTTTTTCAAGGCACCAATAGTTGTAATGTATAATCTCATCTCCACCAACACCTGTTATTCCAAAAGCTCCTATGGCAACCGCTACAGCTTCTTTAGGCAAATTAAATTGAAGTCCACTCCAGATACTTTCAAAAGATATTTGATAGGGCGTAAACTTCAGAAAATAAAGCGAGGCAAATGTGAAAATTGTAAAGAACCCGATCATGCTTAGGGAAAATTTCTCAATAAAAGAATAATACCCCCTGAAAATCATCAATGCCACGATTATTGCAATTCCAAAACAAAAGATCGGAACATCAATTCCCGGGATAGCTATGTTTAATATTATAGCCACACCCCCTACAATGCCTCCAACTTGCAACAGTTTTATGATCATTACAGCCAATACTGTCCAAACAGTCCACCTGGCTTTGCCATAAACAGGACCCGGAAGCTTATTAAATGCCTGCATTGCTGTTTCCCCGGTCAGGATTGTATGTTTTCCAAATTCTAGTTGGACCGCTACTTTTACTATACAGCTAACAATAATGACCCAAAAGGTAATAAATCCGGCTTCTGCACCCAGGGTTGTTGTAGCTATTAATTCTCCGGAACCTACTATGGAAGCAGAAAGTATAAAGCTGGGCCCCAGAAATTTCAAACGTTCTTTAAAAGTCGCAGGAGGTTGTTTTATTTTATCTGAGGATAGTAAATAGGGATCTGATAATACGGACATTCTTAACTAATTCGTCTATTGAATAATGCTCTATGAAAGTTTATTTAAATAAGCCATGTTATGTTTCATGCTTTCGAACGGGTTGTTAGAATATTCTTCCTGCTCTATGAAGATATGCTTTACGCCTGAAGCTTTTTTATGAGTCATCATTGTGGGAATATCGAGGCCGCCTTTGCCAAATTCTGTACTTTCTTTTGTATTCATGTCCATATCTTTAAGGTGCCATAAGGGAAATCTCCCCGGATACTTCTTAAAATAGTCAAGTGGGTCCTTTCCCGCCACAATTACCCATCCGAGATCTAATTCCATATGAACAAGACCCGCTTCGGTATTTGAGAGCAGAACATCATAAAGAACCTGGTTGTTTTCAGTTTCAAATTCATAGTCATGATTGTGATAACCGAATTTAAGATCCAATTTTTTACATGCCTCACCGGCCTTATTAAATTCTTCAGCCACCTTTTTATAATTATCTGCAGTTTGTCCTTTACTGGGCATTGAAGAGCAGATAAGATACTCCTGTCCGGATTCTACTGCTTCTTCCATGGTTTGTTGCCACTTATCATCTAATTGCACATGCCCGCTCTTTAGGTTCATATTCAGGTCATCACAAACAGATTTCATCTCGGCAGGGCCGAGACCATAGTAGTGCCCTTTCTGACTTCTGGCTGTTTCAATCTCTTTGAAACCAAGAGAGGCAATTTGTTTTAATGTACCAATGGCATTCTCAGCCATTTCATTGCGAAATGAATATAATTGAACTCCAAAATGTTGTGTTTTTATTGGCGCATATGTAAAGGATGGTAGAAGTAATGATCCGGCGGTAAAAATTGTAGATCGCATTAAAAAATCTCTTCTGGATTGCATGATGTTCTTGTTTTGTTTACGGTAGTTGTATTCTCCTAAATTAGTCTAAATTTTCCATACATCTTTATCATTGGTATTTGTACTTTTACCCAAATCCTCGTTCTATGAACAAAAGAGAATTACAACTTAAGGCCTTTGATCGCTTACTTACTATTATGGACGAGCTGCGTGAGCAATGTCCATGGGATAAAAGACAGACACTTCAAACACTAAGGCATCTTACCATTGAAGAGACTTATGAATTGGGGGATGCAATCCTGGAAAATGATCTTAAGGAAGTAAAAAATGAGCTTGGAGATCTTTTGCTACATATTGTTTTTTATTCAAGAATAGGATCTGAAACTAATAGTTTTGACATTGCCGATGTTGCTAATTCTATTAGTGATAAACTCATCAACCGGCACCCACATATCTATGGAGATGTGTCTGTTACAAATGAAGAAGATGTAAAAAGGAACTGGGAAAATATTAAACTAAAAGAAGGTAAAAAAAGTGTTCTTGAGGGAGTCCCAATTAGCCTTCCCGCATTAGTCAAAGCCAATAGAATTCAGGAAAAAGTTGCTGGTATTGGATTTGATTGGGAACGACCAGAGCAAGTATTTGAAAAGGTTAAAGAAGAATTGTCAGAATTGCAGGAGGAAGTGAAAGCAGGGAATAGAGATAAATTAGAAGCTGAATTTGGAGATGTGCTTTTCTCTATGGTGAATTATGCAAGATTTTTGGATATAAACCCGGAAAACGCCCTGGAAAGAACTAATAAGAAATTTATTAAACGATTTCAATATCTAGAGGGCAAGGCCAAAGAACAGAGCAGAACACTAAAGGAAATGTCACTTGCCGAAATGGATGTCTATTGGGAAGAAGCTAAAAAAATATAAACTTTGCTGAGATCAACATCTTAAAAATATCCATCAATTATGATTTGAAGTCACTTACTCTTGAATAGGTTGAATAGAGGTTCTTTAATTATCTATTAAACCAATGGTAAATCCTATCTTTGCTGCTTCAAAAAACAGCCAGTCTTGTTACAACAGTATACCAAAGAATTCAGATATAATATAAGGCTAGCTGTACCCGTTATCCTTGGAATGCTTGGTCATACCTTTGTTGCTTTTGCAGATAATATTATGGTGGGGCAACTGGGAACTGCAGAATTGGCCGCTGTTTCTTTGGGAAATAGTTTTGTCTTTATAGCCATGTCCTTAGGAATAGGATTTTCAACGGCAATTACACCATTGGTTGCAGAGGCAGATGGCGCAGGAAATAAGGCTGGTGGGAAAAGTGCATTAAAGCACGGATTGGTGCTCTGTACATTACTTGGAATAGTTCTTTTTGGCCTTATTCAATTAGGAAAACCTTTACTTTATTTAATGGACCAGCCGCCGGAAGTGGTAGAGTTGTCCATACCTTATTTAGATCTGGTAGCCTTTTCATTGGTCCCGCTGGTTATGTTTCAGGCTTATAAGCAATTTTCTGAAGGCTTGTCTCAAACCAAATATCCAATGTATGCAACTATTGTGGCCAATGTGGTTAATATCGTGCTTAATTACCTGCTGATTTTTGGTGCATTTGGTTTTCCAAAACTCGGAATTATTGGTGCTGCCATTGGTACTCTTGCCTCACGAATAATTATGTTGGTAATGCTTTGGTATTTGTTGGAAAAAAAGAAAAAATTCCATGATTACGTCACCGGATTTAACTTCAAAAAAATAGAAAAAAGGGTAGTGCGAAAGATCATTAACCTTGGATTTCCATCTGCTCTGCAGATGTTTTTTGAGGTGGCCATATTCACGGCGGCCATTTGGCTGAGTGGAGTATTAGGCAAAAATCCTCAGGCTGCTAATCAGATAGCATTAAATTTGAGCAGCATGACATTCATGTTTGGTATGGGACTTGGAGTTGCGGCCATGATTCGTGTTGGTAATCAGAAGGGGCTTAAAAATTTTACAGAGTTAAGACGAATTGCTCAATCCATTTTTCTCCTTACGTTTATTCTAGAGGTTGTCTTTGCCATATTTTTCCTTTTAGGAAGGCATTGGTTTCCTACCATTTACCTGGATGTTAATGATCCTGTAAATCAGGCAGATAATATGGAAGTAATTCTTCTGGCTTCACAACTTCTTCTGGTTGCTGCATTTTTCCAGATTTCAGATGGTCTTCAGGTTGTTATTCTTGGTGCTTTAAGAGGTTTACAGGATGTAAAAGTTCCAACTTTTATTACTCTTATTGCTTATTGGTTGATAGGCTTTCCTATATGCTATTACCTGGGGTTACATACAGAATTGAAGAGTACAGGCATTTGGATAGGATTGCTGTCGGGCTTAACGGCATCGGCAATTATGTTGTATATTCGATTTAACAAAATGACCAAACAACTTATTAATTCTTAAGAGGTATACTTATTTCTAAGCTCATGCAAATCATTGGTAAATTTCGTTACCTGATAAATTAAAAAATGAATTGACCTATGCAATTTCCAAAATTTTTACTTGGTGATAATACGGATTATCCGACTGCCATATTTATTGTGCACACAGAATATCCAAGGTTTATATTAAATCTTGAAAATGATGAGGTGGAGTGGCTTGAGGATTTCACTTCTGAAGATGAAAAAGAATTGTCTGAAGAAGCAGAAAAATTAATTAAAGCGGCTACTGTATTTTATGATAGGGAAATAACCAGATACGAAGATTAGGATGTTGGAAGAATTAGCGCGAATGGATAAAGAAGTGTTCCTTTTTCTAAATAACCTGGGAAGTTTGGAATGGGATGCTTTTTGGATGTTTCTTACCAATAAGTGGAGTGCAATTCCCTTATATGTTTTGTTACTAATACTTTCATTTAAACAGTATGGAAAGAAGAAAATGATTTTTCTGATTATCACCGTTATCTTATTAATTACGGTTACTGATCAATTGTCCAATTTTTTTAAATACGGGGTTCAACGTTTACGTCCCTGCTATGATCCGGAAATAAGCCATTTAATGCGTCTGGTAAAAGACCATTGTGGTGGAAAATTCGGCTATTTTTCTGCACATGCTGCAAATACCTCTGCTCTGGCGTTATTCTTCGCCTTTCTATTTAGGTCTGTCTATAAATATGTCATCCTATTTTTAATCATTTGGGCCGCTTTTGTTTCCTACAGTAGAATATATATCGGAGTTCATTTTCCTTTAGATGTAATTACGGGAATGGGCGTAGGAGTGCTGTTTGGTTGGCTATTTGCGAAGTTATATATCTTTGCAATTCACAAATATCGTATATGATCTCAAATACGAAGTACTGGTTTTTTCTCATTCTAATTGTTTTGGTATACCTGGCAGGAATGTTCGTGACACTTTTTGAATATGATTCTGCTCAGTTTGCTGTAATGGCAAAGCGAATGGTTCAGGAGAACGACTTTATAAACTTGTTCAAAGGTCAAGAGGAATACCTGGATAAACCTCATATGCATTACTGGCTGGCAGCCATTTCGTTTAAAATATTCGGGCTTTACGACTGGGCCTACAGGATTCCGGGTATCCTGGCCACTTTGTTAGGAGCCTATAGTTGTTTTGGTTTAGGTAAGCTCCTATATAATAGGGAAGTAGGTAAAATGGCCTCGCTCATTTTCATGACTGCGCAAACCATTATGTTGTCCAATATTGACGTGAGGACGGATGCTGTTCTTACCGGATTTACAGTTTTCGCCATATGGCAACTGGCGGCATATATAGAACAAAATTCTTTTAGACACTTACTTCTGGGAGCATTTGGTGCTGGAATGGCTTTTTCAACCAAAGGCCAGATTGCACTTTTAGTTATTGGTTTGCCACTACTTTGCCATATAGGATATAGCAATAAATGGAAAATGCTATTCAGTTGGAAGGTATTAGTTGCTTTGGCTGTTTTTGGATTTACTATTTCACCAATACTATACGCGTATTACCTGCAATTTGATCTACATCCTGAGAAGGTCATCCGAGGAAAAGATCACAGGAGCGGTATACTCTTTATTCTCTGGGAGCAAAGTTTTGAACGGTTAAGTGGAGAGGGTGTAGGAAAGAATAGCAGCGATTATTTTTTCTTTTTCCATACTTTCTTATGGGTATTTCTCCCATGGACTTTAATTGGTATTGCTGCTTACTGGACACGGGCCAAAGGATTTATTAATACTAAATTCAAAAGAGATTCAGGCCAGGAGTTACTTACAATTGGTGGAATTACTTTGATCTTTTTAATAATAAGTTTTGCGCAATTTAAATTACCGCACTACTTAAATATAATGATACCATTGTTCGCGGTATTATCGGCTTCCTTTATGCAAGATTTAATTAATTCTGCAAAAGAAAAAAAGATGAAAGTATTTCTTGGACTGCAAACTTTCATTCTGAGTTTAGTGTGTATTACCTCAATCCTGATTTGTTTTTTTGTTTTTAAAATTTCAAACTGGTATGCCTATGTTATATTATTATCAGCTCTTGTACTAATAGGATATTTCTGTTTGAAGCAGCAGGAATACGGTCTTCGATTAATAACTATCTCTATATACAGTTCTCTTCTTCTAAATGCTGTATTGAATTTGCATTTTTATCCATCTTTATTAAAGTATCAGGCAGGTTCTACTATGTCTGGTATAATTGCTGAAAATGACATTCCGGCAGAGCAGATATACAAAATTAACTTAAGGTCTTCATGGGCCCTGGATTTTTACAACCAACATCCCGTTAAAATTACTGAGGCTTCGAATTTACCTGATCTGGGAGCTGTATGGGTTTATGGCACAGATGACGATCTTAAAAAGCTAAAAGAATCCGGTTTGGATTGGGATAGACATTTCACTGCAGACCAATTCAGGATAACACGTTTGCAGCCAAAGTTTTTAAATCCTTCGACGAGGAAGGAAGTACTAAACAACATGCATTTAATTCACATGCAGGAGTAAAGAATTTAGGTTAATTCCAATTTTAATTCTGGTTTTTTAAAATGATAATAGATTCCTGAAAGGGATATTATGGCTGTTAAAAAGAAAAATAAGATACTTATACTTACCGAAGTACCCTGATCCAGTCGCAACCATTCCGCACCGTAAAAGAATACCAATTCTCTACTTCCAATGCCCCCAATGGTAATAGGTAAAACAGAAACTATAGAAGAAATAAAGAATATGAACAGGTAGGCAATCATACTACCTTTTATATACAATGATTTTATAATAAACACCACACATAACAATTGTAATAGTTGCACTATTAAAGAGTAACCTATTGATTTCCAGAAAACAGGATAAACGAACGAGAAATATTTTTTATTTATTATCCAAAAAACCAATATACTGAACAGGATTACCAATATAAAAAGATAATTATATGGCCGTAAAATTTCAATATTCAAGAGTAAGGCCAGGATACAGGTATAATTTAGAATTATTAAAAACCCACTAAGCCTGTCTAATATAAATACGGTTACCACGCTTTTGGTATTCACATCATATTTATCTTTGATTATATAAGCTTTATAGGCATCCCCTCCAATTCCGCCCGGCAGGAACAGATTATAAAACATCCCAAGCAGGTATAGTTTAAGATTGCTTTTTTGAGTAAGGAGAATGCCAAGTTGATGAAAATATAAATTTAATCTAAAGGCCTTAAAGAGTTTAGAAAGAAGCAAGAATAGTAGTGCTAAAATTAATTGCCAGGGATTGCTGGCCTTTAAAATATCCCAAACATCTTTGAATTGGATCTTGTTAAATATAAAATATATCAGTAGGGCGCTGAAAATAATTTTAAGAAGTGTAAAAACGTTTTTACGATTATTGGCCACCTATGGATATACTTTTAATTCTATATGGTCTTTTGTTTTGCGATTCGTAATACGTTCGAATAAGCAGTTCCATGACTATTCCTATGGTAAAAAGCTGAATTCCGGCTAATATGAACATCATTCCAAAAATGAGCAGTGGTCTGTTACCTATGTCTTGCCCGTAAACCAGTTTTACAATAAGCAGATAGATATTAATAAAGATTCCCAATATGATTAATAGTACACCAAGAATACCAAATAAATGAATTGGTCGTTGGAAATATTTCCTGATAAAAAGGAGTAACATCATATCAGCCACAACTTTAAAAACGCGTTCCAGTCCATACTTGGAGACTCCGGCATTTCTCGCATGGTGTTTTACAGGAACCTGTTTTATCTGAGCACCTTCCAAATGTGCCAGCAAGGTAATAAAGCGGTGCATTTCACCATAAAGGTTTAAATCTTTGGCAATATCCCTTGTAAATACTTTAAGGGCACATCCATTATCTTTAATGTCTAATTTGGTTACACGCCTAACCATGAAATTAGCAATCTTGGAAGGGATTTTCTTAACCAGTGAATCCTTTCTTTTTTGCCTTATGCCGGTAACAACATCATATTCATCGCTTACTACATATTCCAGCATTTTAGGAATATCCTGTGGATCATTCTGCAGGTCCCCGTCCATGGTTATTATATATTCACCTTCGGCATAATCTATACCTGCAGCCAATGCCAAACTTTGGCCATAGTTCTTTTTTAGTGAAATAAGATGAACCCTGGGATCTTTCATCTCTTTTATCTTTTTGCGGGTAAGGTCTGTAGAAAAATCATCCACATATATAATCTGATAGATATAACCCTGCAGACTCTCATTAATTTTGGATGTAAGAAGTACTACGTTTTCTTCTTCATTGTAGAGTGGAATAACAATAGATAAGAGGGAGGCGGTAACCGGGTTCATTTTGGTGGATAAATGTTCGGACAAATTTATGCTTTTTATTTAAGTTCTTTCTTATACCCCGTCATTAGTACTTCTGCAGCCCGAAAAGGGGAGATTTTATCTTCAGCAACCTTCTGTAACATAGATTCCAGATTCTCTTTAATCGCAGACGTCCGGTAGAATTGCTGCTTTAAAAGTTCATCTATGGTCTGCATGAGCCAATATTTATTCTGATTTTGCCTGTTGCTTTCAAAATACCCATAGTCTTTTGTAGTGTCCAAAAATTGCACAATCATCTCCCATATTTCAATTATCCCTTTATTATCAACAGCTGAACAAGTGCTGACCTGAGGCGTCCATCCATTTTCTTTGGGAGGATAGAGTTGCAATGCTCTTTCAAATTCTACTTTTGCATGTTGCGCTCTTTTTAGATTATCGCCTTCAGCCTTGTTGATGACGATGGCATCTGCCATTTCCATGATTCCCCTTTTTATGCCCTGAAGTTCATCTCCCGCACCTGCAAGCTTTAAGAGCAAGAAGAAATCAACCATACTGTGAACAGCGGTTTCACTTTGTCCAACCCCAACAGTTTCGATTAAGACTATATCAAAACCGGCCGCTTCACATAAGATAACTGTTTCCCGTGTCTTACGGGCCACTCCTCCAAGAGATTCACCCGAAGGTGATGGCCTTATAAAGGCGTTAGGATCTTTAACCAGTTCCTGCATACGTGTTTTATCACCAAGGATACTTCCCTTACTAAGAGTACTAGTGGGATCTACCGCCAATACGGCAACTTTCTTACCAAGAATTGTTAGCGTTTTGCCAAAGATTTCAATAAAGGTGCTCTTACCAACCCCCGGCACCCCTGTTATACCAATTCTAATACTATTGGATTTCTTTACAAGGCAATTCTCAATTAAAGAATAAGCCTTCTTCAGGTCTTCATTTTTGGTACTTTCCACTATAGTTATAGCCCTTGCCAAAATGGCTTTGTCTCCATTTAGCACTCCACGGGTAAGATCCTCAACGGAGAGCTTTTTTTTGCGGTGTTTTTTTACCTGAAGGACTCCTTTTGTTCCTTTATTTTTTTCCGTACTCAATGTTATTTGTTAATGGGGACCCGGACCTTGGTTTTATCCCAATCGATACTGAGGTATAATTGACCGGTGTCTTCAAAATTCATAGTCAAACTTTCAACTGTTTCCACCAAATTAATAACCGGAACCCCAACATTAACGGCATCTTCTTCAGGGATCCTTGTTGTTTCTTTACCACCACTCATAAGTGTAACCCCCCATTCAGGAATATTCTTATTAAAGATTACTTGCCAACTATCCTTACCAGGGATGGTCCAAATTGAATAGGTGCCAGCCGGAAGCTCTTTATCGATAATGTAAATTTTAGAATTAGTAGTAAAAGTAGTAGGCTCATTAGCACCCGTGCGCCATACGGCATCATAAGGGACCAATTCCCCATAAATTACCCTTCCCTTTTTAAAAGGACTGCTGTATTTTATTGTAATATCCATACCATTTTTTGTGTAAACAGCGGTCTTTTGAGGGCTATTCTTCTTTGTTTGTTCTTTTAGATAGGGCATTGCTACAAAGACAAAAAGTAAGGCCAATGCTGCCAATACGATCAAAATCCATTTTAATACTTTCATATTATAGAAGTGTTGATTAGTTTGTCTAAGTTACTAAATCAAAAGTAAAAATTG
>Ga0209456_10000297_pt1 | contig 27498 bp, 25 predicted proteins | sample COG_11_FD_184755 | JGI IMG/M metagenome (GOLD analysis project Ga0209456, IMG submission 184755) | Pelagic marine sediment microbial communities from the LTER site Helgoland, North Sea, for post-phytoplankton bloom and carbon turnover... | ecosystem: Environmental > Aquatic > Marine > Neritic...
CGGTGACCACGGAATGATTCTGCCCTACGACGTTCAAGCGGCGTACAACGACGACACGTTCTTCTGGCGGGTCATTTATCGCGGCAACGAGGGCAAGCGACATCAGTACCTTCGCTACACGAATGGCGCCTGGCAAGCGGAAGGCGGCGACAGACGGGATGCCCAAGCCTCAATCGAGCAAAACGAAGACCAAGGGGATACCAATATTCTGTCTACAATCTACGAGCAGCGGACTTCCATCATGATCAACGACCCCAGCTCGACCGCGGACGTAGAGGATTTCGGCGCGTTCGGTTGCTTCCTCACGTGCCACAACGACAGCCGCCACATGCCCGAGTGGACGGCGGCCAATGGTCATGACGGCAAGTGGGTCGACCCGGCCGAGGCCCCGGGCGCCGTCGAGGGGGATCCCGTCCTCGACCTCTGGCATTGGCGTGGAGCGCGCAGCAACCCCATCGCCATGTCCGACGACCAGAACATCCTGGCTTTGAACTGGGCGGGCAGCACGTCCGGCGGTGACGACGGCGGCCGCAAGGGCGACCGCGACACGGCGACCGGCAGTGGCGGACAGGCCGTCTTCTTCAACCAGAGCATCACGGACGGCAGCCCGGACTTCATGCTCGACCCGGCCACCACCTGGGGCGACTACGTCTTCCCCTGGGACGACTTCTGGCTCACGCCCTTCTACTACATGACGCGCGAGAACGCCGCGGCCCTCGGGCCCAACGCGCCGAACCCGGGCATCATCGCCTGGGCGGACGCGGACCTGGCCGGCTACACGCCCGCCGAGGGTGACACCGTCCCGCGCCGCATCCTGCGACTGGACGACAACGGCGGCACCAACGGCCGCGTCGACATCACGGCCTACGGCACGACCTACACCCCGGACACGCCGGACACCGGGCTCGGCGTCTGGAAGGTCCAGATGCAGCGCGCGATGGACACCCTCCACGCCGACGGCGACGACGTCACGCTGGTCGAGACCAACACCTACGAGGTCGGCTTCGAGGTGCACCTCTGGGAGTACACGACGCGCGATCACTATGTGTCCTTCCCGATGACGATGTCCGTGGGCACGGCAACGGTACCAGCCGACATCACCGCTGTGAACATCCCCGGCGAGCAGGGTCCGTTTGGCCTTCCCGATTGGGACGACTTCGACACCTTCCCATCCACCCGCGTATACTTGTTCCAACCTGGCATCAACACATGGGAGTTCTTGGTCGGAGCTAACGAGGCGGATGGCAAGGTGTACACGGACCCGGTAACCCAAAGCCCGGTTGATCAAGTTCACCTTGGAGCGAGTGAGGTCGCCGCAGGAACTACACCGTGTACCGGTTGCCACGTAGTACGCATTGCCGATGGCGCTAACTCTATGGAAGCACTGGCTGCCCAACGAGGCGGCGTTTGGGCGGATACGCCCGTCGATTGATCCTCTGCCCACGAAAGACCCGGCCTGACGGCGCGCATGCGTCAGGCCGGGCTGTCCGCTCGCCATTCGCGTTTGCGCTGAACGTGCTTGGCAAGGGGCAGCAAGGGCCGGCTTATGCGTTCTTCAAGCCGGTCGAGCGCGATGGAGACACGCTTGGCGGCGAGCCCTGCCATAGCGGAAGCACCGGCGCGCCGATCCTCGACAACGCACCTGCCTTCGTCGAGTGCAAGCTCGTCGACACCATCGAGAAAGGCGATCACTCGCTCTTCGTCGGCGAGGTCGTCAACGCAGGTGTGGCGAAACAGCCCGAAGGCCGCGCGGACGATGCCACGTTGTGGCTCAAAGACCTCGGCGAGAAGGTCTTCTACGGAGGTTAGGCGATAGTGTGGGGGTGGTGGGGCGGGACAAACAGCGGCGCCCCAGGCGCCTCCGGGATCAACCCGGTCACCCAGTGGTGGCTGTTTCAGCGCCAGCGGCCGTGTCAGCGGCCGTGTCGGCGCCAGTGTCAGTGGCAGCGCCAGCGTCAGTGCTAATGCCAGCGTCAGCACCAGCGCCAGCTCGGGGTTCACGGTGAGTGGCTGGCGTCCGCGCCAGCCAGCCTGTATCACGCGATCGCGATGCGCCTCCTCTTCGTCTCCCATTCGTTTCCGCCGCCGAATGCGCCGTTGAGCAACATGGGCGGGATGCAGCGGGTGGCGACTGAGCTTCACAGCGCGCTCCGGGGGCGGGATGACGTGGCGATGCGAACGCTGGCGTTACGGTCGAGCTGGAGGTGGGTGCACATCAAGGCCGTGCCGTTCTTGGCTTCGCTTGCGGTTCGCTTGGGGCGCGAGGCTGCTGTGCATCGCGCCGACACGATTCTCTTCACCAGCATGACCACCGCGCTTCCGCTTCTGATCGCGGGTCCCGCGCTGAAGAAAAAGGGCGTTCGCCTCGCGGCAATCGTACACGGGCTCGACGTGACCGATCCGAACCCGGCCTATCAAATGGCCGTGCGTCGTCTCTGCGGAATGCTCGATGCCGTCATGCCGGTGAGTCGCGCAACTGGGGAAGAGTTGATCGCGCGAGGCGCGCCGCGTGAGCGGGTGCATGTCGTTCCCAACGCTGTCGACCTCGACCGCTTCGAAGGCGTGGCGGCTTCGCGCGGAGACCCCGCGCGACTCAGGATCGCAGGGGCACCAGCGTTGCCCGAGGATGCATTCCTGCTCGTCACCGTCGGCCGCCAAGTCCGTCGCAAGGGCTTTGCCTGGTTCATCGAGAATGTGATGCCCAAGCTTCCCGAACGCGTGCTCTTCTGGCTGGCTGGCGATGGGCCTGAGCGGGAGAACATCGAAGCGGCGATTCGGCGTACCGGGCTTGAGCGACGCATTCGTTGTTTGGGGAAAATCTCCGAGGCGGAGCTGGTCGAGCTCTATCGAAGAGGCCAGATTTTCGTCATGCCTAACATCGTCGTTCCCGGCGACATGGAAGGCTTCGGAATCGTCATGCTAGAAGCTGGCGCCTGCGGACTCCCGACACTCGCTGCAGACCTCGAAGGCATTCGAGACGTGATCGACGAGGGCATCAACGGCTGGTTCGCGCCCACGGAAGATGCCGACGCGTTCGCCACGAGGATTCAAGCGCTCCTCGACGACCCCAAGGCCCTCGGTGCGGCCAGCGAACGCACGGCGGAATACGTCACCTCGACCTTCCATTGGGACGGCACGGCGAAACGCTACCTCGAAGTCCTCCACGGCCTCCAACACTGACACTAGCACGGACGCCGCCACTGCCGCTGGCGCCGCCACTGCCGCTGCCACTGCCGTTGGCACTGCCACTGCCGCTGACACTGACCCTGTCAGTAACCCATTGACACGGCGCGATCCCGGTGCTGATCTTCGCCCCATGAAGCTCCGCAGCGACAGTTTCAACAACGGCGATTTCCTCCCGATTCAGTACGCATTTGGCAAGACGAGCGCCGAAGGACAGATCGATCTCTCCGACAACCGGAATCCTCACTTGGCCTGGTCGGACCTGCCGGAAGGCACGAAATCAATCGCGATCCTCTGCATCGACAGCGACGTGCCGACCAAGCCCGACGACGTGAACCAGGTGGGCCGCGTAGTGCCAGCGGACTTACCGCGGGCGGACTTCAGTCACTGGGTCCTGGTCGATCTCGCGCCCGATGCAACCGTTGCCGAAGGAGCCTTCTGCGACGGTATCACCGCTACGGGCAAAGATGGGCCGGAAGGTCCGCAGGGCAGCCGTCAGGGCATCAACGACTACACGGGATGGTTTGCGGGCGATCCCGAGATGGCTGGCGACTACTACGGCTATGATGGTCCCTGCCCGCCCTTCAACGACAGCATCGTGCACCACTATCGGTTCACCGCGTACGCGCTCGACGTCGACCGCCTGGCCGTAGATGGCAAGTTCACCGCCGGAGATGTGGTTGCCGCCATCGAGGGCCATGTCCTCGGCGAAGCGAGCATGCTTGCGAAGTACACGATCAATCCAGACGCCAAAGAATTGTAGCGCGCAACCGATGAACCGTCGGGAGAAAGCCGACCGCATCGGAAAGCTCCTCGACGAGCTCTATCCGGAACCTCCGATCCCGCTCGACCACCAGGATCCGTTCACGCTCTTGGTGTCGGTTCTGCTGAGCGCGCAGACCACCGACAAGAAGGTCAACGAGGTCACGCCGGCCCTGTTTGAACAGGCGCCGGACCCCGCGTCGATGGCTGCCTTGCCCGTCGATCGAATCCTCGCTTCGATTCGCACGGTCGGCCTCGCGCCAACGAAGGCCAAGAACCTCAAGGCGATGGCCGGCTTGCTGATCGAACGGCACCGCGGCGAAGTACCTGACGATATGGACGCTCTCGAGGCGCTTCCGGGCGTCGGGCACAAGACCGCGTCGGTCGTCATGTGTCAGGCGTTCGGCCGTCCCGCCTTTCCGGTCGATACGCATATTCACCGCCTCGCAGCGCGCTGGGGGCTCTCCGACGGAAAGAACGTTTCCAAGACCGAGGCCGATCTCAAGAAGGTGTTCCCGGAAGACAGCTGGATTCGCCGCCACTTGCAGATCATCTACTTCGGCCGCGAGCACTGCCCCGCGCGTGGGCACGACCTGAGCCAATGCCCAATCTGCAGCTGGGCGGCGACGAAGAAGCGAATTGCCGAGGAATCACACCCCCACTGACCACAGCCACTGGTCGTGGACCTGTCCGCGACCCATATTCCCAGCGATGCGCATCGAATTCAGCCTCTTTCGAATCCCCATCCGCATTCATCTGTGGTTCTGGTTGATGGCGCTCTGGCTTTGGACGCTGAACAGCGACGAGGGTTGGGCCGGCCTCTTGATTTGGGTCGCGGTGGTGTTTCAAGGAATTCTGATGCACGAGCTCGGCCATGCGATGGTCGGTCGCGCGTTTGGAAGGCAACCGCGAATCGAGCTCATCGCGCTTGGCGGCTTGACTTGGTGGGAGCAACGCGCACCGATGAGCCCGGGGCGAAGTCTGCTCGTGAGTGCCGCGGGTCCAGCGGTTGGCATCTTCATTGGGTCGCTGGCGTTGGTCTTGATGGACGCGCTGCGCGTCCCCGATCCTTCGCTCGCGCGCTATGCGTTTCGATCTCTGATCTTCGTCAACCTCGGTTGGGGGCTATTGAACCTCTTGCCGGTACTGCCGCTCGATGGCGGCAACATCGTGGCATCGCTCATGGAGCTTCTTGCGCCGTCGCGTGGGCGCTTGCTGGCTTGCTATGTCTCTTTCGGTGTCATCGGCTTGCTCTTCGCGGTGACAGTGACCTTCAAGCAGTACCCGGCGACCATTCTTCTGTTCCTGTTGGCCTTCAGCACCTACCAAGCGTTCCGGATCGAACGGCAGCGCCTCAGCTCCTCGCCGGAGGAGGGCGCGATCCCCCGAAGTCTCGTGCAGCAAGCGTTCGAAGCGCTGGAGCGCGGCGATGGCCAGGGCTTGATCGGCGTCGCCTCCGAGCTCGTGACGAAGGCGGATTCGACCGAAGAGCTCGACGAGGCCTTTCACCTCTTGGCCTGGGGAAGGCTCATCAATGGAGAGCCGGGCGAGGCCCATCAAGCCCTGACCTCGATGTCCGGTGAGCGAAATGCGGATCCGGCTCTCGAAGGGGCCGTCCTCGTCGAGCTCGGGCAGGCCGCGGACGCCGTGCCGTTCCTCGAGGAGGCCTGCGAGCGGGGTGGAGACTTTGCGCTGGAATACTATCGACGCGCACTGCAAGACAAAAACGCGTAATTCCAAAGGGTTGAGAGATTCATGCGCTACCTTGCTTGCATCCATGCGAATGAGTGAATATATCAAGTACAATGCCACTGACCCTCGCCGCATCGCCGCGCTGGGAGCTCTACCGACTTCTCGGAGAGCCGCGCCGGCTCCGTTTGCTCGGGCTCACCTCCGAGGATGAGCTCTCGATCGGCGAGCTCGCGGAGCTGACTCGCGAAGCGCAGCCGAACGTGTCCAAGCATCTGAAGCTGCTGCGCGAGGCCGGCTTGGTCGCGGTGCGGCGTCAAGGAACGCGCGCGTTCGCGCGCATCTCGTCAGACTTGAATGGGGATCCCCTGCTCGCCGACGCGATTCGATCCGGTAGAGGACTTTGCGTCGAAGACGGCAGCCTCGAGCGCGTTGCTGCGGTGATCAAAGCCCGCGACGAAGATGCCCGTGCTTTCTTCGAGCAACCTGCCGATGACGCGTCTCCAAGGTCGGTGTCCGAATGGTCGGCGTACCTCACCGCGATGCGCACTTTGTTGCCGAGGCGTTCTCTCGCGGTCGACCTCGGCACCGGCGATGGCGCGTTGGTCGAGTTGCTGGCGCCCCTATTCGATCGGGTCATCGCAGTCGACCGCTCCGAGAAGCAGCTCGAGGCAGCGGAGCGCAGACTCTCGAGTCACGGCTACGATCACGTCGAGCTCATCCATGCGGAATACGACGACTCGGCCGTTGCGGACCGCGTTCGCGACCTCGGCGGCGCGGACGTGGTGTTTGCAGTTCGCCTGCTTCACCATGCGCCGAGGCCGCAGCAGGTGGTGTCGCTCCTGGGCTCGCTCGTGCGCCCGGGTGGCCAAGTGGTGGTCATCGACTACTGCTCGCACGATGACGAGCTCATGCGTGAGCGCCAGGCCGACCTTTGGCTTGGATTCGAGCGCGACGAGCTTTCTGGTTTCGCCAAATCAGCCGGGTTGATCAATCCCGAAGTTTTTGTAATTCCCGCAGCGCGGTACGGGCCGGGTCCCGACGCCCATTTGAAGTGGCAAGTGCTCGCAGCGCGACGCGGACCGAAAGAGGAGACACGACAATCATGAGCCCAAATCCAGATCTGAAGCACAAAGTTGCCGACCTTTCGTTGGCCGACTGGGGACGAAAGGAAATCGCGATCGCCGAGCATGAAATGCCAGGCTTGATGGCGCTTCGAAGAGAGTACGGCGCTCAGAAGCCGCTTGTGGGCACACGCATCGCTGGCTGTCTTCACATGACGATCCAAACGGCGGTGCTCATCGAGACACTCCGCGAGCTCGGCGCAGAGGTCACTTGGACCAGCTGCAACATCTATTCGACGCAGGACCACGCGGCTGCCGCGATCGCCGCGGCCGGCGTGCCCGTCTTCGCCTGGAAGGGGGAGACCGAAGAAGAGTACGACTGGTGCATTCACCAACAGATTCGTGCGTTCGACGGCGGCAAGGCCCCGAACCTCCTGCTCGACGACGGCGGTGACCTCACGGCAATCGTCCACCAACAGTACGCAGAGCTGTTCGAAGGCCCCGATCGCATCCTCGGCCTGTCCGAAGAGACGACGACCGGCGTTCACCGTCTCTACGAGATGGAGCGCGACGGCACGCTCAAGTGTCCCGCCATCAACGTGAACGATTCGGTGACCAAGTCGAAGTTCGACAACCTCTACGGTTGCCGCGAATCGCTGGTCGACGGCATCAAGCGCGCCACCGACGTGATGATCGCCGGTAAGGTGGTCGTCGTGGCCGGCTACGGCGATGTGGGTAAGGGCTGCGTTCAGGCGATGGCCCGCGCGGGCGCTCGCGTTCTCGTCACTGAAATCGACCCGATCTGTGCGCTTCAGGCGTCGATGGAGGGTTTGCAGGTCGTCACGATGGACGAGGCGGCGCCGATCGCAGACATCTTCGTGACGGCCACTGGCTGCTGCGATGTCGTGACCGGGGAGCACATGAAGCAGATGAAGAACGAAGCCATCCTCTGCAACATCGGTCACTTCGATTCCGAGATTCAGATGGCGTGGCTCACCGACTCGGCAAACGGCATCGTCGAGGAGGAGATCAAGCCGCAGGTCGACCACTTCATCTTCCCAGATGGCAAGCGCATCATCGTGCTCGCCCGCGGTCGCCTCGTGAACCTCGGCTGCGCCACGGGTCACCCAAGCTTCGTGATGAGCAACTCGTTCAGCAATCAGGTGCTCGCGCAGCTTTCGCTCTGGACGGAGCGAGATCGCTACGAGGACGGCAAGGTCTACGTACTGTCGAAGGAGCTCGACGAGAAGGTTGCAGCCCTTCATCTCGGTCAGCTCGGTGCCAAGCTCACCAAGCTCACGCCGGCCCAGGCGGAATACTTGGGCATTCCGGCCCAGGGGCCGTTCAAGCCGAGCTACTACCGCTACTGAGCCAAGATGGTCTCGCTACTGATCGAGACTTGGCGCTACTTCACGTCACATGATGGGCGATTGCTCTCCGGGGCAATCGCCTTCTATGCTTCTTTGGCGATCGCTCCGCTCGGCGTCGTCGCCCTGTTGATCGCCTCGTTGGTCATGTCGGAATCGGCAGCTCGCGAGGAGCTGGTCGCCCAGGTCGGGGTCTTTCTCGGTCCTGACTTGTCTGCCTTTCTCATCGACACGATCGTGAAGCTCGGCGATGAAGCGACGAGCTACACAGCTCCGGTCATCGGCGCGGTCTTCATGCTGTACATCTCCGCCCGGTTGTTCTCCATGTTGCGTCGCGCGCTCAATCACATGTGGGGGATTCGACCAAAGCTCTTGGTTCACGCGACTCGTTCGGAGACCTTCCATCTAGTCGAGCGAAGACTGCTCGCCTTTGCAATGGTGCTCGTGTTTGGAAGCTCGTTGGTCGCACTGGTTTTGCTGCACTCCGGCGCCACGGCCGCGGCCCATCTGTTCGGCGATAGCCGCTACATGCTGACCTTGGCAGAGTTTGCGAGCGCGTTTGCGGTCTTGGCGCCGCTGATCGCTTTGGTCTACCGCTGGCTTCCGGACGCCGTCATCGCCTGGCGCGACGTCTGGGTAGGTGCGGCGGTGACGTGCCTGTTCGTGCTCGGCGGCTCCTTCCTGATCGGCATCTACCTGGGGTATGCGAGCCCAGCCTCGATCTACGGAGCCGCTGGCTCGTTGATCGTCCTGCTCTTGTGGATCTACTACACCACCCAGATTTTCCTGATGGGCGCCGTCTTCACGCGGGCCTGGGCTCGAAGGCGAGGAAGGGCGATCGAGCCGCTCCCGTTCGCGGAGATCGTCGAAACCCGCGACTACTCGGCAAACGTCTCGGCAAGCGAAACGTAGTGCGGCGCCTGTTCGGGCGCTTCCTCGACCGTGCCGTGCATGTGCTTCTCGAGGAAATCGAAGAGCGCGCCCCATTGTTCGCGCGCCGCTGCGCGCCAGAGCAACACGTTGAACGCGTGAATCTCGCCCCGGAAAACGTGCAGCTCGCACTCCGTGTCGCGTTGGGCGAGCGCGTCGCTCAGGCGAATGGTGTCACCCAAGAGCGGGTCGGCCGTCCCGACCGTTGTGAAGAACGGAGGAAGCGGACGGCTCCCGGGAACCGCCGGCTTTTCGAATAGGCGCAAGGGACTGGCAAGCGGAAACTGAAGCGCTCGTTTCACGCGCCGGCCCAGATACGAATAGGCGGTGCCCCGAATCTCGCCTTTGATCCAGCTCGCCATGCGCCGGCTCTTGTCAGGGTCGCGCCAGAAGCGCCGAACGTCATGAAGGTCGAGTAGGCCGTACAAAGGGACGACACAAGCGATCTTCGCGTCGCGCTCGTAGACGCTCTTGGCGAATGGCTCGGGTCGAGGGTGCGTTGCGCAGTACGCCAGTGCCGCGGTGAGATTCGCCCCGGCCGACTCGCCAATGATAGCCAGGCGCGAGGTATCGGCCCCATACTTGGCGCCGTTGTCGAGCACCCATTCGAAGGCCGCCATCGCATCCTTGAGCGGCTTCGGATACGCGTGCACCGGGCCGAGCCGGTAGTTGATGTTGAACACCTGATAGCCCTGGGCCGCCAGGACGTAGGCCATGATTCGGTGGGTGTCCTTCGACATCATCGAGAACGCTCCCCCGTGGATGTAGATGACGGTTGGCAACGGCCCGACGGCGTCCCGGCGTCGGTAGATGTCCAGCAGGTGCGAGCGCTTGCGGGTGTTTCGATACGGGACGTTGTGCTCGACGTGCACGCGGCGCCAGCTTTGAATGACCCACGGAAGCACGCCGTATCCCACCGCCGAAAGGCGGTTCGCTGCCTTGTCCACGCCGTTGCGAACCAACGGCATGATCGAGTCACGGGGACGGGCCATACCGTCAATTATAGGGGATTTTAGGGGATCGAGCGAGTTACGAAAAGAAGCCAAGCTTCTTGACCGCGCTCCCGTAGATGAAACGGATCATTCCGTCGATTTCCTCCACGGTATTGGCGGTATGAGGGTACCAAACACGCTCTTTCTTCACAGCCCATCGGTCGATTAGAATGGGTTGCTGATGGGTGTATCCGCGGAGCCCTCCGAGGCCGTTGACCTGACCAACACCGCTTTCCTTCATGCCACCGAAGGGTGCTTCGGGTGCGCCGTAGGCCATCGATGCGTCGTTGACCACAACCGAACCGGTTTCGAGGCGCTTCGCGATCTCGATACCCTTCTGAACGTTCTTGGTCCAAACGCTACCGCTGAGCCCGTACTGTGAATCGTTGGCAAGACGGATCGCCTCTTCCTCATCTGCCACCCGCATCACCGAGACGATCGGGCCGAACGTTTCTTCCCGCATCAGCTCCATCGTGTGGTCGAGATTGCGCACGAACGTCGGCTTGTAGAAAAGGCCATTGCTGGTGTCGGCCTCTCCGCCTACTACGACCTCCGCGCCCTTGGCTTTCGCGTCCTCGATGTGGCGCTCGATGATCGGCAGCTGACGATCCCAGAACACCGAGCCAACGTCGACGTCCTCGCCTGAACCGTATCGTAGCTCGCTGACGATGTTCTTCACGCGTTCCTCGAACTCGTCGGCCACGCTTTCGACCACGTAGACTCGCTCCACGCCCATGCAAACGTGGCCCGAATTCAGCATCGAATTGAAGACGGCGCCGCCCGCAGCGCGTTCGAGGTCGGCATCTTCGCAGACGATCATCGCGTCCTTTCCACCGAGCTCGAGCGTATACGGCATCAGCTGTTCGGCGCATGCAGCGGCGATCTTCTTGCCGGTGCGAACGCTTCCGGTGAACGAGATCTTCTGCACGCCGCCTGTGACGAGCGCCGCGCCGGTTTCGCCGTCACCATGGAGTGTCTGCACGACGCCCTCCGGCACACCGGCTTCCCTCAGCAATTGAACGGCCCAGCCACCAGAGTAGGGGGCGACCTCCGAGGGCTTCAAGATCACCGCGTTGCCTGCAAGAATCGCCTGCACAGTGGGATTAATCGCTAGGGAGAACGGACCGTTCCAAGGTGTGATGATGCCTATCACGCCGAGCGGCCGATAGTGCATCAGGAGCTTCTTGTACGGGCGCAGGTAACCGTGGAGCTTTCGCTTCTCGTCGGAGAGCTCCTTGACCGCGCGGCCGCACCAGAAGTTGATGTAGTCGCAGGCCGGAAGAACCTCCATGATCAGCGACTCGAGCTTCGTCTTACCGGTCTCGTCGATGATCGTCTTCGCTACCTTTTCGCGCTTCTCGACGAGGACATCGATCGCGCCGCGAACGATCCGCGCGCGCTCGGCGACTGGCACGCGGGCCCATTCCCTTTGTGCGTCGCGCGCCGTGGCGATCGCGCCCTCCACGTCGGCTCGGCTGTTGACGACGATCTCACCAACCGATTCACGCGTCGCCGGGCTGCGAATCCCGAGCCGGCGGCGCCCCTCCGAGGTCGGGGAAAGTGGTTCGACGATGGCCATCCAATCGCTCCTGTTGCTGCGAGGCCCAAGGGGCCATGACTGAAACATGTTCTACTGACCTTGTGCCCAAACGCAAGCAGCCCCGCAAGGCTGGCATTGCTGTAATATTACACTTATATTTCAAGCCATGCGCGCGTCGTCTTGGATGGTTCTGCTTTGCATGGCCTTGGCAGCTTGTGGGGATGCCTCCTCTTCCGGGCCCCCTCGTATTGGGACGGGAGGCAGCGGGGGAAGCGGTGGGACCGACGGGCCCGATGGCGGCATTTTCCTCGGGTGCGACTGCCCGTTTGGCGAAGAGTGCTCGGACGATGGTTTGTGCGTTTCGATCTGTGGCGATCGGGCCGCCTGCGTCTTCGGAGGAACGGCTCAGTGCTGCGGAGCCGGCAAGGTTTGCGAAAGCGGAAGCTGCGTTACCGACTGCGGGGGCGACATCCAGTGTAACGGGGCCTGCTGCGGGAGCGCGGAGATGTGCCTTGACGGGGCGTGCGTGGCTCAGTGCGACGACCCTGCGCAGCTCTGCGGAGATGACGATGAGCTTTGCTGTGCAAGCGACGAAGGATGCATCGGTGGCGCCTGCGTTCCGCTTTTCGAAGAGTGTACGTTCGGCGAAGACTGCGAGATCGATCAGCTCTGCGAGCCGAGTCTTGGAGTGTGCATTCCGCGGGACTCGGTCGAGCTATGCGAGTTCCGTCCGCCCGTGGGTGACTTCGCGCCGACCATTGGATGCAGATGGACACCGCCAGAGGCGCCGATGGGCGCCACTCCTGAGCAGCTCGAAATCGCAAGCATGGGCGAGGTCGTGATGACGCCTTCGGTCGCCAACCTCACCGACGACAACGGCGATGGCGTCACCGACGTGCTCGACACTCCGGACATCGTTTTCGTGAGCTTCGACCGTGCAGCCGATGGCTGCTGTACCTCGCGAGGTGTTCTTCGCGTCGTGTCGGGCGCCTGCAACGGTGATGGGACGATGGTCACCCACGCGACCCTGAAGGGCCTCGATTCGGGAGATTGGATCGGGAACTCCACGGGCATTGCCCTAGGTAACTTGCACCCGGACGACATGAGCGCTGAGCGGGTGCCGGAAATCGTCGCCACCTTCAAGAACGGCGGCACCATCGGTTGGCGGCGTACGGCCGATGACGGCTCGACCTGGGAAGTCATGTGGCAAAACGACAATCTTCCCAATATCCAGCACAGTCGCGGTGGCGCCCAGCCTTCGATCGCCGACCTGAACGCCGACGGAAGGCCCGAAGTCGTCGTTGGCAACGTCGTACTCGATGGCCTGACGGGGAAAGGACCGGGCGACGTCGACCTGCCTGCCGAGGCGCTTGCTTGGGACGGACGTGATCTCGAGGCAGCAACGCCCGGTTCGAACCTGGGGATTGGCAACAACGCGTTCCTCGGTCCCGTGTCGACGGTGGCTGACCTCAATCGGGATGGATTGCAGGAGGTGATCGCCGGAAACACGGTCTACAACTACGACGGCAGCAAGCTTTGGACGTACGAGTACACGACGACGAACTCGAGTTGCGGGGGTTCACTCGATTGCGACGGTTACAACGCGGTCGGCAACTTCGATGGCGACGACGAAGGTGAAGTGGTGATCATTCGCCTCGGCGAGCTGTTCATTCTCGATCACGATGGCTCGCCGGTCGCCGGAATCCCGCTTCCCATTCGGATTCCTGGCGCTCCTGCAGATGTCGCCGAACCTACCTACTCGCCGGTCGCGTACATTCCGTCGGCGCCGTTGTACGACGAAGATGGCGACCTGCTTCCGCCGGAGCGAATCCTATGCGGCGGAGCACTGAATCTACCGGCCTTCAGCTCTGGGGGAGATCCGGTCATGAGCGGTGGCTCCCAGGTCGTCGTCCACACGGCAGGCGCGAACGAAAGCGGCCCGCCGACCGTCGCGGATTTCGACGGTGATGGTTTCGCCGAGGTCGGTACCGCGAGCTCGACGGCCTATGTGGTTTTCGACTTTCAGTGCACTGGAGATCCGTTGCCTCCGGAATGCGAGCGTGAATGGGTACGATGGATGGTCGAAAACGACGACTGTTCGAGCCGCGCGACCGGGTCGAGCGTGTTCGACTTCGAGGGCGATGGTTCCGCAGAGGTGGTCTACGCGGACGAGACCACCTTTCGGATCTTCCGGGGTTCGGACGGAGCCATCCTCTACGAGGACCCCACCCACAGCAGCAATACGCGCGTAGAAATGCCAATCGTGGTTGACGTGGACAACGACGGAAAGTCCGAGGTGGTGATTCCCGAGCCAAATACCGACCCGAACCGCGGCGGCATCGAGATCTGGGAAGACTCCGACAACAACTGGGTTCGCACCCGGCGCATTTGGAACCAGCACGGCTACAGCGTGACCAATGTCACCGAGGACGGTCAGATTCCGCGGGTGCCGGAGCCCAACTGGACACACTCGCGGCTCAACAATTTCCGGCAAAACGTTCAGCCGGGTGGGCTGTTCGACGCCCCCGATTTCGTCGTTCGCGAGATCTCCAGGCTCGACTGTGACGAGAGCCAGTTTACGTTGGCGATCCTCGTGGCCAACGATGGCTCGCTGAGCGTCCCGCCCGGCATCCTGACGCACGTGGTCGTGACCACCGACGACGAACGGGTTTTCGACCTCGGCACCATGGCCACTTCCGCGTGGTTGCTTCCGGGGCAGTCGGAGCAGCTCGAGGTCGTCTTCCACATTCCCGACGGACCGGCGGTCAGCAACATCGTCGTCTCGGCAACCGTCGATGACGACGGATTCGGTGGCCAGCAGTACAATGAGTGCGACGACGGGAACAATGCCGCCAACTCGAACCCAATCAGCTGTCCGTCCGTCGAATAGCCCGGAAAGGCGCTTTCTGTGATCGGTCCCGGTTCGTGGGGATTGCCGAACCATGCCGTGAGGGCGTACATTCAACGGTCCGGTGCTTCGTACGTCCACGATCCCGCCGGCAAGCCGGCTAATGATCCGCCAGGGAGGGGTTTCCGACCTGGATGGCATCGTCCGCATCTGCGAGACGCACGCAGAGTACTGGGACGGACGGCTTCCGAGCGAAATTCGACTAAACGAATTCTTCAAGCGTGCGCTGATTTCGCAAGATGACGTTTTCCAATTCTGGGTAGCGGAGAATGGGCACGGTTCGATGGTTGGCTGGGAGATGCTTTCCACGGCCAGTGCCGATCCGTCGAATCGGCGCCTGATCGCCGAGGCGACGACCTGCCTGGGCCGACAGAGCTCTGGGCTCGGTCGGATGTTGGCAACGCACGCGATTCGTCACGCCGCGCGGACACCACTTCAGTATGTGTTTGCGCGGGTGCCGACCCGCGACACCCTCATGCTCAGCGTGTTGGAAGCGGTCGGCTATCAAGAAGTCGGTTTGATTCCCCAAACGATCAAGGCGCCCGCGCGCCCCGAGCAACTCGAGTTCGTGTACGTCGTCGAGAGCTAGCCGGTCGCACGAGCTTGCCCTCCGGACCGTATCGGATAAGGTGCTCGATTCGGGAGGCGCCATGGCGAGCAAGCGAACGCCCACGAAGAAGGCAACGAAGAAGGCGATGAAGAAGCGCGCGAGTAAGGCGCCCCGTAAAGAGGGCGCGACGCGCCCTCCACGGGGCCAAGGGCCGGCCAAGAAGCGCGCGAGTAAGGCGCCGGCGAAGAAGGCGAGGACGAAGCGCGCCAGCAAGGCGCCGGCGAGGAAGCCGGCAAAGAAGCGTGCCAGCCGGGTAACGGTGCCGGCGAAACCCCGGGCGAAGAAGAAGGCAGCGGCAGCGACAGCGACAGTGTCAGCGACGGCGCCAGTGTCAGCGACAGCGCCAGGGTCAGGGCAAGTGTCAGCGAAGGCGCCTTCGTCTCGGCCGCCTTCCTATCTCGAGGCGGTGCCTCAGGATCACGCTGAGCTCGTTTCCGGTCTTTTTCAGGTGATTCGGGGGGCCGCGAAGGACCTCAAGACGCTCGTCACGCAAGCGATTGCAATCAGCAATCACAAGAACGATCCCTTTGATCGATGAGCAGGATGAAGCGGATCGCCGTCGTTGGGGCTTCCCTTGCGGGGCTACGGGCCGTGGAGCTCATCCGACGCACCAAGTTCGAGGGCCAGCTCGTTTTGATCGGCGCCGAGAAGCACCTTCCTTACGATAGGCCGCCGCTCTCCAAGGAGGTGCTTCGGGGTGAAGCGGACGCAGACCGTCTGGCGCTTCGCCGAAAAAGTTACGACGACTTGAACGTCGACCTCAGGCTCGGCCGACGCGCCGTGTCACTGGATACAGAAGCGCGCGAAGTCCGCCTCGACAACGGCGACAGAGTTTCTTTCGATGGCCTCGTCATTGCGACTGGTGGTCAGGTGCGTCAGCTTCCGAATCAGCCGCGGCTCGAAGGCATCCGCATGCTGCGAACCCTCGACGATGCCTTTGCGATTCGTGCCGCACTCCAGTCCAAACCTCGGGTCGCCGTGATCGGTGCGGGCTTCATCGGCGCCGAAGTCGCAGCTTCCGCCCAACAATTGGGGCTTGAAGTCACCATGATTGAGGCTTTGGAAACTCCGCTGGCGCAAAGCCTGGGGCCTCGTCTCGGACGGATCCTACAAGAAGCGCACGAGCGTCGTGGCGTTCGAGTGCTTTGCGGACGGCGGGTGCAAAGCTTTGGCGGAACCGATCGCGTCGAAAGCCTGCTGCTCGATGATGGCACCAGGGTGGACTGCGAGCTCGTCGTGGTGGGCATCGGCGTGAGGCCCGCAGTGTCCTGGCTCGAAGGCTCTGGCATCGAGGTCGACGACGGTGTGCTCTGTGACGCGACGCTTGCGAGCAGCGTTCCTGACGTCGTAGCGGCTGGGGACGTGGCAAGTTGGTACAATCCTCTCTTCGAGGAGCGCATGCGGGTCGAGCACTGGACCAACGCGGTCGAGCAGGCGCGTCATGCAGTCTCGACCCTTTTGGCAGCCCCGGGCGAAGCAAAGCCGTTTGAGTCGGTGCCGATGTTCTGGTCCGACCAGTTCGACATCAAGATTCAGGGCGCGGGCAGGCCCAAGCCGAGCGATGAGCTGATCTTCGTCGGCGGCGCGCCCGAGAGTGAAAAGCTCATTGCTCTCTATGGCCGGGCCGGCCGCCTCGTCGGCGCGGTGGCCTTCAACCAGCCGCCAAAGCTCGTGCAACTCCGCATTCTGATTGGAAGGCGCGGCAATGTTGATGAAGCATTGAAGATCGCAGAGTCTTAGACCTTGAGCGTTCGCGAGACCGATATCGAATGCGACTCTCGATTTCTTGAATCATCACGTGCCGTCAGGACAGATCCACTAGCCAAAGCGGATCGAGCTCGCCACGGTTCTGCTCGATTGCCAAACGGGCCAAGCTCAGCCAGTCTGCGCATTTGTCGAGGATGGCGCTGTCGGCCGTAGCGACCACGGCCATCGAGGCCTTGAGCAATTCGTCGACACGATTGGCGGTCGTAGCTTCTACGCGGGAGCGTTTCGCCGCTGCGGTCGTGCGCACGATTTCAGCCAGGCGACCGGAGTTCGAGACAGGGCGATCGATGTACAGGATGGCCTCGGATGGTTTCAACGAATCGACGAGGTCTACCAGGATGGCCACGGCCCGCTCGGTTTCCTGGACCAACCGATAGCTCCCGTGGAAGCTCGCCATGTCGCGCATGCATGCGTCCCGGCCGAGGAGCAGAGGTCCACCTGCCAGCGCCACCTCAATTGTGGTGATCACGTTGAGACCGTCGATCGCGAGGCCCCGGGCCTCGACCGCCCCGGGTTTACATCGCCGGGACGCGCGGTCTTCTCTCGCCGAATCGGAGCAGGCGCACCTGCCGACCGCCGTGCGTTGGCGGCCGCGCAGTTGATAGCGGTCGCCCACCAGCTTGATCGCAGAAGATTCTGAGTATCCGCGTGTCCGTAGCCAGCTCAGATCCGTCACCGCGTGCTTCAGGACGGGAATCGCCGCCTCGGAGAAGAGCGCTTCGTCCTGGGGATGTGGCCCCCGATGGCGCCGGGAACCGCCCATGCCCGAGCTTAGCCCTCAGGTCTGCCGACGCAAAAACTGCGCATTCTTGGTTTTGCCCGCAATGTTTGCCGAAGGCGAGGACGGGCAATGCTCTCTAGTGCAGGCTTTCTCGCCTGGCACGCCCTTTGCTCTACCTTCCGCAGGCTTCGATGAACTCCATGGCGTCCACAATCCTCGCCGTTACGGATTTGACTTCCGCGAGCTATAAGCTCGTGGGGTTTGCTGCCTTCATTGCGGGCCCGACGGATGGGGAAGTGGTCCTGGTTTCCACCTATGGCGGTGGCGGGACCCGGCGCTCCGAGCCCCCGCTGGCGATGCGCGACGATGCGGATGGCTGGCGTGACCGCGTCGAAGCAAGGCTGCGGCAGGAGGGCCAGCTTCTCGAGCGTCAGAGGCAATGGTGCGCCGACCGCGGGGTCCGCTGCCGGGCCGAGCTCTATGAAGAGGGGCACTGGCCCGACTTCGTCCTGCAAAGCGCAAAGCGCTCCAGCGTGGATCTCATCTTGGTCGGGCTTCAATTGATGGCGGGCGCCGACCAGGTCAGCGCCAACGACATCCATAGGCTTGCCGCGGACGCGCCGTGCCCCGTCAGCATGGTCCGACTCCCCGCGCTTTCCGCCTTTTGAGTGGTCCCCCGCGGCTGAGCGCTTGACACAAAGGGCGCAGTTCCTTAGCCAGGCCCAATGGCCGACGCCAGCTTGCTCCCAGCGCTCAAGGACTACGTGAGATTCGACGCCGAGTCCGCCGGGCGCCTGCACGCGATGCGGATTCGGCTGGAGCCCTATCACGGGCGAATCGTCGAGAGGTTCTACAAGTCCATCTTGGACGACCCGGGTGCGCGCGCGGTTCTCAAGAACGACGCTCAGGTCGAGCGCCTCAAGCTTTCCTTGTCGCAGTGGCTCGAAGGGCTGTTCGCCGGCCCATACGACGATGCGTACTTCGAAAAGCGCGCCCGAATTGGTCGTGTCCACGTGAAGGTTGGCCTCGAGCAGCGCTACATGCTCGGCGCGATGAATGTCATCCGGGTCGGGCTTCATCAGGCCGTGTCCGATTCGGCCCCCGGCAGCCTAGGAGTCTTCGAGGACCACATTGCGATCGACAAAATCTGCGACATCGAGCTCGCGATCATGCTCGAGACGTATCGCGAGGACTATGTGCTCAAGAAGACTGCAGAGGCGGAGTCGCTGGCGGTGATGGGGAGGCTGACCGCAGGCTTGGCTCACGAGGTCCGCAATCCGCTCAACGCTGCCAAGCTGCAGCTCGACGTTCTTCGACGAACCGCTGCCCGTGTCGAGAACCCGTCCACACGGCGGAAGATTGAGAGGCGGACCAACGTGGTTCAGGACGAGCTCCGACGCTTGTCGGTCTTGCTCGACGACTTCCTGAACTTAGCGCGCGCGCGACGCATGGAGCCGGTCCATTGTGATGCGGCCGCGCTGATTGCCGAGGTCTTGGAGCTTCGCCGCCCCGAAATCGAATCTCAGGGGATCGAGTTCATCGAAGACCTGGATGCCGCTTCTTGCGCGGTCGTTGCGGAGCGCGACCGTCTCAAGCAAGTCATCAACAACTTGATCACCAATGCGGTGGAAGCGGTGGCGACCTGCCGTCAGCCAAGCATCAAAATCGTCAGTCGCGTGCTGAGCAATGGCCGATGGGAGGTTGCGGTCATCGACAATGGTCCCGGAGTTTCCGGCGAGGTCGTAGAGCGGGCCTTCGAATCGTTCGTCACCACCAAGGACGCGGGCACCGGGCTCGGTCTTGCGATCGTGAAACGAATCGTCGAATTGCATGGAGGCGCGGCTAAGCTGACCCCGCTCTCCCACGGCGGGACGCGTGCGTCGTTTTGGATCCCGACGGCGACCTAGTCGACAATGGAGTTCTGATAGCCCCATTCCTTCACGCGATATTGGATCTTGCGCTGGCTGATCCCGAGGATCTCGGCGGCACGTGCGGTGGAACCATCGACCGCGTCCAAGGTGCGGAGGATTGCGATGCGCTCGAGCTCACACATCGTGATGCCGGGGATCAGCGCCATCATCGAGCCGTTTTGCAAGTCGCCGTGGGCCGAAGTCGGTAGGTCGTCGCGGTTGATCAGCTCACCTTCACACATCACCACCGCTCGCTCGATGGCGTTCTCCAGCTCGCGAACGTTGCCCGGCCAGGGATAGATCATCAGGTGTTGCAGCGCCTCTTCGGACAGGCCCTGCACCGGACGGTCGTTCTCTGCGGCGTACTTCCGCAAGAATGCATGGGCCAGCAAGGGGATATCGCTTCGGCGAACACGGAGCGGCGGCACGTCCAGTTGGACGACTTTGAGCCTGTAGTAGAGGTCTTCGCGGAATCGTCCCTCATCCACGCGTTGCTTCAAGTGGCGGTTGGTCGCTGCCACGACACGGACATCGACTTTCAGCGTTTCGTTTCCGCCGACTCGCTCGAAGTCGCGCTCCTGAAGGAAACGCAAGAGCTTGATCTGAACGCTCGCTGGAATCTCGCTTACCTCATCGAGGAAGAGAGTGCCGCCGTCGGCCTGCTTGAATCGTCCTTCGCGCCGCGCCATCGCGCCAGTGAATGCGCCGCGCTCGTGTCCAAAGAGCTCGGATTCCAACAGAGTTTCGCTCAGAGACGCGCAGTTGAGTCGGACGAAAGGCTTGTCCTTGCGGTTCGAGTTTTGGTGAATTGCTGCTGCGATGAGCTCCTTGCCCGTACCGGTTTCGCCGTGAATCAAAACGGTCGCCCGGCTCCGAGCGACCTGCGCGATGTTTTTCATCAGCCGCTGCATCGAGGGGTGCTCACCCAGGATGTTGCCGAGCTGGAAGCGATCATCGACACGCTGCCGGAGCTGGGCCGCTTCCCGTGAGAGCCGGGTTCGCTCGAGCGCACGGTTGACGATTGCAATGACCGCCTCGAGCTCGAGAGGCTTGGTCAGGTAGCTCTCCGCGCCGAGCTTGATCGCTTGTACCGCAGTATCGATTGTGGCGAACGCTGTCATCACGATGAAGGTCGTGTGGGGCGACATGGGACGCCCGCGCTCGATCAATGACAACCCGTCCATTCCAGGCATCTTCAGATCGGTAAGAACGACGTCTGGGTCGACCTGCTCCATCTGAAGAAGCGCGGTTCGCCCGTCGGCGGCGGTGCTCACCGAGTAGCCGGCGTCATCCATGAGCTCGGCGAGCGCGTTTCGTGCGTTCGCCTCGTCGTCGACGATCAGAACTCGCCCCTTCGCCACTTGCACATTCGCTCGTTCGGACGTTTCGGGCAAATCGGATGCGATGGTTACACTAGTCATGTTCATTCTGCTCTAAAGTTGGCGTTTCAGGCTCGACTACTCTTGCTTCTAGGCGCGCGCAGACACGTCGTCGCCTCCCGACACTTCAGGTACACGTTCAGCAGCGAGCTGCTTGTACTCCGCAAACGAAGCCTCGAGATCCTCGACGAACTCGTGAACGTCGGGGAAAGATTCCCAGTCCGCGTTGAGACCAAAGTGAAGCCCGCCGGCGTAGCTGAACAAAGCGATGCCGAGGTTCTGGTTTTGCATCAACGGGACCATTGGATAGATCGCCTTCATGGGGGCGCTGAGCATGTAGAGCGGGAAGGGAGGGCCCGGCACGTTGGTGATGATCAAATTATATGTGCGTAGCTTCATCGCGACTAGGTAGAGCTCCGACACGATACGTTTGGTCGTGAGGTCCGCGACTTCTTCGATGAGCTCGGCGCCACCGGTTTGGTTTGACTCTTTCTTGAGCTCGGTGGTCACATCAATGACCTTCTTCAGTCGTTCGATCGGGTCCGCTTCGGACACGGGCAGGTCCGCGAGCAGCAGGGCCACCTGATTGCCGACCGACGCTCCACCAGTCTTTCGAATGCTCACTGGCAGAGCCGTGCGAAATCCTTCCATCGAGTCGACTTCGGAGCCTCTGCGCAGGAGGAAGCGGCGCACGGCACCGGTCGTCGTGGCGACCACCACGTCGTTGATCGTTCCACCCAAGGCGTTCTTGATCGCCTTCACTTCGTCGAGAGGGAAGGCGGTCCAGTCGAACCGACGGTAGGGGCTGATGTCATGCTCCGTAAAGATCGTTCTCGGAGCGGGCTTCATGCCTGAGCGGAGCAAGCTCGACATTCCCTGGAAGTTCTCCCGAACACGCGGCAAGAAGTGGCTCAGCTTACGAAGGCCGTCGACTCGGTGACTCGTTTCGCCGACTAGAAGCTGCGTGCGGCTCGGCGCCGGGCGCGCCTGCCATTCTCCCGGCTCGCGTTCCACCGCGTCCGGGCTGATCTGCAGTAGCGCTTGCAGGAGCTGGACGCCCGCAATGCCGTCGACCATGCAGTGATGCACTTTGATGACGAGTGCGAAGCGATCGTTGTCCACACCTTCGACCACCCAGAATTCCCAGAGCGGCCGACTCCGATCGAGGTGCTGCGAGAAGAGCCTGCCTACCAGGCGCTTGAGAGAGCGCTCGTCGCCTGGAAGCGGCAGCCGCGTATGGCGCAGATGGAAGTGCATGTTGAATCGGTTGTCGTCGACCCAGACTGGGTGACCAAACCCGGGGATGTACTCCACCCGCTGGCGGTAGCGGGGAATCGAATCGAGCGCGGCTTCGGTGTATTTGGTGAGGCGCTCGATATCGAGGCCGCCGTGCTCGAGCATCAGCGGCTTCGCATCGAAGATAAGCGCGGCGCCGACGTGCATCGGGGCGGACTTGCTCTCGACATCGAGGAAGGTCGCATCCAGCGCGCTCAGCCGCTCGTAGAACGTTTCCGGCATAATTAGGGTGACCCGTAGCAAGATGTGAGCCCGCGTAGCGGGTAGCCGATACCTCGATACTTGAGGCTTACAGGCCATTTTTGGCGAATAATATGCGTTTACGATCTTGGCAAGCGCAAAATATGCACGATGGCCGCTGGAGGGCCGGTACTGGCATGGAACATGCGATAAAGCCAAGGCATGGCGCAGCTCTTGGTCCGAGACCTCATGACGCAGCCGGCGAAAACCGTCGGTCCGACCAGCCCACTTCGGGAGGTCATCCAACTGATGGAGGCGAACAACATACGTCACGTCGCCGTCGTGGACGACTCTGAGCGTTTGCTCGGACTTATCTCCCACCGCGACGTGCTGCGCAGTCAAGAGGGAAGTCTGTCTGGTGCTCTGTCCACCGAGCAAGCGCACATGAATCGTTGGATCGAGGCGCGGTGGGTGATGACGAAAGAAGTGCGCACGGCGTATCCCGATACGCCCGCTTTGGAAGCCGCACTTACCCTTCGGTCGAATGCGTACGGCTGTGTGCCTGTTGTCGAGGAAGGGCGGCTGATAGGCATCTTGACTGACTCGGATTTCGTCGAATACGCAATTCAGACCCTTTCCGACCCCGGCGCATGAACACACGCTCACCAAGCCGCCAGACTACCACCGCGGAATCTGGTATGGTGCTTGCTCCGAGCTGAGGTATGGCGATCAAGACCATCGTTGTGGGGACCGATCTGGGTGAGTCAGGCCATCGCGCGATGCAGCTCGCGATATCAACCGCTCGGGCCACCCGCGCGACCCTTTGGCTGGTGCATGCGAGCGAGGTGGGCTTGGAGCACGCCTGGCCGGATCTGCCCATCGGTGCGAGGTCTGCTGCCCAAGCGCTTCGTGAACGGCTGAAGGGGCGCTTCGAGAACTCCCTGCAAGAGCTCGAAAACGAGCGTAAGAAATGCGAAGACCTCGGTTTGAGCTGTCAGACTTCGTGCGAGGAAGGCCGTCCCTGGGAGACCATCTTGCGGACGGCGGTCTCGGTCAATGCCGACCTGATTGCAGTGGGCGACCCAATTGGAGCGATCGGCCTGCCGGAGCGTTTGCTCGGTTCGACGGCGGAACGCGTCGTGAGGCAAGCCCCGTGCTCCGTCCTGGTTGCCTGTGGGCGGCTTCGTAAAGACTACTCAGGGGCGCGCGTCGCCGTGGGCGTCGATTTTTCTGCTCACGGGATCGAGGCGGTTCGCTGGGGGCGTGACGTCGCCCGCTCGGTTGGCGGCGAGGTGACGCTCTTGCACGTGGTGCCGCACCCGATCACCGAGACGATGATGCCGACCGAGTGGCCAAGTGTGCTCGACGGCCTCGCGTCGACGGCGCGTTCGCGGCTCGAGCAGCTCGTTGTGAATGAAGGGCTCAAGCCGAGCACGACGATACAGGTACTGGACGGACCGGTTGGAAAAACGATTTGCAATGCGGCGGCCAACCTCAATGCCGATCTCGTGTTCGTCGGCTGCAGGGGACAGGGCCGGCTACGCGGAATGATGCTCGGAAGCGCCTCGCAGTACTGCCTTCGGTATTCACCGGTTCCAGTTCTCGCGGTTCGTCCTCCCGTCAGCGCTAGCTTTCGAAGTTCGCTTTGAGCAGCTCTCGGATTTCATCGGGAGGCCGAGAAGTATTCAGTCGAAGGTGCTCAGAGGACGGGATTTCGTCGATGGGCTCGAAACGCTTTTCGAACTCCTCCAATAGGTCGGTCCGAGCGTCACTCTCGTGTCCCCCTGTGCGTTCGCGTTCGGCCAGCCGCTTCCGAATGAGGTCGCGCGGAGCGCTGCATTCAACCAAGACGAAAGGGACTCCGTGTTTGGCCGCCAACGAGCGGGCGGCGTCGCGCATTGCCACCGTGCGAAACGATGCGTCGAGCACGATGGGACGTCCCGACGAGAGCACGATGTCGGCAAGGCGCCAAAGCTCTTCGTATACCGCTTTGGTGGCACTTGCCGAGTATGCTCCTGACCAGGCTCCCGCCGCTAGCGCGTCGTTTGGCTTCCGGCCCATGAGGTGCTTCCGAGTCCGGTCCGAGCTGAGCACGGGAGCGGCAAGCAGCTCGCCAATCGTTGCTGACGTCTGGCTCTTGCCGCTCGCGATCATCCCCCCCACCGCGACCACCCGCGGCGGAACCAGTGGCGGGCGCTCGAAGGCCAGGGCCAGGATGAAGTACCGCCTAGCCTCGCGTCGTGCCCGCTTCCTGGCCTCAGGTGACGCTTCCGTATCCGCAGCAAGCAGCGATGCAACCTTGCCTCTGACGAATGCGCGGTAGCTCTCGTAGAAGTCGACCACTGAGTAGAGCTCGTAGTCGTTCGATTCGCGGGCGTAGCGTGCCAGAAACCGCTCTGCGAGGTCCACGCGTCCGTGCCAGGCCAGGTCCATGGACAGGAAGGCGATGTCGGCACAGACATCACCGTATCGAAAACGGTCGCTGAACTCGATGCAGTCGATGATCGAGATCGACTCGTCCTTCTCGAAGTACACATGCTCGAGTCTCAAGTCTCCGTGACCGTCACGGATGCGGCCCGCATCGCTTCTAGCCGTGAACCGCGCTTCTTCCTCGAGTGTTTCGAGCTGCCACGCCTCGATTTCGCGAGCTTGATTGGCACTCAGGTAGTCCTCGATCGAGCTTCGCGTTTGTTCGAAATTCTCCTGCACGTTTCGGCGAATTGCGGCGACGCTTCCGAGTCTGGAAGTCGTTGCATCGCACTGCGCGTCATCGTGAAAGTGCGCAATGTGAATCGCGAGCTCGTCGACGTGCCTCGGCGTCAGCCGGCCGGCCTGCAACAGCTCGTCCGCCCGCCAGTCGACCGCAAGGCGGCGCATTCGAACGGCCCAGTCCACGACCTCACCTTGGCCTGCGACTGAGTGGACCCCCGAAGTGTCGACCGTGATCGCCACCCGATCAAGGTAGACGTCCGGCGCGAGTCGCCGGTTGAGGCGCAGCTCCGAGTCGCATGCCTCTCGGCGTTTCTCGAGGGACGTGAAATCGAGAAAGCCCAAGTCGACGGGGCGTTTGACCTTGAACACCTCATCGGTGCCCAAAAAGACCCAAGAGATGTGTGTCTCAATCAGCTCGAAGCCGGCGGCTTCGAGATCCGCTTTCAGCTTTCCCATCAGTTTCCAGAGTAGCCAGGCTGTCAGTATACCAATCGGGGACCTGGCGCCCACGTGGCGGGTCCGCGCGTCACGCATTTTTGTCGTGCTGCTCCGGATCGGCGCATCGTTTGCGCCACTTGTTCGGATTCGCACCGGAAGCAGGGGACCGCGGTTGGGCACGGGGTTTGCTTCCAGTGAAGGCCTAGTATTGGAGGCGACGATGACGACACGAAAGCTAGAAATCTCGGAGTGGCAGCGGTACTTCGACGAGGTCGCAAAGCACCTCCCCGCGATGCGGGTAGGCATCTCGATTATGGGCGAGAACATTGGCGTGCAGCCCGAAAGCGAGGACAGCGCGCTGATCGGCATTAGCTACGACTCGAATGACCAGGTCTTCGAAGTCGATGCCTCCAACATCTCCCACCGGGTGCCCCACCCGAAAGAAATCTACGTACGCGAGGTGGCTGGAAGGCTTTCGAGCATCGAGGTCATCACCGGGGACGGCACGAAGCAGATCATCGAGCTCCGGCCGCTTCCCTCGTTGCCAGCCTCCTGACTTGCAGCTACGGAGGCCTGACGATGGCGAAGACATGGATTTTGGTGGCCCACGAAGCCGGCGCGCGCATTTTCGACAACCGTGGGCCTGGTAAGGGTTTGGCGCTCGTCGAAACGATCGAGCACCCCGAGGGTCGGGCGCGTGACCGCGACATCGCCTCCGATCGTCCTGGCCGTTCGTTTCGGAAAAACAGCGGGGACCCTCGCCGTGCGTCGATGAGCCGAGCCGAAGGCCCGCATGATCGGGCGGTTTCTGATTTCGCGAGAGCGCTGGCTGACAAGCTCCAGCTCGCCCGCGCGCAAAACCAGTTCGAGCGTCTGGTTCTCGTTGCACCTCCGCGGTTTTTGGGATTGCTGCGATCCTCGCTCGATGGTCCTACCTCCCAGCTCGTAGTCGGCTCGGTTCACAAAGACCTAGCGACCAGCAATGAGGCGGAGCTTATCGAACGTCTTGGAGAGGTGATCGCCGTTTGACTGAGCGCTCGCTCGGAGAGCGCGCGACGCGTAGAGGTGAATGAGATGGCCAACTTCGAAATGCCCGTGACCGAATACATGAATAGCCCCGTCGAGACGATGCGCATCGGGGAGAGCCTACTCGCTGCGAACGCCATATTTACCGAGCAGGGCGTGTCTGCGCTAGGCGTGGTCGATGACGCTGGCGTGATCAAGGGCGTCGTCTCCCGCACAGACATTCTGCATGCCGCGGTGTTCAGTCATGGCGAAACGTTCCGCGTTCCGGATCGACCGGTCGAGGAGATCATGAAGTCCCCTGCGCTTCAGGTTTCGACGGATGCGCGTTTGGCGGAGGCCGCGAAGCTGATGCTGAAGAACCACGTGCACCGCGTCTTCGTGTCCAGAGGTGGCAAGCCGCAAGGGGTCGTTTCTACGCGCGACCTGATGCGAGCGGTCCGCGAAAAGCGAATCAAGACACCGATTTCCGAAATTGCCTCCGGTTCCGTAGTTAAGATCAAGGCGGAGGACCCGATCGCGATGGCTGTCGACCGCCTGGAGCTCTCCAACAAGCACGGCCTCGTCGTGGTCGAAGGAGACTTCCCGGTCGGCATTTTCGATCAGGCTTGCGCTCTCGAGGCGCGCCGCCTGCCCCCGACCACCGCGGTCGAAAACGCCATGAATGTTCGTATCTTGATCCTGCCCGCAGCCATGGGTCTCGGCCGAGCTGCCGAGCAAGCATTGAGCATGAACGTCCGCCGCATTCTGATCGAAGATGATCGAGGGGTGACGGGCATCGTTGGCGGATTGGATTTCGCAAGAGTCATGAACTGAGTCCAGGGACGGGCGTCCCCGGGGCACGGCGGAACACGACACGGGAACCCTGCGGACGGGTCGGCCTGCAAAGGTGGCCGGATGGACTGGGGAGCGTGGGCCACGCACGCCTCCCCTCGGAGCTCGCGTCCAATCTGCGGTGGTTGCTGTCTTGCAGATTGGCACTTCCATGAGAAGGCCACCCGGTGTCAAGGGGGATCGGGCCCCGAGC
>Ga0209456_10000298_pt1 | contig 27463 bp, 24 predicted proteins | sample COG_11_FD_184755 | JGI IMG/M metagenome (GOLD analysis project Ga0209456, IMG submission 184755) | Pelagic marine sediment microbial communities from the LTER site Helgoland, North Sea, for post-phytoplankton bloom and carbon turnover... | ecosystem: Environmental > Aquatic > Marine > Neritic...
GAAGTCCCCGACGACATCTTCGTATTGCACGTCCAGGACAAAGCCCGGAATGACTTCATGCATGTGCTCCATAAGTCTCTGGTACTGAAGGTAATATTCGCCAAGTTCGACCAGGTCATAGCTGAAGGGCTGGCCGCTCGCGAATAGCTGCTTGTACGAGCCAAAACAACTGTCGAGCGGATGTCGCCGTGCGTCGATAATCCGGGCATTGGGCAAGATCAGCCGTAAAAGGCCTACATACATGAAATTATTGGGATTTTTGTCAATGAAGTGCGGTGCCCCGGCGCGGTATTTCTGCGTCGCCGCGAGATAGCCTTGCCCCGCAGCCAGCCAGTCGTCGGCACCGAGATCGCCCAGGTTATCGGGGTAGCCGGATTTCCTGCCGCGCCCCTGCCCCAGCTTGTTGACGATGCGCGGCAGATCGCCGAGTTCGTGGGTGCCATCAACGTGGCTGTGGCTGGCAAGGATTTGCTCGATCAGCGTCGAACCCGAGCGCGGCAGCCCGACGACAAAGATCGGTGCAGGATCAGGGTCTCCGACGCCCTCTCGCTCCGCAAAGAACTTGGCGCCCATGATTTCGATCACGCGATCCATGCGGGTCTCAAATTCGACGGGATCGTAGGATTCCGCATTACGGCGCAACTTGCTGCACTGGTCGAAATGGTGGAACGCTTTGTCATAATCCTTGCGCGACTCGAAGTCGAGGCCGAGCGCATTGTGCAATTGCACACGCGATTCATCGGGCAGCTGCTCATTATTCAGGAGGTCCTGCATGGCGCTGACTTCGTCCGCCTCAAACTGAAACGTCTTCAGATTCGCCATGCTCCAGTAGGCTTCGGCGTGATCAGGCTTGGAGGCGACGCATTGTCGGTACGAGGCGATTGCTTCGTCCGTCTGACCTATCGTCTTCTGGTGGTGTCCGATACTGCAGAGCGCGCCGGCCTTCCCCGGTGCAATCCCAAGGGACCGTTGGTAGGCCTCGATTGCCTCCTCATGTCGCCCCATTGTGCCGAGAACATTGGCATGCAGCATGTGTGGCTCGGCCATGTCAGGCGCCAGCTCAAGAACGCGTTCCGCGCATTCCAGCGCCTCATCCAGCTTCTCACGCTCGCGCAGCACATTGGCCAGGTCCACCCAGACCCTGACGTAATCCGGTGCATTGGACGCCGCGTGGCGTAGAAATACTTCCGCGTCCCGAAAATGCTTTTTCTCGGAAGCAATCGCGGCGAGTAATCGTGCTGCTTCAACATGGTTCGGGTCGCGTTTCAGAATATCGCGATAAATGTCCTCGGCTTTTTTTAAGTCCCCCGATTTCGCCAGGTCCTCAGCCTCTCTTATGCGGTCGGCGTGCGCCATTTGCCGGCCAGAGTTCGGCGCGGGCACTGTGGCGGCCGGCGGCGTCTCGGCCGCAAGTTCGTGCGTGCGCTCCAGCTTCTTGACGAGATTGGGCCGAGTCGGGTCAAGTCGCAGTGCCTGTTCATAGGCTTTGACTGCCAACTCGACATAGCCCTCGCCGAGCAGCACGTCGCCAAATACATCATGCGCGGGCGCAAAATCCGGATGCAGCTTGATGGCTTTGTCCAGGTGCATCTTCGCCTCGGCGAAGTTTCTTTGGACCAGGCTCACACGCGCTGCGAGGCACAGAAGATTGGCATCCCGAGGGTAATGCAACAAGGCACTGCGACAAGTTTCCGCAGCGTGGTCGATCTGGCCGGCACGCAGGCTGGCACTGGCCTTGTTGAACAGGTCTTGCGGTTGAATCTCGGCTGAAATGGCGGCTTACTCGCGGAACATCGAAGATGCGAAAGTTCAACACAGCAATTGGCGAAATGCCAGCGGGTATTGCGACAGTCGGCGTAACCTTCTAACCTCACTGACCCGCTCGAGTGACCCGCATGAACACCTTCCAGAACGCGATCCGAAACAAAGACTTCGTTGTTACCAGCGAGTGTTTTCTGAGGCCAGAGACGGATGCCGAGGCAATTCGCATCCAGGCCGATGTGTTGCGAGACGCCGTCGATGGCGTCATCGTCACGGACAATCAGTATGGCCGGCTGCATATGTCGTCGCTTGCCGCCGCATCATTGATGCTGCAGAACGGCGTCGATCCGATCATGCAGCTTAGTTGCCGCAATCGAAATCGTATTTCATTGCTCGCCGATCTGTTCGGCGCTGCCGCCCTCGGAGTAAGTAGCGTCTTGCTCATACGAGGCAATCGCGTGCCCGAAGGCATGCAACCCAGGCCGAAAGCTGTCTTTGACATGTCCGCCGCGGAGCTCATCGCTACTGCTGCGGCAATGAAAGACGACGAGCATCTGCCATCGCCGCCTGAATTTTTTATCGGTGGCCTGGTTACGCCCCACAGCCCGAAAGCCGATTGGGTTCCGCACAAACTCATCGCGAAAGCCGATGCCGGTGCCGGCTTCATGATCACGTACCCATGCATGGACCCGGCGTTATTGCGTGGCTACATGAAGCATCTCGTCGGCAACAAGCTGACGCACCGCTTTTCAGTCATTGTGACCACAGCCATACTCACATCGGCCGACGATGCGAGGTGGCTGCGCGATGCCCGGCCCAATGTCGTGATGCCTGACTCGATTGTCAATCGCATCGAAGCCGCCGCTGATCCGGTCCAGGAAGGTATCGATATCTGTGTTGACCAAATCCGGGAGCTTCGTGAAATCCCAGGCATAGCAGGCGCCAACATCATGGCGACAACGGACCTCGGGCAGATCCAGAACGTCGTGCGCACAGCCGGACTATAAGAGGGACCCATCCGCATGACCCAGGCTAATGACACCCAACTGACGATTGATGGCATTTTTCGGCTGATCAAGTCGGGCGAGTTTGGCGCGGCGGAAGAGTACTGCCGCTCTTACCTCGAACAAACTCCCGATGACGTCAATGTTCTCGGTTTGCTGGGTGCGATCCTGCTCAAGCTTGAAAGGCCCCGGGATGCGAAGCCCTTTCTGGAAAAGGCCATTCGGCTCGAGCCCGAGTTTGCAAAACCGCACGAGGATCTTGGCTTCCTGCACCTGCGCACCGGCAACCCGGAGCAGGCCGTCGCCTCATTCGACGAGGCGATTCGGCTGGACTCCGATCAACCCGGCGCTTGGTCGGGCCTTGCTGATGCGTTGATGCGTAAGGGCGAAAAGGAGCGCGCTCGAACTGCCCGCCGCCGGTTCCTGGAGCTATCACCCTCCGGACGGACCATTACCGAGGCAAGCCGTCTTTGGCGCGCGGGAGACTCTGAACGAGCCGAAGAACTCTGCGAAGAAGTCCTGAAGTCGGACCCGGACAATAAGGACGCCCTGCGGCTGCTCGCGAGCATCGCCACCGAAGACGAGCGCTTTGTAATCGCCGAGGGCCTGCTGAAGCGCCTCGTCAAGCTCTCGCCAAACCACTATCTCGCGCACAACGAACTCGGCCGGTTTCTCGGTGACCAGGGTCGAATTCCAGAAGCAATCGAGGAAATGCGCCTGGCGGTCGAACTCGGTCCCGACATCGTGGCCAGTCACCGCGTGCTCGGCGATCTCCTTTCGGTCCTTGGCAATACCGAACAAGCCCTTGCCGCCTATGACGAGGCGCTGCAGATCGAGCCCGCCGACGCCGCGTCCCTCTCAGGGCGAGGCCATACGCTACGCATCCTCGGGCGCTCGGCAGAGGCTATCGCAGCGTATGAGCAATGCACGAGCCTGCGACCCGAGGCTGGCGATGCATGGTGGAGTCTCGCGACCATGCGCGGGTATGACTTTTCCGAGGAGCAAATAGCCGCAATGCGGCAGCAATTGGAAGCCGAGGACGGCGACGACACTACGCGAATTCACATGGCCTTCGCGCTGGCCAGGGCCGCCGAGCGCAAGGACCGCTATGAAGAGGCCTGGACCTATTACGAGCGTGGCAACAGCCTGAGGCGCGAGCAGGTGAAGTACGACCCGGTTACGACCGAGATCACACACAACGAAATGATCCAGACTTGCGACCCGGAGTTGCTGGAGCAGTCAGGCAAAGCCGACTTCAGCGAGCCCGGGCCGATCTTCATCCTGGGCATGCCCCGCTCCGGATCTACACTGATCGAACAGATCCTGGCCAGCCACAGCATGGTCGAGGGCGGCGGCGAATTGCCTTACATCGTGATGCTCACATCGACCCTCGGGAGCCAGGACGCGAAGCGATACCCGGATGTACTCGCTGACATGACCGTGGAGCAGCTTCGTGCCGTTGGCGATAGCTACCTTTACCATACCCGCTCGCACCGTGAAGGAACCCTGCCCTACTTCACGGACAAGATGCCGGCTAACTTTGCACATGTCGGTTTGATTCACATGGCCTTGCCGCACGCGCGGATTATCGACGCACGCAGGCACCCATTGGACACCTGCATTGGCAACTACCGGCAGCTGTTTGCACAGGGCAAGAACATGACTTACGACCTGTACGAACTCGCCGAGTATTACCTCGAGTACGACCGCATCATGGCGCACTGGGACGCAGTATTGCCGGGCCGCGTGTTGCGAGTTCGTTATGAAGATGTCGTTGCCGACCTCGAAGGCCAGACGCGGCGCCTGCTCGACTATTGCGAATTGCCCTGGGAAGACGCGTGCCTGGACTTCCACCGCAATGAACGTCCGGTCAACACTGCAAGCTCTGAGCAGGTGCGACAACCGATCTATGCCGATTCGGTCGGCTACTGGAAGAACTTTGAATCGCAGCTGGACGAGCTGCGGGAAATCCTGGCGCCCGCAATTGACGACTAGGCTGGCTTCTCCACGAGCTCCGGCGGCACATAGTCGAAGATAAACGTGATCCGGTCTTCGGCACCTTTGTTGGCGACCGAATGCCGCATTTGATTATTGATTTCGTACGCTTCGCCCACTTTGAACTGGTAGGGCCGGCCATCGATCATGAAGCGCACACGAGGATTCGTGGTGATTGGCACATGAATCCGGTGCCCGCGGTGAAATGACTCGTGACGGTCCACATGTGGGCTGATGTTCTTCCCTGAGAGCAGTTTCGCAGCCATCGCACGGATCACGGTACCCCCGGCCGGATAATGGCGCGATATTATGTCGTTCATCAACGGCAGCGCGGCGTCCGCAAGTCGGTCCCATCCTGCTTCCCGGCTGACGACGATATCCGGCCAACGTTCCAGGTCGACGAACAGCATCAGGATTGACTGGGTATCGTAGTGGACATCAAAGGTCTTTTGCCGATACGCATCTTCCTGCCACGCGCCTTCCTCCTGGGCAAGAATGGTCTCGGCCAACGCCGAGCTATCCACCTCACCCAGTTCGCGTAACGGACTGTCTATGTTCATGCCTGGTTCTCTTGGGCTGACTCTACAGGGCGTAGTGTATACTGGCCCGTCCGCATTTTGGGAATGTCTATGCGCGCGGAAAAATTCGTCGAAAGCTACTTCGATGCGTGGAATCACACGGATCCTGAAGGCGTTGCCAGCCACCTGACTGCCGATGGCATCTATACGGACGTGCCGCTAAACGTCCGTCGCACGCACGACGAACTCATCGTCACGCTCAACGACTTCTTCTCCGGCTTCCCGCACCGTTATGAAGTCATTGGCGACATAATCTCGAACGGCAACACGATCGCGTTTCAATACCGTGTCTGCCCTGCCAACGGCTCGAAGGATCAGGAACTATCGTCTTATCGCGGCGCGGAATTCATGACGCTCGATGGCGATGCGGCCGTCGCGATTACCGACTACTACGACTTCCCGATAAACGCCCGGAGAGACAAGTACGCGAAGTCCGGTTTGCGGCGCCAGCAGATGCAGAAATACAAGCAGCGACTCGAAGAGATCATGGTGTCGCAACAGGCCTACCTGCAACCCAATCTCACCCTGCCGGCACTGGCAAAGTCGGTCGGCTGTTCGGTAAACCACCTGTCGCAGGTCATCAACGCCGGCTTCAACATGAGTTTCTTTGACTACCTCAATAGCCACAGAATCGATCATGCACGGACCCTGTTGTCCGAGTTCGAGAGCAGCAACGGCGCGATCCTCAATATCGCCTTCACGGTCGGCTTTAACTCGAACTCTGCTTTCTATGCGGCGTTCAAGAAACACGTCGGCATGACGCCCGCCCAGTATCGCAAGATGCGAATCATAGAATGCGCGTAATAGACCGTTGCCTATAGGGCAAGATGCATCGTCAGCCGGTTTTCGCGAAAAGCGCTTGCACGAGGGGTGCTATCGATGAAACCACAAGCGCATACCGGCTCCTATTACGCCGCCACAGCTAACCAGCAAACTGACTACCCGACGTTGCAGGGTGAACAGTCTGCAGACGTGTGCGTGATCGGCGCCGGCTTCACCGGCATCTCGACAGCCCTGCACCTGACCGAGCGGGGCTACAAAGTATGTGTCGTGGAGGCCAACCGGGTTGGCTGGGGAGCATCAGGTCGCAATGGCGGGCAGATAATCGGTGGCATCGCCGGCGAAAAAAACATTGCGAAGCACCACGGCCGGGACGTTGAAGAGGTCTTCGGCGAACTGCGCTGGGCCGGCCACGGCATTATTCGGGAGCGCGTAGAGAAGTACGATATTCAGTGCGACCTCAAGTGGGGTTATCTTGACGTCGCAATCAAGCCACGTCACATGCGCGATATCGAGTACGATCACGCGCGACTCAAGGCCGCTGACTTTCCGCACGAGGTGCGGGTTCTTTCAGGCGAAGAAACCAGCGACCTTATTGGTACCGACGCATACATCGGCGCACTGCTGAATCGCGGTAACGGGCATCTGCACCCCCTGAATCTCTGTATTGGCGAAGCCGCTGCCGCAGTATCGCTGGGTGCAGTGATCTACGAACAATCGCCTGTACTTGATATACGCAAAGGCGGCAAACCCAAGGTAGTAACCGCACAGGGATCGGTGACGGCCGACGCCGTGGTCCTGGCCGGTAACGCCTATCATTTTCTGGATCCCAAGCTGCGCGGCGTCATGTTTCCGGTCAACAGTTTTATCGTCGCAACCGAGCCGCTGTCGGATGATGTCGTACAGCAGATTAATCGAGAAGACCTGGCAATCTGCGATCCGAACTTCGTCCTCAAATATTTTCGCCTCAGCGCTGACAAGCGACTGTTGTTCGGAGGGCGCTTCAACTACTTCGGCGAAGACCCGGCGTACATCGAAGCGCGGCACCGGAAGAGCCTGTCACGACTGTATCCCCAACTTGCGAACGCGAGAATCGACTATGCGTGGGGCGGCACGATCGGCGTGCCCGTGAACCGGGTGCCGCTCCTCGGCAGGCTCGCTCAAGGCGTTTATTACTGCCAGGGTTACTCCGGCCACGGTGTGAACGTGACGCACCTCGCGGGCCGCATCATGGCGGATGCCGTTGCAGGATCGGTGGAACAGTTCGACCTGTTCGCGAACGTGAAGCCGTTCATCGTTCCGGGCGCGGCCACGTTCACGAAACCCATGGTCACGCTTGGCATGATGTACTACCAGGTAAAGGATCGCCTGTGATTGCGACCCGCAATCTCGACCTGCACAAGCTGCAGCAGATCGTCAAATGGATCGTCTACGGGCTTCTGCTTATCAACTGGGGCTTCTACATACTCGAAGACTGGGATCGCGCCATCCACACGCTCGAGCCCGGAGCCGGGTTTCTCAAGTGGACCGGCGAGTTCGCGACAAGTATTGACGAATCTGCGTGGTTCATTCTGCTATTCATGTTTGAGCTCGAAACCTATGTTCTCGAGGACGAAGATTTTACTGGCTGGACTGCGAAGGTGATCCACGCCGCGCGCCTTGTCTGTTTCCTGATGATCCTGCACACCGTGTACGCATTTGCCAATACCGTGAGCGAGTATGAAGCCACCGTTCCCGTGGACAACGCCACAAGCCTGTGTGACCTGGCTGGAGACGACTTGTCGTTCGTGTACAACCTCGAGTACACCGAGATCACTACGGAAACCTGCGGTGACCTGTCCGATGCCACACAGTTCTTCTGGGTCGGTGTCGATCCGATTGTCAGCACCGATGATGGGCTCGTCCTGGAACGGCAACTCGCGTGGGGTGACCTGGTCGAAGTCATCATGTGGCTGCTGATCATCGCGGCCATCGAACTCGTCGTTCGCCTGCAGGAACACGGTGTTACGGGCGGCAGGCTTATTACGACCGCGAACAGACTCAAGCTCGTGTGTTATCTCGTGCTGTTCGCGCTTGCGGCCTGGTGGGCAACGTTGACACACTGGTTGTATACATGGGACACGTTCCTCTGGATTGCCGGATTCGCCGCGATCGAGATGAATATTAGTGAATGGCGCGAAGAAATTCTTGAAGAGGTGAGCACATGATCCAGGGACACTGCGAATGCGGAAAGGTCAGTTTCGAAGCTGATGGCCCAATAGAAGATTTCAGTCATTGCCACTGTTCGCAATGCCGACGCATGCACGGTGCTGCGTATGCCACATTTGCCGGCGTCCCAAAGAGCGGGTTTCGCTATTTGTCTGGCGAGGATGTACTGAGCACCTACGAATCGTCGCCGACTCACGAACGCGTCTTCTGTTCTGTCTGCGGTTCGAACATTCTCGTCGCCCTGACCGAAGAACCGGATGCCATGTACCTGAGTATGGGCGCGGTTGACGGCGATCCGCCACGTCCCGAGGGATACCACATCTACGTCGGGTCGAAAGCGCCCTGGCACGAGATTAGTGACGACCTGAAGCAACACGACACGGAGCCAGCCGTCTGGCCCTGAAGCCCCGTTCCTCAGTCTAGACCGCGCGCAATTTGTCCAGGTAGATACCGATCAGGTCTTGCTGCAGCTCGGGCGACATTGACTCGGGGTGCAGCAGTCCGAGTTGCCCGACGCCCGCCGAGTAGGCCCACACAGCCATCGCTTCGGATTCGACGTCGATCGACTCCCTGAGTTCGCCGGCTTGTTGTGCCTCGGCGAGCAGACCCTTGATTCTCGCGAGCCATCCCCGGACGAGATCGGCATGCAGTTCGGCGAATGAGTCGTCCAGCGCCACTTTGTACTGGAACGTCAGCCAGACCATCCAGTACTGGCGTGACGAGTCATTGACGATCGCGTCATCACACAACAGGTGCTCGAGCGCCTTGAGCCCGGAATACTGACTCTCATACTCGTTGACGCGCGTGGTCTGCTGCGATGTGAGTTGCCGCACAGCGTGCATCAACAGGTCGTCCTTCGAATCAAAATAGTGAAACAGCGAGCCGTAGGACAGCTGCGCCTCGGCAGCGACAGCACGCATCGTCACGCCTTCGATGCCATGGCGCGCGATCAGGCGCATGGCGGCGGCTGCGAAGGTTTCTCGTTGCGCATCGTGATCGACGATCTTGGGCATCGTGCCTCCGGGTCTTGACCGGGATTTGTTCCGGCGCTTACAATTGTATTATATCGATCAGTTGATATAAATAAAGCCCGTATTCCGAACTGAGAGACAGCATGCAACAAACCAATCAAAAACAGGAACATACAAGATCCTGGTACGCCGCCACCGTCAACGAAGTGACCGATTACCCCGAGCTCAAGGGCTCGGAATCGGCCGACATATGCGTCGTCGGGGGCGGTTTTAGCGGTGTCTCAACGGCCCTGACGCTGGCGGAACGCGGCTATTCAGTCGCACTTGTCGAAGCAAATCGTATTGGCTGGGGTGCCTCGGGCCGCAATGGCGGACAACTGATACACGGCGGCTGCGGGCTCGACAAGCTCCTGAAGAAGCATGGCGACAGCATCGCCGACATGGTCTGGGAGATGAAATGGCGCGGTAACGACATCGTTCGTGAGCGAGTTGAGAAGTACGACATCGACTGCGACCTGAAAGACGGCTGGGCCGAGGTTGCGACCAAACCCAGGCAAGTCGAATGGCTGCACGAGTATGCAGAAGACCGCAGAGCACACAATGCGCCGGAGACGTATGAAATCTGGGATCGCGAAGAAACCCGCGAGAACCTCGGGACCGACGCATTTTACGGAACCTTCATCTGCTACCGGGACGGACACCTGCACCCGCTTAATTTGTGCATTGGCGAAGCACGCGCCGCGCACGGTCTCGGCGTCAGGATCTTCGAGCAATCACCGGTGATCGACATCGAGCATGGCGCGCGACCGAGAGTCAAAACAACGAACGGCTATATTGAAGCCGATTCGGTAATCCTCTGCGGCAATGCCTACAGCAGCTTCCAGGGACTGAAGAACCTGGTATTTCCGGCGGGCAGCTACGTCATCGCGACGGAACCGCTCGGTGAAGAGGTTGTGCAGCGTATTAACAGGCAAGATATTTCAGTCTGCGATCTCAACGAGGTTGTCGACTACTACCGAATGAGCAGCGACAAGCGGTTGCTGTATGGCGGCGCCTGCAATTACTCGGGCCGTGATCCGCAAAGCATCAAGGATTACATCGTGCCGCGCATGGCAAAGGTCTATCCCGAACTCAGGGACGTTCGCATTGATTACGAATGGGGCGGCAAGATCGGCATCGTCCTGAACCGGCAGCCAACGGTCGGTTGCATGAACAACAATGTCTGGTACTGCCAGGGCTATTCAGGTCACGGCGTTGCGCCAACGCATACGATGAGTGAAGTAATGGCTGACGCTGTGACTGGCTCAATGGAGCGCTACGACCTGTTCGCCGGCGTCAAACACTATCGTATCCCGGGCTCGCAATGGGTGGGCAACCAGATCATTGCACTGGGCATGATGTACTACAAGATGATGGATCGACTTGGCTAGCCGACATAGCTAGTCGAACTCGATCCAGGTTGTCTTGAGCTCGGTGTAGTCATCGAACGCGTGCATCGATTTGTCGCGGCCGTTGCCGCTTTGCTTGAAGCCGCCGAACGGTACCGTGATATCGCCGCCAAAGTAATTGTTAATGCCCATGGTTCCTACGCGCACAGCTTTCGCTACCTTGTGTGCCGTGTTGATGTTGTTGCTCCAGACAGCACCCGCCAGGCCGAAGATTGAATCATTCGCGATGTGCACGGCCTCTTCGGCTTCCTTGAAACCGATGACCGACAAGACCGGGCCGAAAATCTCCTCCCTCGCGATGCGCATGTTGTTGTTGACGCCGTCAAAGACCGTCGGTTCGTAGTAGCAGCCGCCTGAATCGGTCATCACCTGCTTGCCACCGAACATGAGCGAGGCGCCCTCCTCCTGCCCGACACCCACGTAATCGGCGACAGTCTTAAGCTGCGCCGCGTCGATCATCGGACCCATGGTCGTCTCGGGGTCCAGCGGATAACCTGGCATCCAGTTGCGGCTCTTTTCGACGACCATTTCCACAAACTTCTCGCGGATGCTGTCTTCGACGATCAGACGCGTTCCAGCCGTGCAGGTTTGGCCGCCGTTGTAGAACACCGCGATCGCCGCGAACAGGGCCGCTTTCTCGAGATCGGCATCCGCAAACACGATGTTCGGGCTCTTGCCACCCAGTTCCAGGAACGTTCGCTTGAGATTGGACTCGCCGGAATAAATCATGAGCTGTTTGCCGATCTCGGTTGAACCGGTAAACGTCAGTCCGTCTATATCGTCATGCAGTGACAGGTGGCGACCGAGACTGCCGCCCGGGCCCGGCAAGACCTGCAACACACCGTCGGGCAAACCGGCTTCGCTGGCCAGCCCCGCAATCCGCAATGCGGACAAGGGTGTATTGGAAGCGGGCTTGAGGATGACCGAGTTCCCCGTCGCCAGCGACGGCGCAAGTTTCCATGCTGTTGTCGACAACGGGAAGTTCCACGGCACGATCGCCGCGACGACACCCAGGGGCAGCCGTTGCACGAGCGCCAGGCTGTCTGCTGGCGTCGGCGGTATCTCGTCATACACTTTGTCGATGGCCTCACCGCTCCAGCGAATCGTGCGAACCGCTGACGGCACATCGACACTAGTCGTGTCGGCGATTGGCTTACCAACATCGAGGCACTCGAGCAATGCAATCTCATCCGCATGGTCTTCGATCAACTCGGCCCAGCGCACCAATACCATTTTGCGGTCCGCGGGCGCCATGTCCGCCCAGACGCCGCTCTCGAAGGCCGCACGCGCGATACCGACAGCATGATCGGCATCTTCAATGCCGCAATTGGCCACGTCGGTGAGCTTCCGCCCATCGCCCGGACTCATCGTCGGCCGCGTCTCCCCGGCCAGCGCGTCCTGGTAGCGTCCGTTGATAAATGCGCGACCCTCGAATTCGAATTCGGCCGCAAGCGATGTCCAGTCTTGTTTGGTTTTGTCGAGCATGGCGAGCTTCCCCTGCGATGTCAGTGCAAATTCTCGTTAACAGTATGATAGTCGAACTACCTGCCCTATACGCGCCAACGCTCGCCGCGGCGCAGCTAGGCTAGTATGGTGTCTACGAGGGAAAACAAAACAACAAGGCGAAGACCCGGCATGGCATCGAGTTCCGACACTCGACTGGTACACCGCAAGACCGAATTCGACGATTGGCGGTCGTTGTCGCTCGGTATCTACATGGCACTGGTCGGCTATGCGGTCATGGTGGGGCTCCCCGTAATTTCAACGGCGTGGGTCGACAAACTCGGGTTTACCGAGATACAGGTCGGCCGCGTCGCCGGAGCCGATCTCTACGGCCTCGGATTTGGCGCCATCATTGCGTTTTTCGTTGTTGCCCGATTCGACCGGCGCATGTTGACGATAATGGCTGCCTCAGTCGCGATCATCGCCAATATCCTGTGCATCTACTTTCAAAGCTACGAGGTGACGTTGTACTTGCGCCTTGCGGCGGGGATAGGTGCCGGGCTCTACACGGGAATCGCGGTTGCGACGATCGGCGGTCACTCGCGACCCGCTTTTGCATTTGGTCTCGAATTATTTGCTTTCGCTTTTTCACAGGCCGGCGAGTTGAAGTTCCTGCCGTATCTTTCGATTGAGGGCATGTACATTGCCTTCGCCAGCGCGTTTGTCATTGGGCTGCTGTTTATCAGCTGGTTGCCGCGACGGCCGGCCGATGCGTCGCTCGATGTCGAAGTTGATGTCGGGGAGCCGACTGGCGATCACCATGTCGTACATCAGCACGTACCAGCATATGTCCCCTGGCTGGTACTGGGCGCCGTGATGTTCACGTACGTCAATATCGGCGCATACTGGACCTACATCGAGCTTGCGACGGTGGACTCTGCCGCATCGCCCGAGTGGGTTGCCGACATGCTCGTTTACACGTCCTTCTTCTCGCTGGTCGGCTGCCTCGCTGCCGTGCTGCTGAGTAACCGCTATGGACTCTCGAGACCTTTGCTTGTGACCCTGGTATTCCAGGCCAGCATCGTCGCAATGCTTGTATTTGGCATTACCAATATCTCCGTCATGATCAGCATGTTCGCTTTCAATTTCTGCTGGATCTTCGTGGACATTTACCAGGCGGCAACCATCTCGAATGTCGACCGCTCGGGCCGCTATGTCGCGCTGCTACCGGCTGCGCAGGGTATTGGCAACGGCCTGGGCCCCAACATCGCGGCAACCGTGCTGGCATGGGGACTGGGCTATAACGGCGTTTTCATTATGTGTGCCGCGGCTTCCATCGTCGCCATGCTCGTCTATCTTTACATGTACCTGATGCTCAAGAAGAAGATCCCGGCGCTCGCAGACGCTTCATGACCGAGAAGACTTACGACGCGATTGTTATCGGCGCGGGCCACAACGGCCTGACCAACGCCGCATTCCTGGCGAAAGCAGGTCTCGATGTGCTCGTCCTGGAAAAGAACGAATACACGGGCGGCGCGACGGTATCGCGCGAGTTGTACGAAGGGTGGAAGTACTCGAACTGCTCCTACGTATGCAGCTTGTTCCGCCCCGAAATCTACAATGCGCTAGACCTGGGACGGCATGGGCTCAAGGTCGTCCCGCTCACAGCAAGCATGACGTTCAAACAGGACGGCGACTATTTCGGAAGCTATTCGAATCCGAATATCCGGCGCCGCGAGCTGATGCGCCACAGCCAGCGCGATGCAGACGCCGCAGTTCGCTTCGATGCCGATGTCATGCGCTGGTGCCGCCTGATCCGGGGATTCCTGCTGCGGACTCCGCCTGATCCGGGTTCTTTCAAGCCGCGCGACGCGTTCGAGTTCGCCTACCTGCTCAAAAAGTTCTACGAGCTGAGTGAAGCGCAGATCTACGAATTCATCCGATTCTTTACGATGTCGATCGCCGAATACCTCGAGAACTACTTCGAAAACGACACGATTCTCGCGCACTACTCGGGTGGCAGCATCATCGGTACCGGTCTCGGTGTCTACTCGCCGGGAACGGCCTACGTGCTGTTGCACCATGCAATGGGCGATGTTGATGGCAATGTAGGGGCCTGGGGATTCGCGCGCGGCGGCATGGGTGCCGTGTCTGGCGCGATCGCTTCAGCCTTTCAGTCTTTTGGCGGCGAAATTCGTAACGACGCTGAAGTTGCACAGATTGTCGTGAACGGCAAGCGAGCCACCGGAGTTCGCCTCGCGTCCGGCGAAGAGATACGCGCAAAGGTCGTCGTATCGAATCTCGATGCCAAGCGGACGTTTACGAAGGTGATGGACAAGAATGACGTGCCGCCGAAATTGCTCGAGCGAGCCCGCAATTTCAAGATTCGCGGCTCATCCGGAAAACTGAATATCGCGCTGGATGGCATGCCGACTTTCCCTGCGCTGCCCAAGGACTCGCCGCTGACACTCGGCCACATGCATTTCACCGATACGCTGACGCGTCTCGAACGTGCCTACGACGACTGGAAGGATGACCGCTGGTCGGCAGACCCCTATTGCGACTTCCTGATTCCGTCGCAGTACGACCCGACGCTCGCCCCCCCCGGAAAGCACATGGCGACGGTGTTCGTGCAATACTGCCCGGTCGAGGCTGAGGGCGGCTGGGCCGACGAGAAGCGCGACGCATTCGGCCAGACGGTTATCGACCAGATCGCCGATTACAGCCCGGACTTCAAGGACCTGTTGCTGCACGCCGAGATTCGCACGCCACGAGAGCTCGAGGACGAAGTCGGTCTCACAGAGGGCAACATCTTCCAGGGCGAGCTGACGTTTGACCAACTCATGTTCAACCGGCCGTTCCCGGGTTATGCACAGTATCGGGGACCCGTGAAGAGCATGTATATGTGTGGCTCTTCTACCCACCCGGGAGGCGGCGTAATGGGTGCGCCGGGCGCAAACGCAGCGCGGGAAATACTTCGCGATCTGAGGAAACCCGATACGACGCCGGAGGAGTTCAGCGATGACTGATGTCCTCATAATAGGCGCCGGACACAATGGCCTTGTTTGCGCTGCGTATCTCGCTCGTGCCGGTCTGGATGTGCTCGTGCTGGAATCGTCAGCGTCGGCCGGCGGCATGTCGGCAACGCGGACCGTCAGCGACGACTACCGCTTCCCTGGCCTGGCACACGTTACCTACCCGATAAGTAAGGCGATTCGCAAAGACCTGCGGCTGGACCGCTACGGGTACTCAACGGGTACGCCGATCGACACGGTCGCGCTCGATGCTCATGGACAGCATCTCGTTATCGGCGCCGACGCCGTGAGTGGCACGGACCTGCCCGAACCCGATGGCGCTGCGTTCCCGGCGTTCAAGGGCCGGTACCTCGAATTCGCGAGGAAGATCCAGCCGTTATTCAGCAACAAACCGCCCCGCCTCAAGAACATGGGATTCGCCGACGCGCGGACGCTTGCGCGGCTTGGCTGGAACATTCGCATGGGCCTCGGCAAGGAAGCCATGTACGAGTTCCTCCGGGTGGCGGCGATCAACATCTACGATGTTCTCAACGAAGTGTTCGAGGACGATCGCCTCAAAGGAGCGATCGCCGCAGATGCCATCATGGGCAGCGCGATGGGGCCGCGAACACCCGGAACCGTTCTGACGTGGCTGCAGCGACTGCAAGGCGAACTGAATGGACCATTGTCCTGCCAGGGCGGCGCACAGCTCGTCGACGCGCTGACGCAGTCGGCGGAGGATGCCGGAGCGACGATTCGCTTTGACGCGCATGTTGAGAAGATCCTCATTGACCGCGGTAAGGCCTTCGGCGCGGAACTGGCCGACGGTGAGATGGTGAAGGGGAAGCTCGTCATTTCGAATGTAGACCCGCGTACCACTTTCTCCAGGATGGTCGGAGCGCCCCGCCTCGATACGATGTTTGCGAATCGCGTGACCCAGATTCGCGGCGCTGGCGTCGTCGGGAAGCTGAACATTGCGCTGAGCGGCCTGCCGGAATTCGACGGACTGTCAGAATCGCAACTGGGCAATCGCCTGTTGGTCGCCCCGTCGATGCGCTATGTCGAGCATGCTTTCAATCATTCGAAGTACGACGAATGTTCCGAGCACCCGGTGCTCGAGGTGACACTGCCGAGCCTGCATGACAGATCGCTCGCGCCGGACGGCCATCATGTGATGTCGCTGAACATTGCGTTCCTGCCCTATGCGCTCGAAGGCGGCTGGGAAGAACAAAAAGCAACGCTTGCCTACAAGGTGATTTCGCAGCTCGGTGACTACTCACCGAACCTGAAATCGCTCATCGTCGATCACGAATTCCTGACGCCGCTCGACATTGAAGATGAATTCGGCGCGGTCCAGGGTCACTGGCATCATGGTGAGCTGTCGATCCACCAGTCGTTCATGCTGCGCCCGCTCCACGGTGCGGCTCAATACGACACGCCTGTTGAACGGCTGTTCCTGTGCGGCGCCGGCAGCCATCCGGGCGGCGGGATAAATGGTCTCCCTGGGCGGAACGCGGCCAAGCGGGTACTTGAACTGGGAGGTGTGAAATGAGCATCGACCACACGCACTTCCGACAGGCTCTGCAACGCACGCCGTTTCATGATCGCTATGCGGCGATGTCGACGACGGAACACTGGGCGACCTGGAACACGTATAAGGTCCCGTATGTCGTCGACAAACTGTCGACAGAGTATTTCTCGGTGCGTAGCGGCTGCTCGGTCATGGATCTGACGCCCATGGAGAAATACCGGATTGAGGGCAAGGATGCTCACGCCTACCTGGACCGGCTGCTGACGCGCGACCTGTCGAAACTCCGGCCCGGGCGCGTAACCTATGTTGCCTGGTGCAACGACGACGGCAAGGTGATCGATGACGGCACCCTGTTCCAGCTCGACGAAGACACCTACCGCTTATGTTCCCAGCACCATCAGCTGGACTGGTTGCTGATGTCGGCCGCTGGATTCGACGTCCGGATTGCAGTGGAGACACATGACATAGCGGCGCTCGCCGTCCAGGGGCCAACCTCTTACTCGGTGTTGACCGCGGCGGGCATTCACGGCCTCGAGGATCTCAGGCCATTCGGCATCAAGAAGCTGCAATGCGATGGCTTCCCGGTCACGGTTTCGCGAACCGGGTACACGGGCGACCTCGGTTACGAGCTATGGACAGATCCGCAGAACGCGCTACCGCTGTGGGATGCGATCTTCGCCATACAGGGCCAATACGACATTCATGCGATCGGCCTGGACACGCTCGAAATGGTGCGCATCGAGGCCGGCTTCATAATGCCGGGATTCGATTTCAACTGTGCCGAAGCGACCGTGCGCAATGGCTATGACCGTTCGCCTTACGAAGTCGGCCTTGGCTGGGTGGTCAATCTCGATAAAGGCCACTTCACCGGGCGCAATGCACTCGTGGCGGAGAAAGCCCGACCTGCACAACGCCGGCTGACCAAGCTGCTTGTCGACGGCAACAAACCGGTTGGTGAAGCATTTATCTACGCGGGCAAGAATGGCAAGCAGGTTGGCGAGGTCAAATGCACAACCTGGTCGCCCATTCTCAAGGCGAATCTCGCGATCGCGGATATTGAGCTGCGCAATGGCAAATTGCCGGAGAGCCTGTGGGCCCGCTTTGATTACCAACGCGAACTCAAATGGCGCACGGCCTGGGCTGAGTGCCATGCCCAATCGAAGCCGTTCTACAGTCCTGAGCATCGCGCGCTGACGCCCCCACGTCGGGCTTGACAGAGCCGCAATGACTCACGAAGCGGAATACTACGACAACATGGTCAAACTCCTCGAGCTGGTATGGGGTGAAGGCTATATGGCACCTGGCGGGCCCGGCAATGTCGCCAAGCTTCTTGAGGGCACCGCGGCGGCAGGCAAGCAAATTCTCGATATCGGGTGCGGGCTTGGCGGCCCGGCGCTGGAGATGGCGCGCACGCACGGGGCCACCGTCACGGGCATCGATCTCGAGGCGCCACTGATCGAGAAGGCCAAGGCATACGCAACCGCAGCCGGCCTGCAGGACCAGTGCACTTTTGTATGCGTGGAGCCTGGCCCGCTTTCATTCGCGGACGCATCGTTCGACATCGTGATCTCGTCCGGTGCCATTACACAGACCGACGACAAAGAGTCGATATTTGCGGAAATCCTGCGCGTGCTGCGTCCGGGCGGCTATTTCAGTTGCTACGAGTGGACGAGTTCGGGAGCCGAGCCTTCTGACGACATGCGGTACTGGATGAAACTCGAGGAACTCACTTACGCGTTTAAGACGCTTGACGAGTATCACCAGCTACTCGCCGCGGCGGGCTTCGAGAACGTGAACAGCGAAGACGCTTCCGCCTGGTACGGCAAAGAGGCACAGCGTGAATACGAACTGATGAGCGGCGATCTGTATGCACCGATGGTGGAGCTAATCGGACAGAGTGACGCAGACCATTTCGTCGAGGACTGGCGGGCCATGGTCATCGTCTGTCAGTCAGGCGAAATGCGCCAGGGATACTGCCGTGGACAGCGTCCAGCCTGAGGCGAGCGTATCGCCGGAGTGGAACCCTATACTTCCAGTACGGGTTTGAGTGTACTTAGCTCAACGAGCTGCGGTTCGGTCAGCTCGTAAATCTTGTCGATATTGCAACCGCGCAACGTGTCATGGTCGGCGTGCAAGACCCTGGCCGAGACGCGAATATCGATCATGTCAGAGGTCCATTTGCGTCGCCGCAATGCGTCACACGGGCCGCGAAACTCAATCAGGTAATGATCCCGGCCTGCCGGCATCACGACGAAATACTTATTCACGTACAAGTAACTCGTTAGCTCGTAGTGACGGATCATATCAACTTCAGGCAGTTCGTTGACACTGATGAAATCCCGCACTGATTCCACGTACCTCCCCGTGGGAGGCGGTGTACTCGATGAAGCGCATGCTATGAGAAACAGCGGCATGCTTATGGAAAACAACAACTTCATTGCGGCACTCCAACATGACCTGGAGTCATTTGACTACAGAAGCACCTTTTTGTTGCATTGAGCTTCGCCCTTTCGCGACTCCTAAGCGCTTGAATTCCCTGTGCAGCCCGGCAATAGCTACTGCTGCGGGCCGTGCAGCAGTGCTTCTTTGGTGAGTTCGACAATCAGGTCGACTTCTTTCTCGTCGAGATTGAACACCGGCGTGTAGCGCAATGAACGCGTGCCGCCATGAATAACAGCAAGACCAATCCTCCGCAGGTAGTCCTCGGTGCTGTCCTTACCGTAGATCGTGTAGCGCTCGTCAAGCTCACAGCTCAGCAGCAGGCCGGTTCCCTGGGCGCTTATAATCGCGCCATCGACTTCGTCCTTGAGCGCGGCCAGCTTCTCGACCAACTCGTGTCCGCGCCTGCGAATATTCTCGCGTAACTCGGGGGTGAGAGAGTCGAGGACGGCGACAGCGACGTCGAGGCTGCGAGGGTTTGTCGTCATCGTGTTGCCATAGAGGCCCCGTTGATACAGCCCTGCAGCCTTTTCCGACAACGCCAGTACAGACAGCGGGAACTGACCCGCATTGAGCGCCTTGGAGTAGGACTCCATGTCGGGTTTATCGAGCGATTCGAAACCGGGATAGTCGACGACGGACAGGACGCCGTGGGCGCGAAGACCAGCCTGGATCGAGTCGACCACAAACATCGCGTCGTGTTCGCGAGTCAGCTCGCGCGCACGCTTGTAGAATTCCGGGCTGATAGCGCGGCCTGGGTTTCCCTCGCCCATGACCGGTTCCATGAGAAATGCCTCAATGAAGATATTCTCCTCGTCGGCTTGTGCGAAGACAGCCTCCAGGGCATCGATGTCATTGGGCTTAACAGTCAGCAGATAATCGTTGTCGCTGAACGACGCGAGAAATTGCCTGTAATTCTTTAGCGTCGAATCGGAGAAGCGCGCCGGCCTGTCCGTGCGACCGTGGAAGCTGCCTTTCAGGGTCAGGCCACGCAGCATGCGACCTTCGTAGCGACCGCCAGGATCCGTCATTTTCTTCGTGTTGATATCACTAATCCGCGCGGCAACCGTCATCGCCTCGGACCCGCTGTTCAGACACAGAAAACTCTCGTAGGGAAAGCCCTGCGCGCGAGTATGTCCGATCTCTTTTTGCAGGCGCGAGATGAAGTCCAGATTGCTGGGCGAAGCCGTCATGATGTTCGCCATGACGTGCGGCTGATTCATCGCGTCGAGTACGGCGTCCGGGGCGTGACCGAAGCCGAGCATGCCGTAGCCGCCCACATCGTAGACAACGGCGCCTTTGAGCGTGACGATCCACGGTCCGGCTCCGCCAAGGGCAACGTAAGGATTGACTGCGTCCTTCGCATAGAAATTCGTCAAACCAGAATGCGCCTTGCGAACCTGATCTTGTTCGTCAAGCGCGAGAAAATCGGCGTGGGTTTTTTGCAGTTCAAGGAATCGAGCGTAGCTACGTTCGATTGCCTGTGCGAGGTCGGCGCGCTCATCAAGGAACGACAGGATGACCTCGTCTTTGAGACCCGTGGTTTGTGCTGCACCACCGTGTTCCCGCATTTCCTGCAGGCGACCGAGGGCCGATTTCGTATCGTGAAACTTGGCGACGTGGGACATTGAAGCCACCCGTGAACTGATAATCCGCGACTATATCAAGAGCGCCCCCTCAGGGCATCCGGGTTTTTAACGAAATCTGCTCCACGATGTCATATTCCGGCTCTAGCGGCGCATTCGCCTGTACTCTGTAGGAGACAATCCGGTTGAGCGGCGAAACTGCCGCGTGAAAGCACTTTGATCGGAGTAGCCCGCTTCCAGAGCAATGTCGGCAATCGGCTTGTCGGTCTCGATTAACAAGAGGCTCGCGCGGCTGATGCGTGTCTTGAGCATCCACTGCCCGGTCGTCAGCCCGAACACGCGCCGCATGCGACGGTCCAGCTGGTAGATCGACATGCCGGCGATTCCGGCGAGGTCCTTTATGCCTGGGCGCCGAGAACCGTGTTGCTCTGCGAATCGAATAGCCTGCGATATGTGCGCGAAGTCATCGGACGTCATGTCAGGTAGCCGCAGGTCCCGCGAGATCCCGACAAGACCCGCGATCGAACCATCCAGTGAAAGAAGCGGCAACTTGGTCGTCAGGCACCAACCGATGTCCCTGGAACGAACTGTGTGCAACTCCAGTTGGTCGACGAGTTTCTGGCCGGTCTCGAGCACCACCTGGTCCTGTTGCTCGTAGCCGCGACCGAGCGTCGCGCCGAGAACATCGGAGGGCCGCCGGCCCAGGAGCTGGGACTTGTCGCGCAATCCGCAGCGCTCCACCAGCGTCTGGTTCGCCGAGACATAGCGGCCGTCTCGATCCTTGATGAAGAACACGGTGTCAGGCATGAGATCGAACAGCGCCTCCGCCGCGAAGGGTTCGGACAACTGCTCGAAGAATGAGGGATGATGAGCACTGACTGTCATATCCCGATTATGCCAAAATTCAAGTGATAGGTAATATCACTGTCAAGACATGATCCTTTGATTCTCTTACTATCTATGGAATTATTGCCCGCCATACCCGGCAAAAACCCGACTCGGACAAATAGCAGATGAAGAACCGGAAGAATGTATTTTCAGGCTGTATTCCCGCACTTATGACGCCGTGTGATGAGGCCGGAACGCCGGACTTCGACGCACTCGCCGCGAAAGGCAGGGAACTCGTCGGCATCGGGATGAATTCCGTCGTGTATTGCGGCTCGATGGGCGACTGGCCGCTCCTGACCGATCAGCAGCGCATGGAAGGCGTCGAGAAACTCGTGGCGGCGGGCGTGCCCGTGGTCGTCGGCACAGGTGCACAAAATACACGTCGCGCGGCGGCCCTCTCCCGCCATGCTGGTGACGCAGGCGCGGTTGGCCTGATGGTTATCCCGAGGGTCTTGTCGCGGGGATCGTCTGTCGCAGCACAGCACGACCACTTCGCCCAGGTACTCGATGCCGCTAACGGCCTGCCGGCTGTGATCTACAACAGCCCGTACTACGGATACGAGACAGAAGCCGATCTGTTCTTCGAACTGCGTCGCGCACACGATAATCTTGTCGGCTTCAAGGAGTTTGGCGGCGCCGATTCGCTGACCTACGCGGCGGAGAACATCACGAGCGGCGATCCCGACCTGACCCTGATGATCGGCGTCGACACGCAGGTCGTACACGGCTTTGTGCGATGCGGGGCGAAAGGCGCCATCACGGGCGTCGGCAACGCCCTCCCGAGAGAGGTCCTGCGCCTCGCAGAGCTGTGCACAAAGGCGGCATCGGGTGACCACGAAGCCTATCGACTCGCGACGGAACTGGATGACGCGATGGCCGTACTGGCAAGTTTCGACGAGGGGCCCGACCTCGTTCTGTACTACAAACACCTGATGGTGCTCGAGGGCAATCCCGGGTACGCCCATCAGCTGAACCCGTCCGATCAATTGTCACCGTCGCAGCGAGCGTTTCTCGAAGAGCAGTGGCGCCAGTTCCGGACGTGGTGGGATAGCTGGCCGGGCGCCACGGGCTGACTCGTGACCCCCATGCGAGTTATCGATTCCCACACCGAAGGCGAGCCCACGCGCGTCATCGTCGAGGGCGGGCCGGATCTGGGCAGCGGCACGATGCGGCAGCGTATCGCCCTATTCGCGGATGAGTTCGATCACATCCGTAGAATGGTGATCCTCGAGCCTCGGGGATCCGACGCATTGGTCGGCGCACTGCTGTGTCAGCCAACCCGGGACGATTGCGCGGCGGGTGTACTCTTTTTCAACAACACCGGCTATCTCGGCATGTGCGGGCACGGGTCTATCGGCACAGCGGTCACATTGGCCCACCTCGGGAAGATAGCTCCCGGAATATCAAAACTCGAAACTCCGGTCGGTGTGGTCTCCGTCAGTTTAGTCGACGGGAATACCGTCACTGTCGAGAATGTCGCGAGCTATCGCTACAGGAAAAGTGTCACGGTGACGGTCCCCGGACTTGGCGATGTCACAGGCGATGTTGCCTGGGGCGGTAACTGGTTCTTTCTGATCAAGGAGTCTCCCCTTCCAATCAACCTGGACAATGAGCGTGAGTTGACGGGTGCCGCGCTAAGAGTGATGCAGGCGCTGCAGGACCAGGGTATCAGGGGACGCGACGAGGGCGTCATTGACCACATTGAGTTCTTTTCGGACCCGCAGGCACCGGACGCGAACAGTCGCAACTTCGTCCTTTGCCCGGGTGGCGCTTATGACCGTTCACCGTGCGGCACCGGCACCAGTGCAAAGCTCGCGTGCCTTGCAGATGATGGGGTACTCGCACCCGATACCGATTGGGTGCAGGAAAGCGTGATCGGCAGTCGCTTCGTCGCCCGCTACAGAACGAATGCGCGAAACGAGATCATTCCGAGCATTACCGGTCGAGCGTTTATTTGTGCCGAGACAACGCTTGTGCAACAAGCGGGCGACCCGTTCGCCGAGGGCATCGGCGCGTGACTGACCGTGTCGTCATCGTCGGCGGCGGTCACATCGGCATCGCCTGCGCCCACTACCTGCAACAAGACGGACACGAAGTGACCGTTATCGACCAGGGTACGATCGGCGGCGCATGCTCCAAGGCTAATTGTGGCTTCATCGTACCAAGCCACGTTTTGCCGCTCACGACACCGGATGCGCCTGCCCAGGGATTTCTGTCCTTCTTCCAGCCGCGCGCCGCGTTTCGCGTCAAGCCGCAACTCCGCGGTTCTCTCGTTCGGTGGATGTGGGAGTTCGGCCGGCGGTGTACTCACACAAAGATGCTCGAGGCCAGCGAGACACTGCACAGCCTGCTCGAAGCGTCGGCCAGCCAATACCGGACGTTATTGTGCAGCCCGGAACTGGAGTGTGGCTGGCAGGACAACGGCATGCTGTTCGTATTCCGCTCGACAAAGGCGCTGGACGAATTCGCGAAGACCGACACGCTGCTGACCAGCGAATACGGGCTGGCGGCACGCTTGATTTCCGGGGAGGATCTGCAGGACTTCGAACCCGCATTGCTCGACGATCTTGCCGGCGCGTACTTTTACGAAGACGATAGCCATCTGCGACCTGACGCATTGAATGCCGCGTGGACAGAGTTACTGAAGGACCGCGGCGTCAGGTTCATCGAACAGTGCCGTGTCGAAGCAATCGAGAGACAAGACGGCGAAGTATCCAGCCTGCAAACTTCCCAGGGCGACATGTCAGCAGACCACTACGTGTTTGCGGCGGGCGCATGGTCGAGCGAGCTGGCCGCCGGTCTCGATTGCGAGATTCCTGTCGAGCCGGGCAAAGGCTACTCGGTGACCATGACGAGTCCGGCAACGATGCCGACTCACCCTATGTTGATGCCGGAGCAACATATCGGAGTCACTCCATTCGACGACGGGCTCCGCATCGCGTCGATGATGGAGTTTGCAGGCTTCGATTCGTCTATTCCGCCATTTCGAATCCAGCAACTGCAGGATTCTGCGAAGCCCTATCTCAGGGATCCAACAGGACCTGTCATTGAAGACACCTGGTACGGCTGGCGACCGATGACCTGGGACAGTCTGCCAATCATCGGCCGGACCGCGAATCTGTCGAACGCCCTGCTCGCAACGGGTCACAACATGCTCGGGCTGAGTCTTGCGCCCATAACCGGCCAGGCAATTGCTGATCTCGTCGCCGAACGACCGACCGAAATCCCGTTAGATGCCGTCTCTCCCACCCGATTCTCCTGAGCCGACGATCCGAAAATATCACGAAATTCAGTGAATTGGCCCAAAATGCCGCGATTTGCTGGTATTCTCATTATGTACAACGGACCGTCCATAAGAACGACGGCCGATTTTCGGAAGTTTAGCGTCACCTGACATGCCAACCAATGCGGAGAATTGTTATGGCAACGTCGAAGACTCATTCCGTTTCGGTCCTTTATTTGTTGCCACTCCGGTTGGCCGTCGGCCTGTCATTCCTGATTACCGGACAAGCGAAAGTCGCCGCCGGCAACTGGGGCGCGGCCTATGCCACCAGCCTGACCGAATTCATCAATGCGAATATCGAGAATGCGTTCGCGTTTTATCGGCCATTTCTCGAGTCGGTCGTGATACCACACGCGAGCAAATTCGCGGTCCTGGTCGCCTGGGGCGAGCTGCTCGTCGGCTTTTCAATATTCCTCGGGCTGTTCACTCGCTTCGGCGCGAGTATCGGAATATTCATCGTCCTGAACTACCTGTTCACCACGGGCATCAGCGTCTGGATGCCGAGCCTCGAGGTGATGTACCTGTGGGCAATGGTTACGTTGCTGATCTGTTCGGCCGGGCGTGCGATTGGCGCGGACGCAATACTCAGAAGTAACAGGAAAATTCGGCTGTTCACGTAGACGGTGGCCGGAGAGATATACGCTGTTATCCTCGCCGCCGGGCGTGCATCCCGCTTTGACGGAGACAAGCTGACCAAGCGCCTGAGCGGCAAACCTCTGCTGCACTATTCACTGACTGCGGCTCAGGCTGTGTTTCCTGGCAGAGTGCTGCTGGTTGCCGGCCACGAACCCGAAGAGATTATCGAATCCTCAGGTGGTCTTGCGACCCGGGTTGTTGTCAATCCGGACTACCTCGCTGGCCAGGGAAGCAGTATTGCCGTCGGCGTTCGCGCATGCTGGGATGACGCGGACGCGATCGTCATCATGTTGGCCGATCAGCCACTCGTTACGCCGGAGATACTCGGCCAACTTGCTGCCAACTGGACGGGAGATGACAAGCACATCGTCGTATCCGACTACGGGGACTCCCGGGGTCCCCCGGTGCTATTCGGAAAAGGCGCCTTCGACCAGCTTTGCGAGCTGGACGGTGACCATGGCGCCAAAGAGATCATTCAATCCCGGGAGTTTGATGTAACTACGATTGCAGCCGGGTCCGCTGGCTTCGACGTCGATACACCAGAAGATCTCGAGGTTGTGAGTCAGCTTCTATCCGCAGAAAAATAGGCCTGCAATTCGGCCACGATTTCCAGAGCAATAGCCGCCGGCCCGCGCCCCCCGATCAGGGTCCCGACTGGCGCGCGCAGTCGTTCCGCAAGCAACGCAGCTGGCCCACCAATTTCGGCCAATAGTCGATCGCGTCGTTTTGGCGGACCGATCAGGCCAACGAAGTTGACCTCCGAATCCGCAAGCACCTTCAGGTACTCGGTATCCGATGCCAGGTTGTGGCTCATGATGATGGCGGCGTCCGTTCTGCGGAGATCGATCAAATCCGCGGCTTGCCGGGGCTCGCCGCAATGGACCGCTTCCGCGCCTTGTATTGCCGGGTTCTCGACGTACGCGGCACGGTGGTCGAACACGGTGACGTGCCAGCCGAGAACCTGCGCCAGGCTGATGAGTGGTTCCGCGTCTTTGCCGGCGCCCAGGACCAGGAGCGTTCGTGGTCGGAATACCCTGACGGGAGAATCCGACAGATCGACATCGACGAAGTCGTGCTGTTCCAGATGATCCAGCCAACCCGACAAGGGCTCGTAACTGTCCGCCGCCGTCAGCGGCAGGATCAGCGCCCGGATCGTTCCCTCGCAGCCAACACCCAGGCCGAACAGGCTGTCATCGTCATTCAGGTCATACGTGACGACCGCCGCTTGTTCTTCATCGAGCGACTGTAAGACACGTTCCGCCAAATCGCCCTCAAGACATCCGCCGGACAACATGCCTTGTGCAGCGCCTTCGTCGTCGGCCAGCATCTGCATCCCGGCCTTGCTATACGTTGAGCCCTCCGTCGACAGGACCGAGATCAGTGCCAGCCTTTTGCCTTCGGCCACGCGCTCGCGAAAGAAGGCAAGAAATGCTTGGGACAGGCAATACTCGGTGCGACTCACGATGGGCTCCGCTTGGTGAGTGTTATGCCTGCACTTTCCGGGACAACTCGAGCGCGTAGTACGCGGCGCCTAGCAGTCCGGGTTCCTCGTGCGTGATTAGCCGGGTCGGGGTGCGCTCCATTATTGGCCGGTGGCGCCCCTTGCTTTCGAAGGCATTCCGGAAACCGCTGATGTGCAACATCTCGGGGTAACGTTTCACGATTCCGCCGGCGAGATAAACGCCATCTTGTGCGCCAAGTACCAGGGCGATGTCTCCGGCTACCTGGCCGAGGATCTCGAAAAACAGCTGCGCGGCATCCGCCGCGACGGCGTCGGTTCCATCATTCGCCGCCCCAAATATTTCTGCGGCCGACAAATCTGCTTGCATATCGCCGCGAAGCACATTGAGCGCCCAGTAGATGTTCTCCAGCCCCGAACCCGAGACGAGTCTCTCGAC